>Ga0129317_1000833_pt1 | contig 27631 bp, 30 predicted proteins | sample Cm1ome_FD_94430 | JGI IMG/M metagenome (GOLD analysis project Ga0129317, IMG submission 94430) | Eastern black-and-white colobus group fecal microbial communities from Wisconsin, USA - Cm1105 metagenome | ecosystem: Host-associated > Mammals > Digestive system > Large intestine > Fecal | place... | reverse complement strand
GGCTGTTGTTGATTCCAAAGGGGGCAAGCTGTTTATCCAAATAGATTTTGTAAAATCGGTCTGTTACTGAAAGCCATTTTAATAGTTTCATAGATATATTCCTCCTAACCACCAGTATTATAATACAATATGCGTGCGCACGCAATTACTTTTAACATTATATCTGCCGCTTTGTCCTCCTAAACACAAATCAATTCTACATCTATAATCTCTACTGCTCTGCTACGAATATTATTCATTTTCCTAACCCATTCCATCTGATCCTGCATCTTCAGTTTTTCTGTCACGCCCCACTGCTCAGCCATCTGTTCCACCAGCATTTCAACTTTTTCTCTTGCTTCTTTATCGACCTGATTTAAATGCTCCGTCAATTTCCCGGTAAGTACCAGATACTGATACCTTGCACTCCTGTGTTCCTTCAGAAACTGTTTTCGCATTATTCCATATTTCCCATATGTAGGTTCTTCCTCATTGATTTCCAGATCCGGCAGATAATAATCTCCATGCAATGTGTAGCTCAGTCCGTTCTTTTCATCATAAATCTGTTTCTTCATATTCTTACAACTCCATTCCTCTGTATTTTGCTTTGTTCTTTTTTATCTGTGCATTGTATTCTTCACTTTGTTCTTTCGCCCATGGTATGCGATCACTTATTTTTTTCGGCATTTGTTCTTTCTGCTTTTTCGCTTCAAGTTCCGCCTGCATCCGGATATCGTCCTGCACCAGTCGTTCTATCATATCTTTCCCCAACATGCGTAAAAGTCGGTTATATCTGTCTGCAATTCCCTGCAGAATTTCTTTCTCACCGGATAATTTCTGATAATCCTTCTGAACTTCTGCCAGTTCCTTTTTAGTGTTCTCGTGCTCCTGCTTTTTCTTCTGAAACTTACTTTTCCACTTATCTCTTTCTCTGGTAAGTTCTTTAACCTGTGCAGCCATCGCACCAATTTTATTCTTCATTTCAATGAACAAGGGTTTTATTTTCTTATCCCGATAAGTTACCGCACGTTCCAATGCTGTAGCTTCCGGCAAAAATGTTTTGATCATTCCATATTCTTTTATTTCCTTACTGACATTATCCATTACCGGTTGCAGGAATTCTCTTCTGTCCTCCAGTTTTTTCAATTCCGTTTCTGCTTTCTCAGCACGTCTTTCCGCTGTTTCTTTATCTTTCTGGAACTGAATTTTTTCTTCTTCCAGCAGCTTAATGTCTGCTCTCGCTTCTGCAACCTGAAAAATCAGACCTTCATTCTCCGCTGTCAGATATTCTTTTTTCTGTTCCAGTTCCTGCACTTCTTTTTTGCGTTCTTTTTTCTTGAAATTGTAAACATCCAGATGCTCTTCATGTGTACCTTTCTGTTCCCATTCAATTCCATGTTGCTTTGCAATTTCTGCTAACACTTCTTTTTCATGGTTTATCCACTGATTCAGTTCTGTGTCGTGCTTATTTCCGCCTTGAAATCCAAGACTTTTTAATGCCTGCTTCAGTGAAACTCTAGTATCCATTCCTTTTCCCTTCCAGTTGGTCACATAAGGGACAAAATCGATATGCAGATGTGGAGTAGCTTCGTCCTGATGCAGATAGCAACTAAATACCCGAAGTGTCGGATTCCGCTTCTGGAAATCTTTCATATATTCGTCCAATACCTTTACAGCCAGATTTCCTTCTGTTGTTCCCACTGCCATATCCTCTCGATTTCCAATCTGGAATATCACTTCATGGAACAACTTTTCCTGTTTGCTCTGTCGGATTTTTTCATAATAATTTGCAATCTGCCGGTCCTTTCTTTTCCCGACATTGTATCTCTCCACAGCATCGGCAAACAGTTCCTTATAAACTTCTTTCAGATTCTCATTCTTATAACAAATGTTCAATTGCACTCTGTCCGGATCTACATTTTCTGCTACAAAATCCCGTCTGTTATGAGCCAGTGAACCGGCTCCGATCATGCCACTGATTGTCCGTTTCATCATAAATTTTCTCACCTCTTTTCTACTCGAGTGCCAGACATGGCACATAATTTTTATTTACGCCAGTTATGGCGATATTTAAGAAATTTTCGCCGGATACGATATTTAGGAACCTTCTCGAACATTAGTAGTTCGAGAAGTATCGGGGACAAGCCCCTCTTTTGTTACTTTTGTCAAAAGTAACGCAAAAGCACTTTCGACAGCCGTACCGTCCATCAAAAGTCCCCTTGCGCCCTGCCGGGGCATAACGTCCTTATGGACGTCTGTTCTGCACCGACCGAAGTGGATCATAGATCTGTTTATTCTGGTATCCTCGCCTGCACATATTCCAAATCTCCACAATAAGGCGTTCCCACCAGATACCATTCTCTTGCCAGATTCATCTCCATTCTGGTCTGTACCCATTCATCATCTACCAGCACTTCCAGTCCTTCTCCGCAGTGAAATCCTGTATCAATCCATAAATCTGATGATAATAATCCATATCTTCCATTGCTGCTGTTATATCCTAATCTTCCCTGTTTCATCATTTTCTGCTCCTTTCCAGTCTGTAAACGGAATCTGTAAACGGGTCTCAAAAGATTTTAAAAGTTAACTTTTTAAGTTTTTCCTTAAAGTTCCGTTTACATCGTTTACAATAATCTTTACTCAAACGGTATTTCCAACTGTTCCGGCACTTCCATAAATCCGTCTTTATCTTTCTTCACAGAATCTTCCATTCTTTTCCATGACCGCTGTATTCCATATTCCTTTCCGAACCGATGTGTACCATGTGGTTTCCAGCCTACAATCGCATTGTTCATAATATTGGCAATTTCTTTACCTTCCCACTGTTTCATTTCTCCGGTTCGATGTAACGCTTCATCGAACAGAATTCTTGTACATACATAATCGTCATCGTAATCATCAAGAAATGCCTGTATGATTCCGGCATTGGTATCCTCCGGCATAAATTCTTTCTGCAGTCGCTTTGCCTCTTCCTCAATTTCCTTTGTAAATCCTAAGAACACATTCCCTTGTCGATACAGTACCATTGCCTCCGCCCAGGCCTGTTCAATATAAGCTTTGCTCTCTGTTTCATTATCCAGAATATGAACTTCTGCTTTTGACATATCTGTCATCACCGGAGCAAATCGTCTGTTTCCGGTTCTGTCCAGAGGAAGAAAATTCAAATCATTCGAAGTACCGCAAAATACACACTGCCTCGGTCTGTCTTCCGGGTGAACTTCATAAGGCACTTTGTAAGTTTCTTTCTGTCTGCTCAGAAATGATTTTATCTGTTCAATATTCTTTGCTGTGATAGTTGCCTTCATTTCTCCCATTTCGATAATCCAGTGGTTCTGCAGTTTTCTATAAATATTTTCATCGTCCAGATGATCCAGATTGTCACTGAACCATTCTTCTTTTATCGCCAGATATTTGAAAAACGTAGACTTTCCGGCTCCTTGACTTCCCACCAGGCACAGCATAATGTCATATTTTATTCCCGGTTCATAAATTCTTGAAATCGCTGCCAGCATGTGCATTTTCATTACCCCGATTGTGTATTTGTTCTTTTCTGCTCCCAGAAAATGCGGAAGCATATTTTCTATTCTTGGAACCCCGTCCCAGACCAGACTTTCCAGATAATCTCTGATTGGGTGATATTTATTTTCATTGGAAACAATATCTACTCCTGCTTTGATCACACGCTCACTTGTCAGTTCATAATTTTCTTCCAGATACATTTTCAGATTATTTTCATCAGTATCTGTAACCGTAGGACTATTATTTCTCCGTTCCCAGGGCACCTCTTTCACAATGTCCATTCTTCCGGAAAGCTCATTTCGTTTAATCGCTTTTTTCAGCACTGAATCTTTTTGTAATACGGTTACACAATTTCTGATTGTCTGCTTTGTTCTTCCTTTATCGGTGTGCTCCAACATATTATTGACATCTTCTGTTGTAAGCATCTCCTCGTTCACAATATCTTCTAATTCCATCAAGGACTTTTCGCTGATATTCGTTAATTCTTTCTTCAATTTTTTCAACCTCCCTTCTCTTCATCTTGAAAAACTCTACAATTTCTTCTCCTGTTTCAAACATCAGCACGTCCAGATAGTCATTTATCTTTCTTTCATTTGCCAATGCCTCCGTAAATAATTCGTGCCACTCTTCATCCGGTTCTGGTTTGTAAAACTCTTTCCAGAACTGAATCCATTTCAGATATCTGATCAGCACGTCTGTTGCATGTTGCAACCACTGCTCAAGTTTTTCTCTGATCATCACAACTTTAGGTTTCTTTGATATCAAAGTATTCCTGCTTTGGTGCGTCCTTTTGTATTTGTTTCTGTCTTCGATTTTTATATCTAGTCCAAAATCTTCTATCATCTTTTTCGCAGCTTCATACTGTGATATTCCAAATAACCTTGCTGTAAAATCTATCGCATCACCGCCCACTCCACATGCAAAGCAGTGATATATTTTATCTGCCTTCATACTTGGGTGTCGGTCTTTATGAAACGGACAACACGCCATTCCATTTCTTTTTACTTTAATCCCGTAATGCTCCGCAGCCTGTCTGGCTGTCACACATTCTTTTACCTGTTCAAATAATGTCACTTATACCTCCTGCCCTTCCGGGCAAGTCTCTGATGAACAGATATTCGGGAATTGTTGTATCTTTCAATTCGTGATATACTTAATCTGCCAAGATGGTATATCAGTGAATCTGATTATCAGAGAACTTGCTCAGATATTTTGTCTGGGCTTTTTCTTTTTGTCTGTCAGTAGTCATAGCTTTTGCTCCTTACACAAATCTCCTTGTAGGAATAATGATAATTTCAAATTTGCTTCCGTCCTCTAATTCAAGAAGAATCACATAATCTGAATCTCGATCTGGTAAAATGGAACTTATCTTCAACTTCTTACTGTAGTTAATTGCATCAAATATTTTTCCGACTATTTTCTTTGTTTTCATTTGCTTCTTCCTCCGTATTAACGTTTGTTGTCCAGCATCTCAGCTACTTTTTTCTGTTGTGACGGGTACAGATGCCCATAAGTGTTCAATGTCATCTGAATATCTTTGTGCCCCAGTCTCTCCTTAATAATCAATGGCTCTACGCCCCGATAGATCAGATATGCCACATGACTGTGCCGGATATCATGCACTCTGATTGATTTTACACCAGTCAATGCTTCATATTTCTTGAGTCGTTTCTGCAGTGTTCTCGCTACAATCGGAAACATCCTATGATCTTCCGGAAATCCATAATGTTTCTTCGCATACTCCTGCACCTCTTCCTTAAGAAAATTTGGAATATCAATGGTACGGACTGAATTCTCTGTTTTTGGAGTATCAATCACATCTCTTTTCCTGATCCGGTTATAAGTCTTATTGATATGCAGGAGATTTCCACTCATATCAAAATCTGAAAGACTCAATGCCAGAAGCTCTCCTTCCCTGATTCCTGTCCAGAACAGAATTTCAAATATCAGATAATCTTCACTCCCCGGCTCAATCCCGGCAATAAATCTGTCATATTCTGCCTTCGTCCAGAATTCCAGCTTATTAGCATCTGATTTTCCCATCTTTTTTACTTTTTTGCATGGATTTTCCTTCAGATTGTAAATTTTCTGTGCGTGATTAAACAGTGCATTTAATTGGTTCTGAATCATACGCTCATAAGTCTTGCTGTAGCCTTTTTCCTGAATGGTGTTCTGCCACTGGATAATCTCTGCCGGTGTGATCTCATTCATTTTTCTTGTTCCAAAATACGGAACAATATGCTTGTTCATCATGTGCTGCTTGTTACGGATTGAATTTTCTTTCAGTTCATTCTTTTTATCTTCAAAATAGACTTGAATAAAACTGTTCATCTCCATTTTCATATCTGCCGCAGTCTTTCTTATGAATTCCTTTTCATAATTCAATGCTTCTTTCTTTGTCTTGAACCCTCTTTTCAGCTTCTGCGTTTTCTTTCCTGTCCAGTCAATATAACGGAAGCTTACATACCAGGTTCCCTGTGTTTTGTCCTTGTAAGCTGACATTTTAAAACCTCCTTCACATTGCTCTCTGAGAGCATCCATAAAATTTTGTTTCCCAGTAGGGACGTGGAATCTTCCCACGAACTGCCACATATCCTTCCTTTGCCAGTTCATCGTTGAGTTGTTTCAGAATAGAATATGCTTTACTGCGTTTTACGCCTAATTCTTCCATGACATCATCAACTGTCATCATATAATTAGTTCTCATATCGTCCTCCTTTCTAGTCACTTTTGTGACTCTTTTGATGTCTTCTACTATAATTCACATTTGTGAATTTGTCAATAACCTTTTGCGAATTTTATTTTTATATTCCATTCTACATTTTCAGGCATTGTAAAAATCAACCTCTTTCGCATCATTCACTTTTGTGCTAGAATAGAATCACAAATATTATTAAGGAGGCAGCACATCATGGTAGGTAAAAAAATCCGGGCATACCGGGAATTCAGAGGATACAGTCAGATACAATTAGCCGAGCTGTCCGGCATTAACGTAGGTACAATCAGAAAATATGAACTTGGAATCCGTAATCCAAAACCGGATCAGTTAGAAAAGATAGCAACCGCACTGGGATTGAACGTAAGTGTTTTTCTGGATTTTAATATTGAAACAGTCGGAGATGTACTCTCTCTATTATTTTCTATTGATGATTCAGTGAATCTTTCACTTGCTGAGACACCCAATCAGAAGATTTCGCTGACTTTTGATAATCCTACAATGCAGGACTTTTTCAGGAAATGGTGTCAATTTAAAAATGTCTATGAAAAGGAAAAAGCTGAGATATTAGCTATCGAAGATGAAGATAAAAGACAGAAAGAACTGGATAAGCTAAACGCTACCCAGGAAGAATGGAAATTGCGTGCTATGGGAACAACGATAGGGTGTCACACTATTGTTAAGAAGGGCACAGATGGTAATGACATTAAGACATATGATCTGACTTAATCCACACCCATATCTGTGATATATGAACAAATCCACTGTATCTGTTATCAAATTGGTGAAAATTTCATATTTTGTTATCATTCTGTTATCACAAACGGTTGTTAGGATAATCTCCCGGCAACCGTTTTTCTTTATCATTCGTTATTCTTTTCCGACTTATTTAACTTTTTTAAGCAACAGAAAAACCCGTAGAACCGAAGTTCTACGGGTATCTTACGTTTGGACACAACGTTATCTTACGATAACAAATCTATATTCAGATTGTATTACTCGATGATTGTAGCAACACGTCCTGATCCTACAGTACGTCCACCTTCACGAATAGCGAAGGTAAGACCCTGCTCCATAGCGATGGGGTGGATCAGCTCGATGGTCATCTCTACGTTGTCACCAGGCATGCACATCTCGGTGCCTTCGGGCAGCTGAATCAGACCAGTAACGTCGGTAGTTCTGAAGTAGAACTGAGGACGATAGTTGTTGAAGAACGGAGTATGACGGCCACCCTCGTCCTTAGTCAGAACGTATACCTGAGCGGTAAATTTGGTGTGGCACTTGATGCTGCCGGGTTTGCAGAGAACCTGTCCACGCTGGATCTCTTCTCTCTTAATACCACGAAGCAGAGCACCGATGTTATCACCAGACTGAGCCTCATCCAGAAGCTTACGGAACATCTCGATACCGGTAACAGTAGTCTTCTTGATATCCTCTTTGATACCAACGATCTCAACTTCTTCGTTTACATGAAGAGTACCACGCTCAACACGGCCGGTAGCAACAGTACCACGACCGGTAATGGTGAATACGTCCTCTACAGGCATCAGGAACGGCTGGTCAGTAGCACGCTGAGGATCCGGAATGTACTCGTCAACAGTGCTCATCAGCTCCATAACCTTGTCGCCCCACTCGCCGTTGGGATCTTCCAGAGCCTTCAGTGCAGAACCTTTGATGATGGGGCAGTCATTGAAGCCGTACTCTTCCAGCTGCTCAGTGATCTCCATCTCAACCAGCTCTAACAGCTCCTCATCGTCAACCATGTCGCATTTGTTCATGAATACAACGATGTAGGGAACGCCTACCTGACGAGACAGCAGGATGTGCTCCTTAGTCTGAGCCATAACACCGTCAGTAGCAGCAACTACCAGGATAGCGCCGTCCATCTGAGCAGCACCGGTGATCATGTTCTTAACGTAGTCAGCATGTCCGGGGCAGTCAACGTGAGCATAGTGTCTGCGATCAGTCTCATACTCAACGTGAGAAGTAGAGATAGTGATACCACGCTCTCTCTCTTCGGGAGCTTTATCAATGTTCTCGAAAGCGGTAGCTGTGTTACCAGCAACTCTCTCGGAAAGAACTTTGGTGATAGCTGCAGTCAGAGTAGTTTTACCATGGTCAACGTGACCAATGGTACCAATGTTACAATGCGGTTTGGTTCTGTCAAATTTAGCTTTTGCCATTTTGAATGTCCTCCTTAACTATTGCGCCCCGTGGGCTTTTCTTTGTTTTCAAAAAACATAGGCTAGTACTGATTATATTTCAAATCAGCCACTTTTGCAAGCTTATTTTTGATAAGTTGCGAATTTTAAACTTCTGCCGCCGGCTTTGCCAAAAAGCAAAGCGCTGTGCGGCATCCGTTTTATTTTTGCTGCAATTTTATAATTAATTATTTGCTTTTTGCACTAAGCACTTTTTCCTGAACGGACTTGGGTACCTGCTCGTATTTCTCGAAGAACATGGAGTAGTTTCCACGCCCCTGAGTCTTGGAACGCAGGTCGGTAGAATATCCGAACATCTCAGCCAGCGGAACAAAACCTCTTACCATCTTGCCACCGCCGATATCTTCCATACCCTCGATACGACCGCGGCGGGAGTTGATATCGCCGATCACGTCTCCCATATACTCCTCAGGCATGGTAACCTCTACCTTCATGATGGGCTCCAGAAGCACCGGGCTTCCCTTCTGCATAGCCTCCTTGAATGCCAGAGAACCTGCAATGTGGAATGCCATCTCACTGGAGTCTACCTCATGGTAGGAACCGTCGTATACGTTTGCATGAACGCCCAGTACCGGGAAGCCTCCCAGGATACCAGCCTTGGTAGCCTCTTCAATACCTTCGCCAACTGCCGGAATGTACTCCTTTGGAATAGCGCCGCCCACAACGGTAGATTCGAACTTGAAAGTCTCCTCTCCATTGGGATCCATGGGTTTGAAGATAACTTTACAGTGACCGTACTGACCACGTCCGCCGGACTGTTTTGCGTACTTGCTGTCCACAGTAACCTCTTTGGTAATGGCTTCTTTGTATGCAACCTGAGGTGCGCCAACGTTTGCCTCTACCTTGAACTCACGGAGCAGACGATCCACGATGATCTCCAGATGGAGCTCACCCATACCTGCGATAATGGTCTGGCCTGTCTCATGATCTGTATGAGCACGGAAGGTAGGATCCTCCTCAGCCAGCTTTGCCAGAGCCTCGCCCATCTTGCCCTGACCAGCCTTGGTCTTAGGCTCGATAGCCAGCTCGATAACCGGCTCCGGGAACTCCATGGACTCAAGGATCACCGGATGCTGCTCGTCGCAGAGAGTATCGCCGGTAGCAGTCAGCTTAAAGCCAACGGCTGCTGCGATATCGCCGGAGTATACCTTATCCAGCTCTGCACGCTTGTTAGCATGCATCTGCAGGATACGGCCAACACGCTCTTTCTTACCCTTGGTAGAGTTCAGAACGTAGGAACCGGAATTCATGGTTCCGGAATATACACGGAAGAATGCCAGCTTACCAACAAAGGGGTCAGCCATGATCTTGAAAGCCAGAGCGGAGAAAGGCTCGTCATCAGAAGAATGTCTCTCCACTTCATTCCCTTCCATGTCAGTACCCTTGATAGCCGGGATATCCAACGGTGAGGGCATAAACTCAATGACAGCATCCAGAAGCTTCTGAACACCTTTGTTTCTGTAAGCAGTACCGCAGCAAACGGGAACCGCTGTACACTCGCAGGTAGCTTTTCTCAGAACCTTCTTCAGCTCCTCATTGGTAGGCTCCTCTCCCTCCAGATACTGCATCATCAGATCGTCATCCAGCTCGCAGATCTTCTCAACCAGCTCGCTTCTGTACAGCTCTGCATCCTCTGCCATATCCTCGGGGATATCAGTAATAGAAATATCATCGCCCTTATCATCATTGTAGATGTAGGCTTTCATATCAAACAGGTCAATGATGCCCTTGAACTCATCTTCCTTACCAATAGGAAGCTGAATGCAGATAGCATTCTTACCCAGTCTGTTTTTAATCTGATCCACAGCACCGTAGAAGTTTGCACCCATGATATCCATTTTGTTGATGAACGCCATACGGGGTACATTGTAGGTGTCGGCCTGACGCCATACATTCTCGGACTGAGGCTCTACGCCGCCCTTTGCACAGAACACGCCTACAGCGCCGTCCAGTACACGAAGGGAACGCTCTACCTCTACTGTAAAGTCAACGTGACCCGGGGTATCAATGATATTGATACGATGCTCTAAAGCGCCGGGCTTTGGCTTACAGTTTTCCTGTAATGTCCAATGGCATGTGGTAGCGGCCGAAGTAATGGTGATACCTCTCTCCTGCTCCTGTTCCATCCAGTCCATGGTAGCAGTACCTTCATGAGTATCTCCAATCTTATAGTTCACACCGGTATAGTACAGGATACGCTCGGTGGTGGTAGTTTTACCAGCATCGATATGAGCCATAATACCAATGTTTCTAGTTCTCTCTAATGGATATTCTCTTCCAGCCATTTTCTCCTCCTAAAATAATCCATAGTTCAAGCTGCGCACTGTGTGCTTGCTTTCGCTAAGTGCCTTTTGGTAGGTTCGCTCAACTAAGTTCGCGGCCCCCTGCTGGTCCGCTTACTAAGGTTCGCGAACGGCCTCGCACTAAACTCAAGCTGCGCACTGTGTGCTTGCTTTCGCTAAGTGCTTCCGGCCTAGAAACGATAATGAGCAAATGCTTTGTTTGCCTCTGCCATCTTGTGCATATCTTCTTTCTTCTTTACAGATGCGCCGGTATTGTTTGCTGCATCCATAAGCTCGTTAGCCAGTCTCTCTTCCATAGTTTTCTCGCCTCTCTTGCGGGAGAACAGGGTGATCCAGCGAAGAGCCAGAGCCTGACGTCTGTCAGGTCTAACCTCGATAGGTACCTGATAGGTAGCACCACCGATACGTCTTGCCTTTACTTCCAGCATCGGCATAATGTTGTTCATAGCCTCTTCGAAAACTTCAAGAGCCGGCTTTCCTGATTTTTCTTCCATTCTGGCAAATGCGCCATATACAATCTTCTGAGCAACACCCTTCTTACCGTCTAACATAATGTTATTGATAAGCTTGGTAACCACTTTGCTGTTGTAGATGGGATCTACCAATACGTCTCTTTTCTGAGTATGTCCTTTACGTGGCACGTTACTTCCCTCCTTAATTATGGTTCCTGACAAGAACAGCAATACGAAATAAAAACGATCCGTACAAGCTTGCCTGATAAGAGCAGTTTTTATTTCGGATCATCGAGCCCCCAGCTCCAGTGAAACCGGCTTTGCCGTTTCAACCGTCATTCGCCGTTTGCTCATATTTCCTGTCAACTTATTAGATCATAGGTACTCACAATGTGTCGTTCTACATTTGCGTTTCATGCGGAAAGGACTTCTATATTAACCCGCAACCACTGGTGAATACGAATTCCTCCAACTTCATTGAAACAATATAGTTCTGTTCTGTGATACTTATAACAAACTACTTTTTATTTCTTAGCGTCTTTCGGTCTCTTAGCACCGTATTTGGAACGTGCCTGACGTCTCTTGGCAACGCCTGCTGTATCCAGTGTACCACGAACGATGTGATATCTGGTACCGGGAAGGTCCTTAACACGGCCTCCGCGGATCAGCACTACGCTATGCTCCTGCAGGTTATGTCCCTCACCGGGAATGTAGCTGGTTACCTCAATACCGTTGGACAAACGTACTCTGGCAATCTTTCTAAGAGCTGAGTTCGGCTTCTTAGGAGTTGCTGTCTTAACTGCGGTACACACACCTCTCTTCTGAGGAGCGGATACATCGGTAGCTTTCTTCTTCAGAGAGTTAAATCCTTTCTGGAGTGCCGGTGCAGTAGATTTTTTTACGGATGTCTGTCTGCCTTTTCTTACTAACTGGTTAAATGTTGGCATTCTTCTTTCACCTCCTGATTTGATTGAGCAATGCTCATCTGTGGTTGCTGTTCCTTATTTAATAGGAAAGATCGGCGCAAAGACAAAATGTGTTTCTTCGCGCACTTTCATATTATACGAATGGAAACTGGGATTGTCAAGGATTTTTCCCGGCTTTTCAACATTTTACCCTGATTTTACTATGATTTTTCTTATAACTTTCTTAAACCACTGGACAGGCCGGAAACCGGGTGATAAAATAACAGAAAATTTCAGAAGTAAAAAGTAACTGTTATTTTATATTTTTAGGGAGTATATTTATGCTGAGAACATTTTTGAAGCCGCTTTCTTTATTGCCGGCTATTGTATTGATGTATCTGATTTTTTCCTTTTCTGCCCAGCCCGGTGAAGTTTCCTCTCAGGTAAGCTACAAGGTCAGCTATAAGATCGTAGAGACGGGCGGCAAACTGCTGGGGGCCAATTTCGAATCCTGGGAGATCGAAGAACTGGCGGTACGCTTCAACGGCCCCATCCGGAAGATTGCCCACATGACCGAATATTTTGCTCTGGCTATTGCAGTATCCTTCCCCCTGTATGTCTACGGACTCCGGGGATTGCTCCTGATGCTTTTGGCTGGACTGTTCTGTGTCGGTTTCTCCTGCGCAGACGAGTATCATCAATCCTTTGTGGCCGGGCGTTCCCCTGCTGCCCGGGATGTAATGATCGACAGCATTGGTATCTTCATAGGGATCATTGTTGTCCGCATCATCGGATGGACCGGACGCATGACCCTGTTCCGGGCGCCAAAGAAAGAACCGCTGCCCCAGCAGGGCTTCCAGGAATATGCCCCTCAGAAGCAAAAGCTTACCAGAAAGCAGAAAAAACTGATGAAGCAGCAGGCTGCTATGGGAAATCCTCCTGCAGGATACGGCCCCTGTCAGCCAAACGGATATCCTCCTTATCCGGGAAACGGATATTCCAATCCTTATCCCCATAGTTTCCAGAATCAGCCCTATCCCCAGGAACCGGGCAGTGAAAATCCTTCCCGTGAAGAAGGCTTCTACACCAATGAGGATTACACAGGTGCTGCCTATCCCGGCGGCACTTATCCCAATGGGCCCTATGCCAATGGGCCTTATCCCAGCGGCCCCTATCCAAACGGCCCCTATCCAAACGGCCCTTATCCAAACGGCCCTTATCCTGGAAGTCCTCAGTACTACGGCCAGCCTTATCCTTATGACCCTCAGTATGAGGAACAACCGGACCACTCCTCCGATGAATTATCAGAGGATATGCCCCTCTCTCATCTGCTGAATCCAAAAAGCAGCAAGAAAAAATAATAGAACCATTTCTGTATGAGCCGCCTCATACAATCACATACTAAAAAGGCTGCCCCGAAAAGCCAAGCTTTTCGGGGCAGCCTTATGTGTATCACACTGCCTTCTTTAAAATGTAATTGTAGATCTTTTTATAAGTAGCTGTAGTGTAATGAATACCATCTGTAGTAGAAAAACCGCTTTTTGTCAAATAAGTATAGCTGTCAATATAGGTCTTTCCAAATTCTTTCTTTAATCTTGCATTAAAAGACTTGATGTGGGAATTTTTCACATTCGGAGACTGGTCATCCTTTACTGGATTCACTGACAGGAAATAAAACTTTGTATCCGGAAACTCTTTCATCAGACTTTTATAGTAGCTGACATATTTTTCAATATTTCCGTAATCATTGACTCCAAAAGCAAAAACTACCTTCAGCTTGGGATTGCCCGCCAGATACTGGCGTACCTTTGGGCCTGCCACCGACTTCAGCCAGTCATATCCCATGGATACCTTTCCAATAAACTTGGTCTTTGAGGTAGATACCGAAAGATCCATTCCCACGGTTCTGGAGTCTCCCACGATCAGATACTCCCCCGAAAACTTCAGCGGTTTCACCTTTTTTCCGGAACCATCCAGATAGTACCCGTCCACCTTGCAGTTCACCTTCCGGGCGCCATCCTTTCCTACATAGTAGTCTCCTACCCACTGGCTCTTAGCCATAGCTCCATTCTTTCCTAAGTAATAGTACTTTCCTTTGTACTTTACCCATTTATTTTGATAGCGAACCCCACCTTTTCCAAAAAAGTACCGGGCACCCTTCTGAGTCAGCCAGACATTGGATCTGCGCGCTCCGTCAGCTCCCACATAATAGTACTTTCCGCCTGAGGAAACCTGTCTGCTGACCGCCATCACTCCATTTCCCAAAAAATAATAGTACTTATTGTTCTTTTTTATCCACTCTTTTTCTGCACGGATGCCGCTGCTCTTCAAATAATACTTTTTGTTCTTTAAACTGAGCCAGCGCCCGTAGTAAACCTGCCCCTTGCTGTTGGCATAATATTGATTTTTCTGGTAAGTAAACCAGCCGGTCTCCGCATATCCGGCAGAGGAAAAGTAGTAGATCTTTCCGTTAATGGAATGCCATTTATTTTTGGCATAGCTTCCGTTCTTATAGCGGTAGCGGCGTCCCTTTTTGTTCTCCACAAATTTTCCGGTACTTACTTTACTGTTCTTGGCTTTTGTAATTACATTGGTGGCTGCTTCCGTACGGTTTACCGGTACTAACAGAAAGGCGGCTGCTAAGGAAAACAGCAGCAAAATCTTTTTGCATTTTTTTAAAATTTTCACAGGATCTCCTTTACGGTTCGTAATCATAATGTAATTTTTTTGTAATCTTTTTTACTATAACGCAAAAACCACGTTTTGTCAAATTTTCCCTGGGATTACCGCTTCCACGAGCCTTCGTTACACTCATGCTTCACTGCTGATCGAGATGAGTTTCTCTGTCCTCCCGGTATCGAAGCGGCCGGGGCGGAAATGTGTGTCTGCTGTGCCGGAGAGATACTGGCAGCTGTCCCCCTCTAAGCAGAGTGAAGCAGCGTTGACTGGATAGCCTATATGCATCGAGAACTTATTAAAATTCAGAACTAGTATCCATTCAGTATCAGCAGATAAAAGAAACGGCAGAAAACGCTTGATCGATGCGCCTTCTGCCGTTTCTGTATGCGGATAACAGGACTTGAACCTGCACGTCATGGACACCAGAACCTAAATCTGGCGCGTCTGCCAATTCCGCCATATCCGCCTATTTCCAAACCTTGTATAATTATAGCAAAACGCTGCCCGAAAGTCAGCCTGAAAGCATCTTTTAGGACAGCATCTTCATGAGACATCGGGGATTCGAACCCCGGACAACTTGATTAAAAGTCAAGTGCTCTACCGACTGAGCTAATATCCCGTAATATGGCAAATCGCCAAGCTGGGCTAGCTGGATTCGAACCAGCGAATGCAGGAGTCAAAGTCCTGTGCCTTACCGCTTGGCGATAGCCCATTAATGTAGGGTGGATAAAGGGATTCGAACCCTTGGCCTCCAGAGCCACAATCTGGCGCGCTAACCAGCTGCGCTATACCCACCATAATGGTTTCGTTTCAAACCTGTATAAACTTTTCTTTTTCAAGAAAACGAGCCTGAAGGGATTCGAACCCCCGACCCACGGCTTAGAAGGCCGTTGCTCTATCCAACTGAGCTACAGACTCACAAGCGGGTGATGGGAATCGAACCCACGTATCTAGCTTGGAAGGCTAGTGTTCTACCATTGAACTACACCCGCAAAGATATCGAAATTGGATCGGGGTGACAGGATTCGAACCTGCGACCTCCTGGTCCCAAACCAGGCGCTCTAGCCAAGCTGAGCCACACCCCGGTATTCGACAAATGCTCTTACCCAGACGCAAAAATGATTATATTACACGTCTATGGAATTGTCAACTACTTTTTATCAATTTTTTTATCTTTTTTTCTGTTTTTTTCTGTTTTTCTTCTGTCTTGTGTCTTCCGGCGGGAAAGAATGTTGTCTAAATGTATTCCAGACTCACATGAGCCTCACCGGCATCATCAATTTTCATCACCATGTAACTGGGATATCGCCCTTCCTGCCTGGGAAAAGAGATACTCCCGGGATTCAGGACCAGTATCTCTCCGTCAGTGCCGTCCATCACCGGCCGGTGAGTATGTCCGTAAACCACCACATTACAGTGGTTGATTCTGGCCTCCTCCAAAAGATCCCTGGTATCCACTGTCACAAAAAACTGATGTCCGTGGGTCAGCATAATGCGGTACTTGCCAAATTCTACAAACCGGATCATTGGAAGTCTGGTAAAATAGTCGCAGTTCCCGGCAACCATGTACACCGGGCAGCCTGCCAGACAGCTCATCTCCTCCTCACTGCTCTGAGAGTCGCCCAGATGCAGCAGGGCATCCACAGGCTTCTCCTTTTCCACCGCTCTTTTCAGATTTCCATTGTGTCCATGGGAATCACTGATTATCAATATCTTCATGGCTTACAGCTCCTTCAGCAGTTCTTTCATATTCCGCAAAGCTTTTCCTCTGTGGCTCACCTGATTTTTCTGTTCCGGCGTCAGCTCTGCAGAGGAACAGCCAAATTCCTCCAGGTAAAAAATCGGGTCATACCCAAACCCATTTTCGCCCCTGCTCTCCCAGCCAATGCAGCCCTCCATAGTCCCCTCTGTGGTGAGGATCCTGCCATCCGGCAGGGCGCAGGCAATGGCACACACAAAACGGGCTGTTCTCTGTTCTTTGGGAACGCCCTCCAGGCGCTCCAGCAGTATCCGGTTCTTGATATCATAGGGCGTATCCTCCCCCAGATACCGCGCCGAATAAATACCTGGTTCCTTATTCAGATAATCGATCTCTAAGCCGGAATCATCCGCCATAGCTATCTGACCGGTAAGTTCCATGATCGTCCTGGCCTTGATCACCGCATTTTCAGTAAAGGTCTTCCCATCCTCCACAATGTCTGCCTTTACACCGGCCTCCTTCAGGGACACTACCTGGCAGTCCATATCTGCCAGGATCATACGGATTTCCCGCATCTTCCCCTCATTTCCTGTTGCAAAAATAATCTTTTTTCCTTTCATCATCTCTGCTCCGTTCTGGCTGCTTCCGGTCTTTGGCGCTACTCCAACCCCGGAAGCATCAGTTTATTCGTATTTTTCTCATCTCTGCGCTGAAGCTTCCTGCTGTCTTTACAGTTTCATGCAGCATCTGTCTATCGGCGCACTGTATATGCCTTCAAGCACACATTGGTTCCAAATTTTTCCTCTGTAAATTCCCAAATATCCCCTGCATAACTTAAGTATCCTCTTTTTCCCTCCAGAGATACCCCCGCTGTATAGGAATCCTTATTCAGCTCCACCGCCACCGGCATTTTGGCTCCCAGAGTCGTGATCTTTACCACCACGGCAAACTGCTGCCCTTTTTCCAACGCAACCGGCACATCCAGTTTTACAGTAAAATATCCCTTATTCTCCAGCCAGCCGTTCTGCAGAAGTCTGCGCTCTGCAAAGGATTCCTCAGAGGAAAATTCCTCCACTGCATAGATTTCGTACACAGAAAATTCCCCGGTATTGTAAAATCCCACAGCTTCCAGATTTTCTGCCTCCCCGGCAGTGTAAACATTGGCAAAATAGCAGGTCTCTGCATCATATCCCTGCTGCCCCTGCCAGCCGCACACATCTGTCTGATAGATGAAATCATAATTATCCTTCGGTTCCACCCCGGTGTAGGCAACTCCTCCCCTGCCAATGTTCCCGTCTTCATAGGATACATAAAAGATCCCCTGATCCCCAAAATCAGTTCCCCAGGTATTCTGGCAGATGTAAGCTCCGTCCCTCTTCGGCTGAATTTTAAAATTTTCCTTGGGATAGGCATCATCCCACCCTAAGAGCAGCACATCATGGGTATTTGCCTTCTCCTCCGGATAATAGTAGCCATATGTCTCCGAATCGTAATAAGGAAGTTCACTGGAGGTCTGCTTTCTGTCCAAATACAGAGAAGTCTGCACCGGCCCGTATTCCAGGATCATCTGCTTGATCTCCTCCCGGGACTTCCCCTCCAGCAGCTGCATCTCCTGTACATGCACCCGGGGAGCAAGCCCCTGGGGGGAAACACCGTCTCCATAAGGATCCTCTTCCTCCAGCACCGGCCCATACCAACCGCTTAAATAGGCCATCGCCATCATATAGTCTCCCCCCTCATTCTGGGTAATCTTAAATCCATTGTTCAATGACAGATGATCCGGCGAAAACTCCAGCGCCTCTTCCGGGAGCAGCGCAGCCTCCAGGGCAGAAGTCACCGTCAGCGCCCAGCAGGTTCCCAGCGTTCCCTGACTTTTCACCACAGGCGCTTTGCCGCTCTGCCTGGCATCGTACCTTTCCGGAAGCTTTCCCGGCACCTGAAATCCGGGCAAAAGCGCCTCCTCCCCATTCTCCGACCCTTCAGAAGTACAGATAAAGGGAAGCAGATCCTCCCAGGACTGAGACTTTTCCACAGCCATGGCAGGAAAGGCTGCCAGAATCCCCAGCATCCCTGTCATGGCAAAAAGAGCAGCCTTGCTCTTTCCTGCGCTTTTCCTCTGCTCTTTTTTATTTCTGCCCATTTTTTCCGTCATTCCTTTATCGTATCCCTTCGTTTTGGAGGCTTGGGTCCCAGGAACTGATAATAATAGGTTTTCAGCATTCCATTATAAATCTTCCGGTTCTTGTCCGCCTTTTTCCCAATATACTTTTCCGCCTGATCATAGGAGGTAATCACATATTCAGACCAGGAATCCAGCCGTCTGAAAGCCTCTCCGATCTGTCGGTAAAGCCCCGGCAGATTCTCCTTTTCCTCGATTCGCTCCCCATAAGGAGGATTGGTAATGACAAACCCGTATTTTTTCGGATGATTCAGCTCCGCCACCGGACGCTGCTGAAAATGGATCAGATGAGCCACTCCTGCGTTTCTTGCATTTTCTCTGGCTGCTTTCACCACTTCCCCATCCAGATCATATCCCTGAATATCCGTCTCAATCTGATCATCCACCAGATCCGCAGCCTCATCCATGGCATTGTACCAGTACTTTTTCGGTATGAGATTCTCCCAGCTCTCCGCCAGGAAAGACCGATTCATCCCAGGCGCTATATGGGCCGCCATCATAGCCGCCTCTATGGGAAAAGTACCGCTTCCGCAAAAGGGATCCACCAAAACCCGGTCTTTCTTCCAGGGAGTCAGCATAATCAGAGCTGCCGCCAGGGTTTCTGTGATAGGTGCCTTGGCAGTCATAAGTCGGTATCCTCTCTTATGGAGAGATACTCCCGAGGTGTCCATGCCAATGGACACCTGATCTTTCATCAAAAATACCCGCACCGGATAGGATGGCCCATCCTCCTGAAACCAGGTTATGCCATACCTTACTTTCAGCCGTTCTACCATCGCCTTTTTCATGACCGATTGGATATCCGAGGGACTGAACAGCTTACTCTTAATAGAGGTAGCTTTCGCCACCCAGAACTTTCCATTTGCAGGGATGTAATCCTCCCAGGGAAGCGCTTTGGTTCCCTCAAAAAGCTCTTCATAAGTCTCCGCATGAATCGAACCTATCTTGAGAAGGATCCGCTCTGCCGTCCTAAGAAAAATATTGCCATAGCACACAGCCTCCATATCCCCCCAAAAGGTAACACGACCATCTTCCACCTGGCTGATCTCATAGCCAAGTTCAAGAATCTCTTTTTTTAAAACTGCCTCCAGCCCAAAATGACAGGGAGCGATCAATTCTACCATTTTCATGCATTTTCCTCCAGCTCCAGGCGGATAATCTCACTGCCTGCCAGATTCTTTACTGTAAAACAGGTCTCCTGCAAAATCCCATAGCTTGGCACATTGTTCTCCTTGGGGATTGACACAGAACCGGGATTCAGCAAAAGGTACCCTTCCCGGCGTTCCGCCTTCAGCACATGGGTATGTCCATGGAGAAGGATATCTCCACGGCTCAGGGGCGGAAGATGCCCTTCATGATAAATATGGCCATGGGTGGCGTAAACCATCCGTTTTCCCACAGGTATCAGACAATAGTCTGCCAAAACCGGAAATTCCAAAACCATCTGATCCACCTCAGCTTCACAGTTACCTCTTACCGCGTAAATCTGATTTTTCCGTTCATTCAGCATCCGTATCACTTCCTTGGGCGCATACTCTCTGGGAAGGTCGTTCCTGGGCCCGTGGTAAAGAATATCTCCCAACAGCAGTATTCGTTCCGTCTGCTCCCGGTCACAGGCCTCCAGCATCTTTTTGCAGTAGTAGGCTGAGCCGTGTATATCTGAAGCCACAAATAGTTTCATGCAAACATCCTCCTGTAAAATCTTAAGGACCGCCCCGAACACCCACCAGACCGGAGAGCTGTCCAGTGCTGCCTGTTGCAGCCGGCGGTCATTTCCATATCCGTATCCCTATCTTAAGCCAAGTAGTCAGGCCTGTCAACTGCTTCGGCGCTTCTTCTTTATCGAAACTGCCTGTCAGTTCCTTCCAGATATGGCCCCCGATAAGCGTGGATTCCTCCCACCACGCTTTTCACTCCAAACCCCAGCTCTGCCAGTTCTCTGGCCGCGGCCATACTGGTGGCGCCCCGTTCACAGTAAAGTACCAGTTCCTGCCCCAACGGATTTCCCACTGAGAAACCTCTGTCTCTGAGAAGTTCAAAAACAGAAGCCCTGACAGCCTTCCCCGGATCAGAAAGCAATTCTTCCAGCTCCTCATAAGGAATATTTGCAGCTCCCCGGATGTGGCAGGCCCTATACTCTTCAGGAGAGCGAAGATCTATGATCATCCACCGGTTTTCATGGACACAGCGGTTCAGTTCTCTGGCAGAAATCGTTTGAAATCCCATAAAAAAACTCCCTTTTTCTTTAAAATATGAAAAAGGGAGCAAGTTTGTTTCTAAAAATCAACCTTCTGCACAAATGAAGCTTCCCGGCTCATTTCTCCCAAGAATAACGGTTACAGCAGCGGAATCCCTGCCTCTGCACAGATCCGTCTGGTCTTTTCGTCCCAGACGCTGGCCTGGACTTCACCGATATGGGCACTGCCAAGAAGCAGCATACAAAGGCGGCTTTGTCCAATACCTCCGCCAATACTGCAAGGCAGCTCTCCGGCCAGCAGCGCTTTGTGAAAGGGCAGACAGCGGCGGTCATCGCATCCCGCCTCCCGAAGCTGAGCATCCAGACTTTCCGGACTCACCCTGATGCCCATACTGCTTAACTCATAGCTGCATCCCAGGGTATGATTCCAGAACAGAATGTCTCCGTTTAATTCCCAGTCATCATAGTCCGGCGCTCTTCCATCATGAGGCTTTCCACTGCGCAGTTTCTTTCCGATCTGCATCAAAAAGGTAGTTCCATGCTCTTTCACATAAGCATTCTCCCTCTCCTTGGCAGTAAGATCCGGATACAAATCCTCCAGTTCCTGAGTGGTAATAAAATCCACTTCCGGCGTGTGCAGGGGCAACCCGAAAAGCTGCGGGAACATGGCATGAAGATTCATCTCTGTAGCGCATACAGCGGAGACAATGGCCCGAACCACAGATTTTAAATAATCCAGATTCCTGTCACTCTCGTCGATTACTTTTTCCCAGTCCCACTGATCCACATACACTGAATGGAGATTATCCAGCTCCTCATCCCGCCGTATGGCATTCATATCACAGTACAGCCCTTTTCCCACATGGAAATCATACTCCTTCAGCGCCTGACGTTTCCACTTTGCCAGAGACTGCACTACCTGAGCCTCTGTCCCGGTATCCCGCAGATCAAAGGTCACCTTTCTCTCCACACCATTCAAATCATCATTTAATCCTGTAGAGGCCTCCAAAAACAAGGGTGCTGACACGCGGTGAAGTCCCAGGGTAGCACACAGGGTATCTGCAAAAAGCCGTTTTACAGTACCTATGGCTTTCTGTGTATCGTAAAGATTCAGGGCAGGCCGATAGCCCTGGGGAATAACTACATTGCTCATGGGATTACCTCTCTTTATGTTATATTTTTTTATAGTGAAAGACCAGTAGGGGAGCTACTGGTCTTTCGAGGGGAGTATAAATAATTAATAAGGGGTTTGTAAAAAAATTATTAAGGGTAAATTCTTTTACAGTCAGATTATAATATAATTTCCAAAAAAATGCAATACATATTTTTGCAAATTTCAGAAATAATAATACCGTAATCTATTATTGATCAGGAGGCAAAGTTTATGGCAAAAAATAATACCGAAAACACTACCAGCAACAGCAACACCAACAGCAACGCAAAGAATCAGACCAGAAACGCTCAGGATTGCCGAAGCCAGTCAAAAAATAAGGCCAGCAACAAAAATTCCAGCACCACATCCTCTAAAAACACCTATGACAGCTACCACGAAGAGTAGGAAAAAACCTGTCCCGGAATCTTCATCTTCTTAAAAGACCCCGGAAACCTTCTAAAAAACAAAGAGGGTTGGGTCGCATTTGCGACAGCATTCTATTATGCCGCAATGCGCTCCTGCACAGAGCACTTTTTTATTTGATAGGAATTTCCTATCACACAGAAAAAGAGCCGGCACAAAGGCATCCTGCGGTTTGTTACCGTGGGATAACCTTTGTACCGACTCCCTGTTTTCCAGTGCCGTTTTACTGGTTATCTTTTTAATTGCGCGAATACAGTTCCGCTTTCTGGATCCTGCCAGCTATTGGATCACCACATCTGCATCCTGATCTTGTGCAGTCTCTTCCGGAGAGGACAGGCCCGGATAATCGTTGGTGTATTCGTTGCTGGCTTCTACCCCATCTTTATTATCACTATTTTCGCTGACCGTACCGCTTCCATAAATCGTATCATGAAGCTTCTCTATGGTGGTCTCCCACTGGGGCACCAGCATATCCTGACTGTTCACATAAATCACATCATACATATTATCGTAGGGAACCCGATCCTGTATAAATTCATACTGAAGAATCTCCGGCGCCTTGGTCACCAGATCCCAAATCTCATTTTCTTCCACATTATGGGTCACCAGAGGAAGTACATCCCGTACAAACTGTGTGATCTGAGCCACATCCATCCGTTTGATCTCAGCGATCATCTGAGAGATCACATATCTCTGACGCTCCGTTCTGGCATAGTCCGAATTACCCACATACCGGTTTCTGGCATAGGCCACAGCCTGCACACCATTACAGTGATAAACGCCTCCGCCCGGAAGAACATAATCGTATCCGTTCAGCCCCAGGGTATTGCACATATCCAGCATGTAGCCGTTGGCCACTTCCACTTCTGCATCTGTCATCTCCAGATCGATACCGCCCAACGCATCTACAATCTCTATCATATTTTCAAAGTCCACTGCACCGTATCTGGAAACATCCACCTTATAGGTATTGGTGATCGTCTCCGTCAGAAGCGGTCCGCCGCCGACTGCGTAAGCATTGTTCAGTTTTGCATACCCCACTCCCGGGATATCCACATAGGTATCACGCATCAGAGAAATTACGCTGACCCGTTTAGCCGTATGATTAATAGATACCAGCATCATGCTGTCCGAGTTGCCGTTCCAGGATTTATCTCTCCGGTCTACACCCACAAGCAGTACATTGTACACATTGTCATCTACCACTGCCTCTTCTTCCTTGATGTTGCTCATCTTCTGATGCAGTGCATTCAATTCTTTTTCATCCAGCACTTCACCCACTTTTTCCTCGGCGCTGACTGTCTCTTTGGCTTCCACAGGAAGCGCATCCTGATCCACCCGCTTTACATCCTTATCAGCCACATAATTAGAAAGACTGATCAGATCATGGCCGATGTAATAGATCAGACCGCCGCCGGCTGCCACGATTACCAAAATAATGCTAAGACTGATAATCAAAACTTTTTTCCAGCTGGGACCATTATTGCCGTAATTGCCGCCATCATTGTACTGATTGCCATAATTGCCGCCATCACTGTACTGACTGCCGTAATCGCCGCTGTAATTGTTATAATTATTATTATAATTATTGCCATAGCCATTTCCGTACTCATTACCATGGCTTCCACGATTGTTTCCGCCATTGCGATTGCTTCTGCTGCGGTGACGATTGTTCATCAAAGGATTATCATCGTATCTCCGGGACATACCGTTTCCTCCTGTATATTTTTAAAAAAGGTTGAAAAAAAAAGATTTCTGATTGCTCAGAAATCTTTTAATGCGGAAGGTGGGACTTGAACCCACACGATCTTAACGACCACAGGCACCTGAAGCCTGCGCGTCTGCCAATTCCGCCACTCCCGCGTGTTTGTTACTAGTGAACTTCGCAACTCACAGGTCATATAATACCAAGAACCAGCCAAAATGTCAAGCAGTTTTTTTAAAAAAATGTGTCTGAATTTGAAACAATTTCTCTTTTATTTTCTTTCAATTCTATTTACTGGATCCCACCGCCTCAGTCCTGATTTTCCTTTCCCTCCATGCCTGCAAAAAATAACTCATAAAAATCATCCTGACCTTCCAGCATGGGAGAATTTTCCCCTCCTCCATTGGTACTTCTCTTCATAGCCGCATAAAATTCCTCTCCTGCAGTAATGACCTCCATCTCATAAAGCGGATATCCCAGTTCCCTGCATTTTCTGCAAAAAGCAGTCAACGGCTCTGCCTGATCTCTGGTGGCCAGCAGCTCTCTCCTAACTTCCTCCTCACGAAGCGCTCTGTGCTGTAATTCTTCCAGCATTTCCACTACTGTCATATCTTTCTCTCCTTCCATTGATTTATCCAAAAATTTCCGCTACAATGATTATACACCGAATCTTATTCTCTACGCCACATTTTTCACTATATTTCGCTTATCTGATTCGCTTCATCCCTTACGGCAGATGCCCCCCCGGCGGCAAAGGGATGAGAAAACCATAAAAAATCCAGAAAAAGTTATCCGTCATTTCCGGTAACGGAAGAAAGGAACTAAAAATGACCAACTCACTAGCTGTAAACCTTACGAAAGAATTACTGAAAATTGAAAGCACTGACCCTGGAGCCTATGAAACAGAAATAGAAGAATGGATTCGCCATTGGCTTACCCAAATCCCAGGTATTATCATAAAAGAGGAGGAAGTTCTTCCCGGCCGTAAAAATCTTATGGCAGAACTGCAGGGAACGGATCCCGCTTTCCCGGCTCTTGTGTTTATCTGCCACATGGATACCGTGGTAGTCGGGGACGGATGGACAGTGCCTCCCTTTGAAGCCCTGGAAACAGAACAGCTTCTTTACGGCCGTGGTGCCTGCGATATGAAATCCGGTCTGGCATGCTGTCTCTCCGCCTTTTCCCATGCAGCGGAAGAAAAAAAGCGCACTGGAAAAAGCCCCCTTCACACTTTGAAACTCATCTGTACCATTGATGAAGAGGATTTCATGCGGGGTGCAGAAGCCGCCATTCGATCCGGCTGGGTCACAAAGAAGGATTGGATTCTGGATGCAGAACCTACTGACAGTCAGATCCAGATTTCCCACAAAGGCCGTCTCTGGTATGAAATTACCGTCACCGGCCATACCGCCCATGCCAGTACTCCCTGGAAAGGCGCCGATGCCATTGCCGCTATGGCAGAACTGATCCATGAAATCCGTCTTGCAGTTCAATCCGCTCCCATCCATCCGGATCTTGGCCCTTCCACCGTTACCTTTGGACAAATTGAGGGGGGATACCGTCCCTATGTGGTTCCGGATTCCTGTAAAGTCTGGATCGATATGCGGCTGGCTCCCGCATTGGATGCAGACGCTGTCCGCAGCATCATAACAAAAGCCGAAGAAAGGACTGTTGCGGCCATCCCGGGTGTTTCCATCTCCCATAAAGTTACCGGAGATCGTCCCTATATTCTCAAAAACCCGGACTCGCCCCTGCTGAACCTTCTGAGGGATACCTGCAGAACAGTTACCGGACAGTTCCCCCCAGTCACCTGTTTCCCTGGTTATACAGACACTGCCGTAATAGCAGGAAAACTCCTGAATCCCAACTGTATGTCCTACGGCCCAGGCAGCCTGGAAAATGCCCATCAGCCGGATGAGTATGTTTCCATTCAGGATATTCTGCGATGTGAAAAAGTCTACCAGATGCTGACAGACAACCTTTTTCCTCCTCTTTGAAAAATGATCCCTGCTTTTGAAATCAGCTGTTTCGCAGCAGGCTGACGTGGTATCAAACTAACTGCGGAGGCTCTGAAAGCTGTTTTAAATAATTTGCCGCATCCTCCGCTGTGGCAAAAGTAAGATTGGTAAGACCAATGTAGGATACCGCATCATTCCACTCTTTTAAACTGTACTGCCGGATTTCCAGATTGATCAGTGCATTTTTGATGGAATGAAGCCTTTTGCATCCCCTTAAATCAGAAATATAGTCACAGTCTGTCTGAATACGTAAATATTCTAATAACTCCATGTGTCCCCCCAGATTTTTTCTTATCGTTTTCTCTGCAATTCTCCTTTTTTCGCTTTTTCTCCGGGCTTCTGTGACATTTTCCCATCCATCTGCTATTTTTTTGAATGATTTATCAGACCTTTTCGTTCAGATGTGATATGATTCTTTTGAAAATGCAATAACCTTATTTTGCTTTGTCAGAAATGACTTCAGACATGAATGAATTCAAAAATCCGTCTATGATGATGTGAGCGATATTTCCTACTTTTTTCCATCATACAATCTCAACTTCTTATACTTCCTGCTATTTCCCATTCACCCACCTTAAAAAAGTGTTCTGTGCAATGGAAAGCTGCCGCGCAGCCTCTCTGGAACTGATGGTTCTCTTTTCCCATTTTTCTTTCAACTGCCAAAACTGCTCCGGAATCACCTTTCGCGGTCTCCCGAACTGCACTCCCCGCAGTCTGGCTGCCGCTATTCCCTCTTTCTGCCTCTGTCGTATATTCTCCCGCTCTGCCTGGGCCACATAAGATAAAATCTGAAGAACCAGATCAGCCATAAAAGTACCGGTTAAGTCTCTGCCTGATTTTCTGGTATCCAAAAACGGCATATCCAGCACTACTACATCTGCCTGCTTTTCTTTTGTAATAATTCGCCATTGCAGCAAAATCTCTTCATAATTGCGTCCCAACCGGTCAATGGACGTTACTACCAGAATGTCCCCCTTTTGAAGCTTACTTAGAAGCTTCTGATACCGTGGACGGTTAAAATCTTTCCCGCTAAGTTTATCTGTATAGATATTTTTTTCTAAGACAGGAAAATCCTGCAATGCCATAAGCTGTCGGTCTTCCTTCTGCTCCTTGGTGGATACACGGACGTATCCATAAACATTTCCGCTCATAGTTAAAACCTCCCGAACAATTTTAAAGAAGATTACAGCTGTATTGTAAGCCCTGTTCTATTTTTACGCAAAACAAAAAGAGACAAGATCCACTTACCTTGCCTCTTCTATCTATATACCTTCAAAACCACATACAAAATATATCCTGACATTCTCTTTACCCTATCTTCAATACCCTCCGCTTCAATCGTTGAGCACTCGCGAATTTCATTCGCTCGTTCAGTTTGCTCCGCAAACTTCTCAGATGTACCGATCATCCTTCGGAATGGAACCATTCCTCCGTCTGCTCCCTACATCTGCTCAGCTCTCTCCGCTTTTTCTGGATAAGCTT
>Ga0129317_1000831_pt1 | contig 27692 bp, 27 predicted proteins | sample Cm1ome_FD_94430 | JGI IMG/M metagenome (GOLD analysis project Ga0129317, IMG submission 94430) | Eastern black-and-white colobus group fecal microbial communities from Wisconsin, USA - Cm1105 metagenome | ecosystem: Host-associated > Mammals > Digestive system > Large intestine > Fecal | place... | reverse complement strand
GTAGGTTTTTTCCAACACCAACAGCTGGTTTGAGTAGTCAAGAAACGATGTCGGCTCATCAAGTATGAGAAGCTTCGCATCCTGCATGAGGGCGCGGGCTATGAGTACAAGTTGCCGTTCGCCCCCGGATATTTCGTTTGTAGGTCTGCCTGCCAAGTCTAGGATTCCAAGTTCGTCCAATATCTCAAATGCACGTTTTTCGTCCTGCTTGGAGGGTCTGCTGAACATTGGTATATATGGAGACCTTCCCATGAGTACGGATTCCTTCACGGTATATGCGAAGGCCGTCTGGGAGAACTGTGGTATGTAGGCAATGGCTTTTGCTTTGTCGTGCAGCGACATGCTTCGCACGGACACTTCGTCTACAAGGATGTCTCCACTAAGCGGGGTAAGGAACGATGGTATGATTCTTAGCAACGTCGTCTTTCCTGCCCCGTTCTTTCCAAGAAAGGCCACCATTTCACCTGACGAGATGGTGAATGACACATCTTTGAGCACAAGGGTATCGGTCTTGTATATGCGGGTTTGGAAGTCGTGTGGGTTGTGTAGTCCCATTGGCTTGCGGTCGTGTTCGTATGTGTAGGAGACGTTTTGGACTTCAAGCTTCATGGCGGTTCTCCTTGAGTATGAGATATAGGAAGAACGGTGCGCCAATGAAGGCCGTGAGGATTCCTATTGGGATTTCAGCTGTCGTGGCAGTGCGTGAGACGTTGTCAACGATGATGAGGAACGTGGCCCCAAAGAGCATGGAAGCGGGTAGGGAATAGGTGGCGTTGCTGCCTGTGATCCTGCGTGCCATGTGCGGGACTATGAGGCCTACCCAGCCTATCTGCCCCGATACCGCAACCGCACTTGCAGTCATGAGTGTGCTTGCCCCTATGGCCACAGACCTGAGAAGCCTTGTATTCACTCCTAGGCTCCTTGCTTCGTCCTCAGATAGGGACAGGATGTTCAGTTTCCAGGAGACCAATAGCAACGTTGCAAAGGAGATGGCCATTGGTATTGCAATGACTTGTAGATCCTGGAAGCTGCATCCAGCCAATGAACCCATGAGAAAATAGGTTATAGCGGGAAGAATGTTGTTTGGGTCGGCTATGAGCTTTATGAAGCTCGTGCCAGCAGAGAAAAGGGATGATACGACCATTCCAATGAGGATGAGTCCCATCGTTTGCTCGCCTTTGATGCGTGCGCCAATCGCCCATACAAGGACTACGGAGGCCACTCCAAAGATGAATGCGTTCACTGTGACGGCCAATGTGGACATCCCAAGCAGTAGGGATATGGAGGCTCCAAAGCCGGCTGCGGTGCTCGTTCCAAGTACGTCCGGAGATACGAGGGGGTTGCGGAATATCATCTGCATGGTCTGGCCCGCAAGGGCAAGTCCGGCTCCAATGAGCGTGGCGGCTATTATCCTTGGCAGCCTTATCTTGAGCACGACGGCCTTCTCCTGTGCGTTTCCGCCGCCAAGGAGCGTCTGCACGACCCTGATGGGCGAAATGGGGTACCTCCCAATGCCAAGGGACACGACCGCCACCACCACGAAAACAATGGCCAGAACTAGGATTCGCAACCGTCTATTCATGGTCTTGCCCCATGTTGTGCGCTTCGTCATGCACTGCAAAATGCCTTTCGAATATGGCCTTCGCTTGTGCTGTGGCTTCGTCAACGAACGCCGTATACGTCTCACACAGCCATTTGCCGGTTGGCGTCAGCATGGCCTGCCCGCCGCCTTTCCCTCCTTGGACACGCACCACAACCTCGCATCCAAGGGTCTCCTGCGCCTCACGTATCTTCTTCCAAGCCTTGGAATAGCTCATGCCCATCTCTTCACAGGCCGATTTCACTGAGCCTGTCTTTTCAATGAGCTCGAACAGGGCCTTCGAACCAGGTCCAAACAGGAACTGTCCGTTGTCCACTAGGCTGAACTTGCATTCAACGCCAAAGTCACTTGTGTTTGGTGTTTCATGGTTCTTCGTGTCTTCCATACTCTCCATGCTTTTGGGACGCTCCTTGGGTGGTCTGTTCTTTGGGTTTTCGAATTGTTTTTGTTTGCAACTCGGTTTCCATTGTACTTTTATTTGAATAAAGGGGCAAGCGGTATGTTTCTTTTGCTTGATTTGAAGTATCCTGTTACATATGCAGTGTAGTATGCAGGATACGTTGCACCGTACAAATCCAAATCTCTACGATGTGTTCTATGATGATTATTGTGATCCCAAGGATGGTCCAAAGCCGTTCGTTTCCATAACAGGAGGCGGAGGCAAGACGACTCTCATGATTGAGTCCGCTCGCTATTTCAAGAAAAAAGGGCTTTCAGTGCTTGTCACGACCACAACCAAGGTCATATCACCGTATCTTTTGGACTACGGACAGGACGGAGTGTTCAACGATGAAGGCGTGTTGTCGCATGACCCAAAGGAAGGGGAGATCGTGTTCTACGCCCATGTGTCTGATGATGGAAACAAGTGGTGCTCTCCAGGGTTCGAGAACCTTTCACAACTGTATGGCAGGTACGATGTAGTTCTGTGCGAGGCCGATGGCTCCAAGCGCCTTCCTGTGAAGGTCCATACTGCACGGGATCCTCAGATACACCCATTGACCAATATGTCCATAGGTGTCTTTGGAATGTGGGCCCTTGGGGGCAAGGTCAAGGATGTCGTGTTTGGACCATGTCCTGAAAAGTTCGCAGACGGTGTGGTGGACATTGCTTTCTTGGATTGGTATTTCTCCAATCCGGAGGGGGTGCTGAAAGGCTTGGCTCCAAACCGTTTTGGACGCAGAATCGTCGTCTTCAATGGTGGAGACGTTGGTTTCGATGAAAAATCTGGTGCTATGCTTGCCGGTGTTTCGAAGCCAGACGACGTGGACATATACGTTGCATCTGCAAGGGAGGGAACCCTATATGGAAGGTTCTAGTGTTTCTAGTGGTTCTAGCATTGGGTTGTTCGAAGCTGCATCAGTTGCGGAGTCGAGGAACCAACCATTTGCCGTAGTCACTCTCATTGGAACTCAAGGGACGGTGCCAAGGAAGGATGGCAGAATGGTCGTCCTTAGAGATGGCTCATCCTATGGTACCATTGGAGGCGGAGTCGCAGAAAGGCAGGCCGTTTCAATGGCCTTGTTATGCATTGAAAAAGGAAAGGGAGGCAAGGAGATGATAAAAGTGAAGGAGTCCGGCACTGCCGAGGTTTTCATAGATGTTCCAATTGCAAGACGCAAGGTCGTAGTCTTTGGAACAGGTCATGTTGCAATGGCTCTTGCCCAGGTGTTCCACAATCTTTCATTTGAGGTCGTCTTCGTTGACAATGACAGAGATGGCTTGGCAAACGATATTCCAAAATGGGCTTCACTTGTGGAAAAAGAAGCTTTTTGCGAGGTTCTAAGACATGAAAGCCCATCCAATGGAAATACAATTGTAGACGACAGGACCGCCGTTCTGTTCTCCAATCCTGACGAAGTGGACTCATTTTTGGATGCTGTCCTCGAGACACGCACTCCGTACATAGGAGTTCTGGCTTCTCGGAAGAGAAAGATGCAAGGACGGTATGGAGGCCGCCGCATACACATGCCAATGGGTCTTGATGTAGGTGCTCAGACTCCTAACGAGATAGCCACTGCCGTTGCAGCCGAGGTCATGGCTGTTTTCAATGGAAAAAGTGCCCAGCCTTCATCCTTGTGGAAAAATCGCCTTGTTGTGGTGCGTGGGGCAGGGGATTTGGCCACGGCTGTTGGCATAAGGCTTCACAATGCAGGGTTCGATGTCATCCACCTTGAGGCCGAGAAGCCAACGGTTATAAGAAGGACCGTTTCATTTGCCAGTGCATTGTTCGATGGTTCCGCAGAGGTGGAAGGTGTAGTTGCGAGGAAGTGCAACGCCAAGGATGTCCTTCATGTTCTAGACGACGGAGATGTGCCTGTAGTTGTGGACCCTTCATGTTCCATACTGGATACTCTCTCACCTGTCGCCCTCGTCGATGCCATAATTGCAAAGAAGAACCTAGGCACCAGCCGCAGCATGGCTCCATTCACGGTTGCTCTAGGCCCAGGCTTTGAAGCTGGAAAAGATGTTGATGCCGTCATAGAGACCCAAAGGGGGCATAGGCTTGGGGTGATAATCAAACATGGATGCGCCGCTGCGAACACTGGGGTTCCCGGCATTATAGGCGGCTTTGGCAAGGAACGTGTCATGCATTCGCCGGCGGCTGGGGTGTTCAGGCCCGTTGCCTCGATTGGAGATATCGTGGAAGCCGGCCAAACAATTGCGTTTGTGGAAAGTATTGAAGAAGGAGCGAATGGGGACGGTGCTTTGGAGAGGATTCCTGTCGTCACTCCAATATCTGGCAAAGTCAGGGGAATGCTCCATGAAGGTCTTGAGGTCCCTGTTGGTTTCAAAGTCGCTGACGTGGATCCTAGAGGAGAATCCACAGACCATCTCACCTGCTCAGACAAAGCCCGTGCAATCTCAGGCTCCGTGTTGGAGGTCATAATGGGTTATTTGTCGAACAGGTTTTAGGCCGGTCTCTCATATGCTTCGCTCGCCAGACCTATTACCCTCACTACTCCCACTAAACCCACTACGCGCACTAATATGCTTTAATTCTCTTATACATAAAAGGATTAAACCGTTGTAGTGGGTTTAATGGGTGTAGTGGATGTAGTAAGTGTAGTGAGACATGAATAAATCAAACGAACACTCGGCACAGCTTCCCAATGATTTCGTCCAACCTAGATACATCAAGCGTGGCGTAGTTCATGACGAATGTGTTGCTGTCCGTTGCATGAGCTCCCGTCTCGGAATTTTTGCGAGGGAAACTTGAAAGAGAACAAAGGCCAATGCCTTCAAGCTCTGCAGCTCTTAGGACATCCTCCTCTTTCTTTTGGGTATGAACCTTCATCAGGAAATGAAGTCCCGCCTTTTCACCGGAGATTTCAACACAAGGGCCAAGTTGGCTTTTCCTCAACGCACCTATGAGAGCATCGCGCTTTCTTCTGTAGTATGTCCTGAGTCTGTTGATGTGAGTTCCAATCCTGCCGCTTTCCATGAACTCCTGCAGCGTATACTGCTCAAATGTGGAGACGGTACAGGAATAGAACGAAAGCCTTTCGTTGAAAATCCTCATAAGTTCTGGAGGCAGCACCATGTAGCTTATTCGCACGGTTGAACACAATGTCTTTGAGAAAGTGTTCAGGTAAATCACGCAGTCTTCGCGGTCTATGGACTTGAACGAAGGGATGGGCTTGCCGTCAAGACGCAGCTCGCTGTCGTAGTCGTCCTCTATTATGTATCTGCCGTGCTTTTCCGCCGCCCACGCAAGCAGTTCGTATCTTCTTGAGATTGGCATCACTATACCCGTGGGGTATTGGTGTGATGGCGTTATATGCACAACACCGATACCCTTGTCTTCAAGCTCCTCCGCCTGCACTCCTTTGTCGTCTATACGTAGATGTTCAACCTGTACACCTTGGGCCTTGTACGTCAATTCCTGCTTGCGATAGCCTGGATTCTCTATGCCGTAGACGACATCCCTTCCAATGAGTTGGACAATGAGGCCGTACAGGAATTCGCTTCCGGCACCTACGACTATTGTGCTTTCGTCTACTTCAAGGCCTCTGTATTCCTTGAGATATTCGGCTATGCTGCGCCTTAGCTGCAATATGCCACAGGACGGGGAGTTCTCAAGAAGCTCCTCGTGCCTCCTTGCGAGAACGCTCCTTGTCGCCTTTGACCAGTCGTTGAAAGGAAAGAGGTCTGTTGGTGTCTGATTGTTTGAAAAATCAACTATATATTTGGATAGTAGGGCATCGTTTTTGGAGGGCTCAAGGATATCGGTCTTTGGAATGTTGTGTTCGAAGCCCTTGATGTCGCACACGTAGAAGCCGCTTTTGGGTTTTGATTGGATATAGCCTTCAGAGAGAAGACGGCCGTATGCGTTTTCCACGGTGATGACGCTTATGCCGTTGTTGGATGCCATGCGGCGTTTGGACGGCAACTTCTCGTTTGGTTCTAGAACGCCCGTGAGGATGTCCGTCTTGATGGCATTGTACAGGGCTTCGTAGAGAGGGCCTTCCGTTTTCTGTAGATCGTATGTAAGCACAGGCAGCCTCCTTTGGTATTTCTTTAGGCATTCTTTGTCTCTGACCTTCTTCCTCGTGGTCGAGCAAGTGTCTGACCTTGAAACTGACCTTATTATAAAAGTTGTTTTTGATTATTTCAATAAGGTCAATTTAGAACTATTCTATCCATGTGCCTTGGAGACTCTCAAACGGCTCCACAGGCAACGGGAGGAAACGATGACAAGCAAATCAGAAAGATACGAACTCAACAAAAACCTGGCCCAGATGCTCAAGGGTGGCGTCATAATGGACGTAACGACGCCGGAACAGGCTGTCATTGCACAGGAGGCAGGTGCGTGTGCAGTCATGGCGTTGGAGCGCATCCCGGCCGATATAAGGGCTGCAGGCGGCGTGTCCAGAATGAGCGACCCCAAGATGATAAAGGGTATTCAGGAAGCCGTGACCATCCCAGTCATGGCAAAGTGCAGGATAGGCCATTTCGTAGAGGCCCAGATCCTTGAAGCCATAGAGATAGACTATATAGATGAAAGCGAAGTCCTCTCTCCTGCAGATGATGTCTACCATATCAACAAGTGGGACTTCAAGGTCCCGTTCGTCTGTGGTGCAAGGGATCTTGGCGAAGCCCTCAGACGAATCAACGAAGGCGCCTCAATGATAAGGACCAAGGGCGAGCCAGGAACCGGCGACGTCGTCCAGGCTGTGCGCCACATGAGGATGATGAACGCAGAGATAAGAAGGCTTGTCTCCATGCGTGAGGATGAACTCTTCGAGGCTGCAAAGGTCCTTCAGGTGCCGTTCGAGCTCGTGAAGTACGTCCACGAAAACGGAAAGCTTCCAGTGGTCAACTTTGCAGCAGGCGGCGTAGCGACCCCAGCCGATGCAGCTCTTATGATGCAGCTTGGTGCAGAGGGCGTCTTCGTGGGCTCCGGCATCTTCAAGTCCGGCAATCCTCAGAAGCGTGCCAACGCAATCGTCAAGGCCGTCACCAACTACAAGGACGCCTCTTTGATCGCCCAGCTCTCTGAGGACCTTGGAGAGGCCATGGTTGGCATCAACGAAAACGAGATAAGCCTTCTCATGGCAGAGAGGGGCAAATGACGAACCCTTCTAAACGTCCAATGCGCATAGGCGTCCTCGCTCTACAGGGTGCCTTCATAGAACACATGGATAGGCTGCATTCATTGAAGGCCGATGCCGTTGAGCTCCGCTGTGCAGCTGACCTCTCCGCTCCCCTTGACGGCCTTGTCCTTCCAGGGGGAGAGAGCTCAGTCCAGATGAAGCTCTTACGTGAGCTTGGCATGTACGATGGCCTAAAAGCCTTCATTGATTCAGGAAAACCCGTGCTTGGAACCTGTGCAGGCCTCATTCTGCTTGCTTCCTCCGTGGAGGGGCAGTCCGCACTTGGCTTTGGGACCATGCCTGTCACTGTCAGGCGCAACGCCTACGGCAGGCAGCTTGGCAGCTTCCACACCTGTGCGCCTTTCCAAGGCGTTGGAGACGTTCCAATGACCTTCATAAGAGCTCCATACGTCACAGAGGTTGGTTCTGATGTGGAAGTGCTTTCAAAGGTCGATGGCAACATAGTCGCCGTGAAATACGGCAACCAGTATGGACTGTCGTTCCATCCGGAGTTGGATGAGGGTACTTGGGTTTACAAACTTGTTTTCAACCTGTAGCCGCAGGCTTTGCACTCATTGCCTCACGTTTCCCTTTAGGAATGCCCCTTCTTAATGGTGGCTCTAAAAGGGACAACTCATGCGGGCGAAGCGAATGAATCCGTAAGCTTTCCATGCGTCCCGTGCGCCCCATTCGTCCCGTGGAACAGATACCATAGACCCTACAGATGCCACAACCGCTACAGATGCAACACATGCTACACTTGCCACAACCGCTACAGACTCTACAGATGCGCCACAGATTCGACCTCGCCCACCATACCCACTATGCTCACCACCATCACGAAACGCTGACATTCCAGCGTCTGTGGCCTGCGGGGTCGTTGAGGTGCTTGAATACCGTTGAATTGTCACCACACCACAGCGTCCTACAACGCCCATCAACGCCATACTCCGCCATACAACGCCCATCAACGCCATACTCCGCCATACAACGCCCATCAAAACTGCCAGTGGACAATATGAAGAGACCTCCTAGGTCTGCAAAGACGTGGATTCGGCTTCATGTCAAAGTGCACCTAGCGCACCTCAGTGTACCGGATGATGTCTGAGCGCACCAAAGCGTCCAGATTGGAAATGTCAATGCCTCCCCTTTTTCCAATCCCCGACTTTCCCGTGAAAAACCAAAAAACAAACTTTTTGTTGCAAACCAGTGGGTGGTGGCTAGGCAATGAACGATATTTTGATTTTACGATTTCGAAAACTTTCCATTGGTTGCTTTCGAAAACGAAAATTTTTTGTTGCGTTTTGCAAGAAGTGCTTCTATACTGATTACGTATTATCAAACAACGTCTGCTGTGTGCCTTCAAGTTTCCACTTTTGGTGCAGGCAGAGCTGTAGTTTCAATGTTGAATAGGAGGTTTACAGTGAAACGTGCTTTGATCATCATGTTGGTGGCACTTGTTGCCACGACGACAGTTTTCGCACAGGGTCTTGAAGAGACCTCTGCATCGTTCCCGGATCCAGAAAGAACAATAACAATCATAGTTCCACAGGGTGCTGGTGGAGGAACGGACACTTTTGCAAGGACTCTTGCAGCAAAGATGACGGAGATTTCCGGCCAGAACTTCATTGTTGAGAACATCACGGGAAACTCAACCGGTACAGGTACAAACGAAGTCATCAAATCCGAGCCTGATGGCTACAAGATGCTCATGTACGGAACATACACAATCGTTGGAACATCCGTTGGAGCAACAGACGGTGCCTCTGGACTCGACTTCATCTCTGGACTTACTCTTGAGCCGTTTGTCATTGGTGTCAAGGCTGACTCCCAGTGGACCACACTTCAGGAGCTCATCGACTATGCAAAGGCCAATCCTGGTCAGGTCACGATTGGAAACGCTGGCGCAACAGGAACGACGGCTGTCGTAGCATGCGGACTCAACGTTGCATGTGGCAACTGCTTCAACGTCATCCCTGCAAACGGTGGTGCAGAGCTTCAGGCATGGGTCATGGGAGGACACTGTCAGGTTGGAATCTTCTCACAGACAGAGATCGTTTCCGGAATCAAGCCTCTCGCATTCCTTGGCGAGACAAGGTCCCTCAATGAGAACCTTGGCGATGTTCCTACAATCGTGGAAGCCGGCTATGGTGACCTCACAATCCCTTACGGATGCTTCCGAGGCCTTGCTGTTCCAAAAGGAACTCCAGATGAAGCAAAGAATTGGCTTGCAGACACCGTCAAGAAGGCTTTCTACTCAGACGAGTTCCAGTCATTCATGGCAAAGAAGGGATACCTTCAGACATTCTCAACGCTTGCAGATACAGATGCCTATAATGCACAGCTTATGGCTGACCTTCAGCCAGCTCTTAAGGCAGCAGGTCTCGTAAAGAAATGAGAGTTCAAGACATCATTGGTCTAAAAGCCAATGATGTCTTTTCCCGGGGATAGTGGAGTCTTTCGACCGGTACAGCAGCCGGTCGAATATTGCACAGAGGGTTTGTGTCCAAGCCAACGAGTCCTCTGTGGGGTAACCACTTCTAATTGTCAGGAGTCAAGAGTTATATGAAGAAAATCAAACTTTTTCCTCTTGTTATGACGGTTCTGTCTGCGCTCTACACGATCAGTACTGTGCTTTCAGAAGATTTCAAGTATCAGGTCGATACCGTTGGTGGAGATCCGGGCGGAAAGATTCTTCCACTCATAATGGGAGGATTCCTTTTTCTTGGTTTCCTGTTCATAACCATTAAGGAGCGTCCGGAAGGAAAGAAGATGGACAAAGAGACCATTGTACTCTTTCTTGTTACTCTTTTCCTTTCCATTGCATACGTAGCCTTGATCAGACAGATTGGATTTGTCCTCGTTACATCCGTCCTTGTATACAGTCTGCTCTATCTATACACCACGATAGGAGAGAAGAGGAGCATAGCTCAGGCTTCAATTGGAGGTGTGGCGACCCTTGCTGGAACAGTTGGCTTCTATACCCTAATGAGACTCATCTCCAAATCCGTTATAAGGATGGGGAGGTCTGGAGCCCTTCCTTCCTTCTTTGGAAAATCTACAGGAGGCGCATGCATTGCACTCCTATTCGTTGTAATAGTTACTGTCGTGCTTACTTTTACACTGGTGAAGATTCTGAGCAAGAAGGGTTTCAACCGTCCAGCGGTTGCCGGAATCATAACCTTTGCAACAGTGCTTTTCCTGTATGTCGTGTTCAAGCAGTTCTTCCAGGTCAATCTTGCTCCTGGTCTCATCAAATACTGACAGGAGGTTGATCCATGGGTGATTTTGCACAGGGCTTCCAGATGGTGGCCAACATTTCTACTCTACTCTGGTGTGCGTTCGGTACCGTACTTGGAATCATTCTGGGTGCACTTCCTGGCCTTACGGCCACGATGGGAATTGCTCTTGTAATTCCTATTTCATACAGCATATCCAACACAGCTACAGGAATAGGGCTTCTTATTTCCGTATACTGCGGTGCAGTTTGCGGTGCCTCGATTCCCGCAATCCTGTTAGGCATTCCTGGCAACCCAAACGCCATAGCCACAGTCACTGACGGTCAGCTCATGACCAAGAAAGGCCTTGCCGGGCAGGCTCTTGGCGGAGCAGTCATAGCCTCCATGATTGGTGGTCTTGGCTCGGAAATCCTTCTCGTGTTCTTTAGTCCATTGATTGCAAAGGCCACGCTTGCCTTTGGGCCTGCAGAGAAGACTACGCTGGCGCTTGTTGGACTTGTCATAATAGCATCGGTCTCTGGAAAGGACATCCTGAAAGGCCTTCTCATGGGTGCGTTGGGCTTTGTGTTCGCCTTCCTTGGCACGGATCCTATTTCCGGTGCATGCAGGATGCCGTTTGCCAATGCCCTCAAGAAGACCGTCCTTGCCGGTGGCTTTGACATGACTTCAACGCTAATTGGCCTTTATGGTGTAAGCCAGGTCTTTGCAGAACTTGCCAACCTGTCCAAACCTCAGAACACTGATGTTGCAACCAACATAGGAAAGGTGTTCCCTCCATTCAAGAAGGTCCTTTCTATGTGGCAGATAATACTCGCATCCTTGGGTATTGGTACGATTATTGGAGCAATTCCCGGAACTGGGGCATCTATTGCCGTTTTCATGGCGCATGACTCGGCCTCCAAGATCTGCGATGCATCCAACGGCAAGCTAGACAAGCCTGGTACGGGATGCCTTGAGGGTGTCTTCGCTCCTGAGGTTGCAAACAACGCAGTCACAGGAGGTGCTCTAATACCCGCCCTTTCCCTTGGAATCCCAGGAGACAGTGCAACGGCGGTTCTCATTGGAGCACTTATGATAAACGGTGTCACACCTGGTTTCCAGCTGTTCAGCACCAACATGCCGCTTGTGTACTCAATCTTCATCACTCTGTTCATAGCAAACGTGTTCATGGGAGTCTTCCAGCTTGCAGGAATCCGCCTCTATCCAAAGGTTCTTCTCATAAGCCAGCGCATCCTTATGCCAATAGTGCTCATACTTTCGTTCATTGGTTCTTACGCTCTTGCCGGAGCTTCAATACCAAAGGGAGTCTTCAATGTTGGAACGGCTCTCTTCATGGGTCTTGTAGGATATTCAATGAAGAAGAACGGCTACCCGCTGGCTCCTGTCGTCCTTGGCTTCATCCTTGGCGGAATGTTCGAAGAGAACTTCAGAAAGGCTGTGAAGCTTGGTGCTGGAACAATGGAGAGGTTCGTGACATCACCAATCTGCTGGGTGTTTACGCTCCTTGCTGTAGTCATAGTCGTTTCGTCCGTACTCAAGAACAGAAAAGAGGCAAAGGCGAATAATGCTTAAGTTTGTTTTCCTTGGTGCAAACGGATCCCTTCAGGAGAGGGGGAATGGGAACACCTCCCTCCTGTTTTCTAACGGCACTTCATCCTTCCTTGTGGATGTGTCCGTAAACATCCATGCCGCTGTAGAGGCCAATGTAGATGCCGTGGTCATAACGCACGAGCATATTGACCACATGTATGCACTCCCGAGCCTGCTGCACCAGTTGTGGCTTTCAAAGCGCACGAAGCCGCTTACCATAATGTGTCCTGATGGTGTGCGAAGCATGGTGAACGGACTCATAGACAATTTTGCCATACGTTCCAAAAACGGAATATTTGACATAGTGTTCGAAACTGCAGGTCACAATAGTGTTGGAAGCATGGAGCTTGAGTTTTTCAAGACCGTGCATACTCCAAACTCTGTAGGCCTGGTCGTAAGCGAGGGTTCCTGTGAGGCTTCAAAGAGGATTGTCTACACTTGCGACACAGCACCTATGGAGAACCCAAGGGAGGTTCTTCCCCAATACGTCTTTGGCGCTGATGTCCTTATACATGAGACGAATTCCGTCTGCAATGTTCGCAAACCCGATCACAGCTGCGGACTTGATGCGGCAAAGCTTGCCAATGAACTTGGCGCCAAACGCCTTGTAATATGCCATCTTCCAAAGGGAGACGACGCAAAGCATGCGATTTTGAAGGAAGCATGCAGTCTGTACCCAAATGCAGAGCTTCCAGAGGTACTGAAAGAGGAGACTGTTTGAAATGGATGACCTTCTACTTGGAATGTTCAAACTCTACGATATAAGGACGAAGGAGCACAACCTGACGCCACAGCTCAAGGACAGGCTGTACAACGCACTGGCTGTGTATTATAAGGACAGCGTCAAGGCTGGTTCAATAGTGATATGCCGTGATGCCCGCCTGTATGTTCCAGAACTTGTGGAAGGTCTTGTCCAGGCATTCTGCCTTGCAGGGATCGATGTCCTTGTGAATCCTCTTCCAATATCCACTTGTCAGTTCTACTACACCTGCATGAAATACAGGGACAGCGCCGGCATAATGGTCACAGCTTCCCACAATCCTGGCGAATACGTGGGCATGAAGCTCCTGGCTCCCCAGCTGCTTCCAATTGCATATGGCAACGGACCTGAAGGTGGAGTTGAGAAAATCAAGCAGTTGTATATAGACAATGTGCATATTCAGCCAAGTTCGGAATCAAATCAACACAAAGCCTGCGGGTCCCAAGGAAAGGGAACCGTAACCGTCATAAACGAACTTGAAGGTTACATTGACTATTCAATGAAACTTGCAGGTGTAAAGGAAGGTTCTCTCAAGGGGCTCAATGTGCTATTTGAGTTCCTGAACGGTTCAGCTGGAACTGAAGAGGCCCTTGCATTCCAGAAGGCGGGAGCAACCGTTTCATACAGACATCTTCTTCCAAACGGCTTCTTCCCGGCAGGCGATCCAAACCCAATCATTGAATCGTCCATAGCCCCTGCAAGGGCCGCGATGAAGGAAGGCTCCTATGACATTGGTTTCTGCTTCGACGGTGACGGTGATAGGCTTGACCTTATGGACAGCAACGGCGAGCAGATAGTACCAGGCCTCAACATGGCAATCATCATACCTGAGATAATGAAGGTCTATGGTGGGTCGAAGAAGCATTTCTATGCCGATGTCAAAGCCCTCCCAATATCCTTGTACGAGATTGCAAAGTCTGGTGCGGACGTCCACATAATCCGCAATGGGCACTCGTTCATAAAGGCAAAGCTCAGGGACAACTGCAACGATGGCTACTTCGCTTCAGAGGAGGAGTCCGCGCATTACTACATGAACTTCCCATACGATGTGGAAGACCCGTCAAAGGGCTATGCCGCAGTCGAATCAACTATGTTCTTCGCCCTCCTCACAGCAAGATGCTATCTTGAGAACCCACAGGCCTACAAACGGGCTGCAGAGCTTCAAAAATCGGTCTATAGGGAGAGGGAGTGGCCGTTGTATTGCGAGGCGGCCCCGGAGAAGATGCCACAGATCCTTGATGACGTGGAGAAGAGAATGAAGGAAATGGGTGCCGTCGTGATAGACCGCATGGATGATGGCAGCGACCTTGATGCAACTCTCATGCGCTTCAACCTGCCTGAGAGGATAGATGGTGGGACTGACCTTTCCAAAACAAAATGGGCACAGGTTGCGCAGCGCATTTCAAGAAGCGAGGATGCCATGGTTCGCTGGGAAGTAGTCTCCAACGACAAGACTGAGTGCGAAAGGCTCAATTCCATCATTAGGGAGATTGCGGACGGATACGTGGAGAAGGGCTTTGCCAGATACTGATGGTGAAGCTATAATCGACAGGGTTGGAGGGTTTTATGTCCATGAACGAAAGGCAGAACGAAATCATCAAGCTTCTATCGGGATCCGACTATGTCACGGTCGAGGAGTTCTCAAGAAGCCTAGGGGTTTCCAAGGTCACGATAAGGTCGGACTTGAACATCCTTGAGCAGAAGGGCCTTCTCATGCGCACGCACGGCGGGGCCATGATTCCGGATCGCCAGAACCCTTCGAGAAGCATCTCCAAGACCATAAGCGAATACGACGACGAGAAGGACCGCATAGCAAAGGCGGCGGCCCTTCTTGTGCCTGATAGGGGCACAATCCTTGTGGACAGCGGCTCGACGAGCCTTCATTTGTCCAAATACCTTCATGGTAGGAAGCTCACCCTTGTGACGAACTCCCTGCTTCTGATCGACTCGTTCAGAAACGACGATTCCATGGATGTCGTGGCATTGGGAGGGACTCTCAAACGCAACGTCATGGGCATGGTTGGTCCTATGGCGATTTCAGATGTCGCAAGGGTCTATGCCGACATCCTCTTTCTTGGCTGCACAGGCTACACCAACGCCGGCGTGTTCTCGTCCAACCTAATCGAAGCCGAGCTCAAGCAGGCCATGACCAAATCGTCAGACAAGGTCTGCCTCATTGCGGACTCCAGCAAATACGGCACCAAAGCCATGGCCTTCATCTCATCCTGGGACGACATAGATGTTTTCATAACCGATTCCATTGAGCCCTCCCTACGAGAAAAACTCGAAAGCCGAGGCGTAGAGGTCATAATTGCCTAGAAGCTATTTCGTTGCGGTTTGGTTTTCTACCTGTTTCTCAAAGACGAAAGGAGCAAGATAGAAAGGGAAAAGGTTCAGTTGCTTCTCTTTTCCGATATCTTTTTGGCTGATTAGACAAGGCGTTGCTACGATGCTTGCGTACTTCTCTGTGAATGCCTCGATTGATTCATGTTTTCCCAGTCCTGAACTCTTTACTTCGATTGGTACGGTCTTTGCACCTTTGGAGGAGATGAAATCGACTTCATAGGCATGCGTACTGTTCGGTTTTGGCCATGTCATATAGTAGAGTTCCAATCCACATGATGTCATTATTTGCGCAATTGAATTCTCATATAGGTATCCTAAATTTGCTGGAAGCTTGTCTGACAGCATTTTTGAATAGAGGGTCGCTGCAGTTTCCTTTCCTGTTTTGAGCAGGAGTGTGACGAACAATCCGGTATCGGCAAGGTATAGCTTAAATTTTTCCAAATCCTTTCCTTGTGAAAGGGCAATCGTTGGATCCGTGCAGTTGAAGCATGGCAGAACAGTTCTTGAGTTTATAAGCTCCGAAAGAGATTCATAGTGCCAGTTTCTTGCCTTCTTGTTCAAAGCAAGACTCATTGAGAACTGTTTTGAGCCCCTTGCAAGTTGTGATGGAATTGACTCGAAAAGCATTGAAATCTTTCCTGATGGATCTATCTTGAAGAAGTCCTCTTCGTAGAGGTCTATTATTCTCCGTTTCACGAAATCCACATCGTTGAAGTTCTTTTCCTCTATGTAGGCTTCCACGGACTGAGGCATTCCTCCCACCGCCATATAGATTCTGAAATCCCTCATAAGAGCCCTGTTTGTCTGTTGTCCTACAGGTTTTCCATTCTTGAATACATCTCTGAGTATGGGGTATGTATCCTTTCCTATAGCAAACAGGAACTCCTCGTAGTCCATTGGATACACTGGAATCCTGTATTCCTCGGAAGGAATCACTATGCCCTTTGTGTTCTTCTTTATGGAGAGGAGAGAACCCGTTTCTATATAATCGTACCTTCCATCCTTCACAAGGTATTTTATCGCTTGTCTTACTTTTGGCTGCAATTGTATTTCATCAAATATGACTACCGATTCCCTTTCATGCAAACGAACCCCAGTATAGGCTTGCAGGCGAAGGAAGAACATGTCAATGTTCGATATATCCGCTATCATCGAGAGGACTTCATCCGTTGTATCTGCAAAGTCTATCTTTATGTAGCTCTTGTATTCGTTCTTTGCAAACTCCTCGGCTATTGTGGATTTCCCAACCCGTCTTGGTCCTTCCAACAGTGCGGCGTATGAGCCGGAGAATCTCTGTTTCCATTCCTTCAACTGGAGTGTCACCTTTCTTTTGAAGATCATACCTGCCCATCCTTCAATGAAATTTTACAAGAAACCTGTCCATTCTTCAATAAAATTTTCTTGAAAACCTGTCCATTCTTCAATGTTTTGCATGTGGGCTGTGGAATGAGGCATACTATACATGTTCGCAGTTGTGGTTGCTTTCTTTGTTGTGATGCCGCAGCTGCAATGCCTTAGGAGGGGATTGATGAACAATACGGTGAAAAAGACCTTGATCTATGCACTTTTGGCTCTGCTTCTGATAATACTTATGGCTGTCGTGGCTTTCCTGTGCGTATACAGGAAAGGCTCAAGACAATGTCCACAGTAGAGAAGCTGTCTAACTATGAGGACTACAACCTCTACCGCATGGACGTAAAGTACGACTACAGCCTGCAGAAGATACTGGACAACGGAATCGTTGACAACCAAAGCTTCACCAACTCAATCCTCAAGGAAGTCCTTCCTCTTCTTCCAATACACATGGAAGCCAAGAGCTTTGGCTGCACAGCCTTCACAATGGAGGCGACAGGTGGAAAGACCCTCATGGGCCACAACTACGACTTCAAGTTGGATACATCCTCAATACTTGTCTGCTGCGAGCCAAAGGACGGCTACAAGTCCATGGCCTTCGCCTCTTTGGACAACCTTGGAATCAAGGATGCAACAAAGGGCTTCTCCTCAAAGATGGTGTGCCTTGCGGCGCCGTTTGCATGTCTTGACGGAATAAACGAGAAGGGCGTTTCCATTGCAATCCTAACGCTCGACAGCGAGCCTACCAATCAGGTGGGCATGGACGATACCAAGCAGACGACTGGAACATCCCTTGTCGTAAGGCTTGTCCTTGACTACGCTGCAACGACGCAGGAAGCCGCAGACCTCATTGCAAAGTACAACATGTTCGCAACCGCCGGACGCGACTACCACTTCTATATAACTGATGCCTCTGGCGATGGCAGAGTGGTGGAGTTCGACTGCGACAGTCCAACAAGGCAAATGACCGTAACTCCAACCACCGCCGTTACAAACTTCTTCATCATGTACGGTGACAAGGTCCTTCCAAACCAGAAGAACGAGCAGTACGGCCACGGAAAGGAGCACTACGACAGCGTTCTTGAGGTCATGGCCAATAACAAAGGCCATGAAACCATAGACACCGCTTGGGAGGCCCTTGTTGCTTCATCACAGGAACCTAATCCAGAAGACGTCACAAGCAACACCCAGTGGTCCATCGTCTACAACAACACGGACCTCACCGCAACGATAAGCCTCCGCAGAAACTGGGAGGACAAGTTCCTTGTGATGTTCTAGAGGAGAGCTTCCAAACTTGGTAGGTTAAGGTTTCTTGTTTGATAAGCAGAAAACCAAGACGTACTGAGATAGCAAGAGATAGTTTAAGGATGCTGCGGGACGTAAACCTACAGGAAGAACCTAGAAAAATGGAGAATAGCATGGCTTCAAGGTTTATTACAAATGATAGTATATTTTGCCGTGATTTTGCATTGTTTTATACTAAAAATAGTTAAAAACAATGCAAAGAACAGTGGAATTATACTATCCTCCAATTAGGACGGCTCGAAAAAAGTCACGCAATGCAACTACACCCAATAAGCGGTTATACAAACACCTCCACCTTCATCCTGCATGCATTTGGCTTTACTGCCACCACGTTGCCTTCCAGTGCTTTTCCATCCACGACAAGGCTTATGGAAAGGAACGTCCAGGCCGATGTCCCAGTAAGCCAACTGTTCTTGGCTTCTCCAAACCTTGGCGAATCCACACCTGCAATCATCTGGGAGTAGACATACGGCTCTGTTCTGTGTATGTCAGAGATGTCCTCCAAGTACGCAGGGCATATCTTCCTGTACAGCTCCCATGCCTCGTTTCCGTGGCCGTGACGTCCACATTGTGGTGAAGAACCCTCTTCATCTTGAGAAAGGAAAGCCTGTCTTCATCCCACTTCCAAGCATTGAAAAAGGCTCTTCAAACAGTAGGTTCGAGATCGCTGTCACCATGGAGTTGTAGTTTAGACAAAGGCTTCGAACCCATTTGCATCATGCTGCAGCCGCTTCAGAAAACGGCTTACATTCCAGCCATCGGTTGCAGCGTGGTGACAGGTTATGGAAAGGGGCATCATAAGACGGGGTTTCCCTGAATCATCGGTCTTGGTGAAGAGCCGTCCAGCCTCAAGTGAGTGGAAATAGTAGGGCTTGTTGTCGTAGCTGTGCGTTGCAAAATGCTTGAAAGACACCCATGGCAGGCATGAAACGGTGTAGGCGTTTGGTGGTGGAACCATGCCTTTCTGTGACAGGATTCCATGATTTGCACCATGTTCCCACTTGTTTATGTCCAAAGGTGTGAACTGCGTTTTTATCATCATTTGGAACCTCCGTGCGGCTGTCAAGCAAACCCACGTTTGGAAGGCTACATCCATAGTCGAGCGCTTTCAATGAACGCTCCGTAGAGTCTTTTGACTGTTGAAATGGCCTACCAAATTGAAAATGCTGCAATATTCACATAGAATGTCCGCAATGAATACACCTAGCGCAAGTTCACCACGATACATCCTCGTCACCGGTGCATACGGCGGAATGGGCCGCGCCACCATCACGGCACTTGCAAAGCGAGGCTACAAGGTGTTCGCACTCGACTTGAAAGCCCCCTGCGAAGCACAGCAAGGCATCATTCCCATTGAGGCCGATGTCACCAACGAAGCCAGCTTGGCAATGGCTTTGGGAAAAGTCATGGAAACGACTGACGAGCTTTTTGCAATAGTCCATTTTGCTGGCCGATACGTTATGGACTCGCTCATAGAAGTGCCTGCAAAGGAGCTTGAAGCGGTATTCAGGATAAACGTCCTTGGGGCTTTTCTTGTAAATAGGACATTCCAACCTCTTCTGAAAACAGGTAGCAGAATTGTCATGACCACAAGCGAGCTTGCACCTCTTGATCCTTTGCCGTTTACAGGGATATATGCCGTGACCAAAAGCACGCTGGACAAGTATGCGTACTCCCTTGCAATGGAGCTTCAGCTTCTAGGTGTAAAGGTTTCTGTCATAAGGGCAGGTGCCGTCTCCACGAACATGCTGGGAGCTTCGACAAGTGCATTGGATCGTTTTTGTTCGAACACCAGACTCTATACATGCAATGCAGACAGGTTCAAGCACGTAGTTGACAGCATCGAAGCCAAGAGCGTTCCGCCTGAAAGGATTGCTTCCAAGGTTCTTCGCATTCTTGGGAAGAGAAGTCCTGCATTCGCCTACAGCGTAAACCGCAATCCATTGTTGCTTCTTCTCAATGCTCTTCCAAAACGTCTTCAGCTTTTTGCCATACGCCAGATCTTAAAATAGAGAACGATGTTAGCCCTTCAGGATGTTCCTGACTTCCTCAACGGAAATTGACGCACCCTTGGCGATGTCTTCATCGGACAGTCCCAGGGATTTGAAGCCTTTGACCATGCGACCAGTGGCATTGGCTTCGCCCTCGGCTCTGCCAATTGAGACACCTTCGTTAATCCCATCGGCCCTGCCGTCCTTGTACTTCTCAATGAGGTTCAGTTCGTACTTCATATAGCCCTGTCTCCAGTCTTCGTCCCCGTTTATGTCCAGCACGTATCTGTCAAGCTTCTCCACGAATCTGTTTCCGCTGTGCTCTCCGGTGCCTATGGATTTGATTCCACCATTAAGGTATCTGAAGAACGCATCCATGTCCTCCGTCGAGTCGCCTGCGGAGCCCTTCGTGTTCACGACAATGATATATCTGCCGTCGTCCAAAGGCAAGCCCTGCACGTTCTCGCACATGGTCCTGAAGCGGTAGGACTTCATCCCCTGTCCAAAGACGTCGAACATGCATACGAATATCACATAGCTCTTCTTAAGTGCATCGTACTCAAGCCCCTTGTCCAGCATGTTCGCATCCATCATGGACGAGTACATCCTTGACCTCTTGGCAAGGTTCCAGCGCTTGACCTTCTGGAGCTCTATGTCGTATACGGCGTCCTCGTCCTCGAAGTAGACATCCAGTCTTATGCTCTTGTTCCCTGGGTCGAATATGATGTTCTTCTGCGGTTCTATGTAGAAGTCGTCCTCGTAGATTATGTCCCTTATTCTGCGGCCCTCGAATATGGTCTCAAGCAATCCTATGCATGCATCCTTGCGCCGCATGACCTCTGCGAACATGGCATCGTTCTCAAGCGGGATGTCCCTTCTGTTCGTCCTTCCGAAAACCCTTTGTGAAACGTTGTGCTTCTTTGTCATGGAAACACCTCCTAAGTAGTGATATGAAGAGGTCTCAAAAAGCCCTTCATATTACCAATTCCACAAAACCTGCATTTTCCATTCACGGTTTTGGAAAGATTTTTCGAAGAAATCCATTATAACGACACCAATTGATTGTATCAAAAGCATTTATAAAACAGAGAAAAACAACTTGAAATCTCAAGAATCGAGGAGTTTGGTTCAGGAAGGTGTACAAGCATTTACAGCAAATGCTTCACAAGCGGGCCGTATTTCTCTTCCAAAGCCTTGTTGAACTCGTCTCCACCTGGGAGGTTTGCACTCTTGAACACCGGTGGAGTGAAACCTTTGGAGGCAAGGGCCTTTGCAACCTCCATCTCTATGCAGTTCATGACAAAACAGTTGCAGAATGTTGAGGTGGAGCCCATTGTGGCCTCGCAACCTTCGACTTCAGTGATTGCATCGCCGTAGGGGAGGTGGTTGTTTATGTAGATGTCCGCCTCTTCGAAGAGATTCCTGTTGCTTGGATGCCTTGACCTTGCGCCTGCAGGCACTTTAGCGCAGTAGCTGTCGGATGTCACGGCAATGGTCGTCACTCCACGCTTTCTACATTCAAGGACGGCGTCTATGGTCATGGAGTTTATGCCATAGGCATTGACGATTATCATGACCTCCCCCGGTTTGAAACCAACCCTGTAGGCATCCAGTACACCAATGGCATAGCCTGGAGTCCTTTCAATGATGTTGGAGCGCTTTGCTCCATGGATGAGGTTCGTGCCTGGGTCAAGGATGGGATTCCATGCCGCAAGGCCTCCGGCTCTCCAAAGGACCTCTTCCGCTCCCATGTTTGAGTGGCCACCTGTTCCAAGGATGTGGACCATGTGGTCTCCAATGATTGCATTGGCTATGATGTCCGCAGCCTTCCTTATGGTTGGCTCTTCCTTTGCTATTCCTTCAATGATTCCTTCTATGGTCTTTGCATATCTTTTGATTTCGTCTGACATATCGAACCTCCAAAACCGAACTTCAAGAACTAAAATCTAATACACTGCAAGTAAGAGCGGGTTTCTCCGCTTTCCAATGCCCTGACAGCGAACTTTTCCTCGATTTTTCCGGAAGAAATGCCAAGATCGGCCATTCCATCCCAGAATTCTATGCATACAAAAGGATTCCTTCCTCCAACAGGGGCCCAAACGAGAACATACCTGAACCCTTCTCCTGACACCTTCGTAAAGGGTCCTTCCAAACCTCCAACCCCTATCCACGAAGCGTCCATCTGCTTCAGGTCTAGGATGAGGGAGGAGTCGTCTATGAGCCCTTCAAGAGGTACGACGAAGCGGCCTTCAAGGATATCGGCCTTTATGGTGCCGTCTGCAAGGTCCAAGCATCCTGCGTGCTGGGAAGTAGGGAAGTGCAGGTAGCATTCCTCCTGGATTCGCGGCAGCTGGTATGCATAGTGCGAGCCAATGGAGTAGTACATGGTGCAAGGACCTTCGTTCGAGACGTGGTACTTCACGACCAGCGAGGAATCTTCAAGCAGGTACTCTATCTGCAGGCGGTATTCGAACGGGTATATTCCAAGCGTGGTCGAATCAAAGCTGTCCTGCAGGACAAGACGGTCATTGCTGTGTGATACGACTGCGAACTCACGCTCTCGTGCAAATCCGTGGCTTGGAATCTCGTATGGAACTTCGTTGTAGGTGTACCTGCCATCCTTGCATTTGCCGCAGAACGGAAAGCACAATGCCGTGCGCCTTGGCCAGCGAGAGGCATCGTACTCCCATGCGTGGTCAAGACCTGTGTGTTTGTCGATGATGGACTCTATGAGGCCTCCAAACGTGTTCAATGAGGCTTTGATGCAGTCGTTTTCAAGAACCAGAACGGACATATTCAACCAATCCAACAGCCTACAGAATCTTCGCCGCCGAATCCTTGTCAAGGTAAAGACGTGCATCGGGCTGGTTGCGAAGCGCTGTTGCCGGGCACTGCTTTCCAATCTCGTCGTTTAGCATGTGGTACACCGCATTCGCCTTTGTTGGTGCGGGTACGCTGCAGAACATGTGCTTTGCTCTAAGAAGGGCTGGAATCGTTACTGTGAAAGCGTTCTTTGGAACTTCATCGAATGTGTCGAAGCATCCGTCATGCACCTGCTGCATACGACAGATATCTTCAAGCTCAACGATCTTCACTCCCTTTGGATCATTGAAATCCGCTACGCTTGGGTCGTTGAATGCAATGTGGCCGTTTTCGCCAATGCCAAGAAGACATACATCCAAAGGATGCTTTTCAAGAAGCTGCGAATACCTTCTTGCTTCCTCTTCGCAGTCTTTTGCGTTTCCATTGATGAGGTTCACGCTCTTGAACGGCTTTAGGTCGAAGATGGCCTTTCTCAGAAAGTTCCTGAAGCTTGCCCTGTGGTTTGGATCTATGCCAACGTATTCGTCCATGTGGAAAGCGTTTATGCGTGACCAGTCTATGCCGTCTGCTTCAAGAAGGGCGGCCAATGTCTCGTTCTGGGATGGAGCCGCTGCGAACATGACGTTGATCTCCTCCTTGAATGACAAAAGCTCTCTTATCACCACTGCGGCTTCCCTTCCTGCACAGTCGCCCATTTCCTTTCTTGTATCGAATGCTTTCACAACAAGCTTGTCCTTGCCGAATTCCTTCAACAATGCCATATCAACCCCCTTGTATTTTTCTTTTAGACCGATGTCTCTGAGCATAACAATGGCTCAAAGATGACGAAGTATGCCAAAATACTTGTCCATACCTGCCTGATTGGACTCCGTTCCTCCTGGAATGTTGCCGCTTATCCAAACAGGTGGCTTGACGCCGCGGTTTGCCAGTATCTCGCAGGCCTTTGCGTTTATCGCATTCACTATGAATATGTTGGCGATGGTGGATGTAGGTGAGACCTTGAATTCGTAGCCTTCAAGACCAACCACAGCCTCTCCAAACGGTGTGTAGCTGTCGATCACAACGTCTGCCAAGTCGCACAGGTTCTGGCGGCTTGGATGTCTTCCTGCAAAGTCCTCAGGTATGGAGTGACTGAGCTTTGGAGAAGTGATTGCAACCACTGTGACTCCAAGTCTCTTGCATTCGAGCACTGTATCTATGGAGCATGTGTTGATTCCGTATGCGTTGAACTGGAGCATCACATCGCCTTTCTTGACCCTGTAGTACCTAAGGACGTTCTGTGCATATCCCTGTACCTTTTCGCACCATCTCGTTGCACCATGTTCGCAGCTCAAACCTGGGTCAAGTATCACGTTGCAGGGAATCAGGTTCCCCGCCCTGTGGCACATCTCGGTTGCAACCATATTGGAGTGCCCTCCGGATCCAAAGACATGGAATACGTTTCCGCTTTGCACGGCGTCTGCGACGAGTGCGGCAGCCTTCTTTATAGGCTCCTGCTGCTCTTTCATTATATTGTCGAGAAGTCCAACTACGGACTCATAGTATTGCTTTACAGCTTCTTCCATGTCTTCTCCTTTTTCTTGGAACTTTTTACCCTTCGGAAATACTAAAACTCGTGGGCGACCATGTCAATTAATTTGTTTACTAAACATATAAATTCTGTAGCTGCAGTCAGTTCTGTAGGTCTTTCTCTTTTACAAGCAAGCTTGTAAGGAAAAAACCCGCCATGCATGCAACGGCAAGGCCAAGGAGATAGTTGACCATGCTCGCAACCGGCGATCCTGCGCCTTCAGTCATAAGGGGCAATGCAAGAAGCCCAGATGGTCCCCATCCTGCGCAGCCAACCTTTGCAGCTACTATGAACGAACCTCCAAAGCCTGCGCCAAGGCATGTCGTGAGAAACACCTTGGAGTGGGGTACCGTAACACCGTAGAGCAGGGCGGATCCTATCCCCATCATTCCTGGGAGGATTCCACCTGCGGCTGCGGCCCTCAGGTCGTCGTCTCCATAGCGCTTGGCTTTGAACATCACGGAGATTCCAGCACCAACCTGGCTGGCTCCCGCCATTGCAAGTACAGGATAGAGCGTTATGCTTCCAGTGGATTCAAGCTGTATGGCATAGAGGGCTATGAATGCGAACTGCAGGCCAAAGAGGTTTGCCGGCAGGAACAACGCTGCGCATATATAGCCACTTACAAGTCTAACTGCAAGGCTTTCGTTTGTGGTCAGAAACTCCAAGACTCCACACAGCACGTTGGATATGAATCCAAAGATTGGCATGAAGACGAATATGCAAGGAAGAAGACACACTAGAAAGGCTATGAAGGGTGTAGCGACGACATCAAGTGTTTTGTTCATTTTCTTGTGGAGAAAACCTTCGACGGCACTTAGAAGCCATACCCCAAATATGACGGTCATGACACCGCCGCTGCCTGTTCTAAGTATGGACGTAAGAGGGCTGGCTTCATTGTATAGTCCAACTATAGACGACAGCTTGTTTATGCCGTCGAGGCATGTCGTCATTCCAAGCATTCCGCCGCATATTTGACTGCAGCCAAAGCATTTGGCGGCGGAGAACCCTATCCATGCGGACAGATATGTCGTGAACGAGGTGTTCACTAGGTTCAAAACGGTGTGGACAGCGTTCCAGAAGGGGATGGTCCCATAGTCCGGCATGAACTGCGCAAGAAGCGATGCGAAACCTGCACACAGGCCTGCAATGACGAATCCTGGAAGCAGAGGGATGAAGATATCCCCCAGTTTCTTGAAAGGGCTTGTGTTGGATGTCGATGCCCCGCTCGAACCCATGCCAGCCACGCTTGAACTCATATTGCTTGAACTCGTATTGCTTGAACCCATATTGCTTGAACCTGAATCCAAACTCTTCATCTGAGCATTTCCAAAGCCATCATTGCGGCCCCTGTTGCGGCATCATGTATCGGATCCATGCATATCTTGTTTTTATCGACTTCACCAAGTTTTGCAACGAACGCCGCCCTTAGGTTCGTTTTGTGTGAGAGAAGTCCTCCAAGCATTGCAACGCACACTTTCTCGACTCCAAGCTTGCAAGAGACCGCCTCCACAAGCTGCACCAATGAAAAAGCGTTCTTCCTGACTATGCATTGGGCCACCTTGTCCCCTTGGGAACATGCCTTTTCCACGATTGGAGCTATAGCCGCCACTGCGCTCTTGTCCTTGGTATAGACGTATGAGATTATTTCGGCACGGGAGGCCAGGTTCATGTCCTGAGCCAAAAGCTCTTGTATAAGTGTAGGCTCTCCGTAGCCGTCATACGCCCTTGCAACCGCAGCCAAGGCATCCCGTCCAAGACCATAGCCGCTGCCTTCGTCTCCAATGAGGTGTCCCCATCCTCCTGCACGTTCGAACAGTCCCGTGGCGCTCTTTCCAAAGCAAATCGAACCGGTTCCGGCTATGAGGCCAATGCCTCCCTTGCCGTCCAATGCCCCGCAAAGGGCGATTTCGTGGTCTCCCACAAGACGCCAGTTGTGTATTCCAAACTGTTTCATGTGGACGGCTATGAGCTTCTCCATCTTCTTGTTGCTTATCCCCGCAGCTCCTATGCAAAGAGCCTTGCAGGTTCCAACGGATGTGATGTAAAGACAAATCCTGTCAAGAAGCGATTCAAAAGCCTTGTCTCCAATGCTGTTCAGATTGAATGCTCCAAACTGCTTGGATGACAGCTTTTTCCCATTGAGGTTCCAACATAGAACCCTCGTTTTGGTTCCGCCACCATCTATGCCGGCGACAAACTCAACGTCGTTTCCGTTCATGTCGTTCATTTCAAGGCTTCCCTTACATGGCCCTTGGAGACTTCAAGCTTGGCCTCCGCTTCTTCTCTGGAGCAGTTCGCCATTATCATGACGATTGCCTTCTTCACGCTTCCACCAGCCTTCTCCAAAGTGGCTTTTGCCTCATCTCTGGAAACGCCTGTGACCTCCATAACGATGTTCTGCGCTCTTACATGGAGCTTTTCGTTGGATTGCATCACATCAACCATGAGGTTCTTGTAGCACTTTCCAACGCCAACCATGCTTGCAGTCGATATCATGTTGAGCACGAGCTTTTGTGCTGTGCCGGACTTTAGTCTTGTCGAACCGGTAAGCACCTCAGGTCCAACGACGACCTCTATGGCAAGCTTGGCTACCTTTCCTATGGCACAACCCTCATTGCAGGATATCGCAACGGTCCTGCATCCAAGTTCGTTTGCGTACTCAAGGCCTCCAATCACATAGGGGGTCCTCCCGCTTGCGGCAAGTCCCACCACCGTGTCCTTCTTTCCAAGGCCGATGTCCTTGAGGTCGTTCATTCCAAGTTCCTTGCTGTCCTCGGCGCCTTCCACTGCCTTTATGAACGCACTAGGGCCTCCTGCAATGAGACCTACCACCATATCCGCAGGGACACCAAAGGTGGGCGGGCACTCTGAAGCGTCCACGACGCCAAGCCTTCCGCTTGTACCTGCTCCCATATATATGATGCGCCCGCCCTGTTCAAGCGATTCTATGCACCACTGTACGGCTTGGGCTATCTCTCCAAGGTGCGGCTTTATTGCAAGTGGGACCTTTGCGTCCTCCTCGTTCATGAGAGTGACGACTTCAAGCGGCGTCATCCTATCAAGCTCAAGCGAGGCTTGGTTTCGAGTCTCCGTCGTCATTCTGCTTAGGTCTATCTTGGTGTCGTTCATATAGTTCTCCGTTTCGGTGGTTTTGATATGGTTCTCCTGAAAGTCAGTTTCCTTTCTTCTCTTCGAAGAAAAATGCAAAGGCCTTTTCTACAGCTGGATCCCAGAAATCCCAGTTGTGGACTCCGTCCCAGCTTTCGAATGTGCAGTCAAGCCCTGCACTTGAAAGCTCTGATGCAAACCTCTCGTTCTGAGCCAAAAGTTCGTCCTGTCTTCCGCAGGACATATAGAACTGCGGCATCTCTGATGCAGGTGCACTCGAATGCTTGAAGGATTCCAACATTGCAAAGAGGTTGCAGTTCTGCGCTACGGTTCGTCCTTTTCCAAATATGGCCTCGTATTCAAGCGCCCTTTGGCCCTGCATGGTGGCGACGCTGTCCGCCATGTCCGTC
>Ga0129317_1000829_pt1 | contig 27789 bp, 20 predicted proteins | sample Cm1ome_FD_94430 | JGI IMG/M metagenome (GOLD analysis project Ga0129317, IMG submission 94430) | Eastern black-and-white colobus group fecal microbial communities from Wisconsin, USA - Cm1105 metagenome | ecosystem: Host-associated > Mammals > Digestive system > Large intestine > Fecal | place... | reverse complement strand
CCCTCTGATACTGCTGGTGAAAGTGCGTTTGTTGCAGGTCCCCATGCATCAGGTGTTGGCTGGTTGATAAGTACTCTTGCTACAGGTATCTTTTCTGCATAGTACTTAATGTGATCCTCATTGTGTGAGAAGATTCCTGCTGTATGTCCGATTCCGCCTGACTCTTCCATGTTCTGGATCGCCATAGCTACAGCTTCCTCGAAGTTATCATATGTCTTAAGGATAACGATAGGTCCCATGATCTCGTGAAGAAGGATATCTTCCTTACCTACTACAGGTGATACGAGAGCGATGATCTTTGTGTTTGCAGGGATATCGAATCCGGCTGCCTTAGCGATTACAGGTGCATCACATCCAACAAGGTCTGGGTTTGACTTTCCTGTAGGAAGGAAAAGTACCTCTCTGAACTTAGCGCAGTCTTCCGGCTTATCGAATACTACTACACCGTGCTTCTTAAGTGTCTCATAGAACTTATCAGCTGTCTTCTTAGGATGAAGAAGAAGGTTGTCACCATCGCAAAGGATTCCGTTATCTGATCCAACTGCTACGATAGTCTGCTCAGCTGCTTCGTCAAGATCAAAATCATCATCAAGTACTACTGGTGGGTTACCAGGTCCAACGCCGTATGCAGGTGTTCCTGATGAGTATGCAGCCTTTGTAAGTGATGAAGCGCCTGTTGCTATTACAAGATCAGCCTCAGCCATGAGCTCCTGGCTTCTTGCAAGTGTTGGCTCGTCGATGATCTGGATAAGATCTTCCGGAGCGCCGATGCCCTTAAGAGCTTCTCTGATAAGTGCTACAGTGTGGCAGCTTGACTTAACAGCTCTTGGTGCAGGACAGATAACTACTGCGTTCTTACCCTTTACAGCGTGAAGGAAGTTTCCAAGCGGTGTAACGTTAGGGTTTGTAGCAGGTGTGATACATCCGATAACTCCAACAGGATGAGCGATCTTGATAACGCCTGTCTCCTTGTTGTCCTCGATGATACCAACAGACTTCTTGTCCTTAAGATAATTCCAGAACTCTGTAGGTGTATCTGTATTCTTGCCGATCTTATCCTCGTAGCATCCGAGTTTTGTCTCTTCAACTGCCTCCTTCGCAAGCGGCTTAGCGTTAACGTAGATGATCTTTGCAGCCTCGAATACGATCTTGTCGATCTGCTCCTGATCATAATCCTTAATCTGCTCTAAAGCCTTTCTGGCTCTTTCTATCATTTCTAAAGTGGTCATGTTATCTCTTTATCTCCTTTTTATCAAAAACTCTGTTTCATCAGTTTGCGTTACGCTTATTGAGCCATTCCTCAACTGCCTCATCCCAGCCTTCACAGTACTCAGTTCTTTCTCTGATCATCTTTACGCTGTCCTCAAGAGGAAGGATCTCATTTACAGGCATTCCGTGTGCCTTATTCCAGATAACTGTGTAGAGCGCTACAATTACCATAACCGCGATAGCTACAGGAAGTACATATGCTAATGTTGAGATAGCATAAACCGCACCGATCATTCCTATAGGAAGAGTGATCTTAGCTGCAGGTGCCTTCCAAAGTCTCGGGAAGTCCGGATATCTCTTTCTGAGCACCAATACATCGACCATGGCAATCATGTACGTGATTACCCATGTAATGCAGGCTGCGTTAATGAATGAGTTGATAGCATCCGCTGTACCGCCTTCATATGTAAGGTAAAGTGTTGTAACAAGAATAAGTGCAAATGTTGCAAGAGTTCCTACCATAGGTACTCTGTACTTCGGATGGATCTTTCCGAACGCTGCCGGTATCTGTCTGTCGCGTGCCATTCCGTAAAGCATTCTTGGCAATGCTGCTATATAAGCATTAGTAGTTGTAAATGATGCAAGAATGGTCAGTATACTCATTGTGAAGCCGCCGATAGTTCCGAGTGTTGCAACTGCTGCGTCAACCTGCGGTGTTGATGATACTGTAAGTGAATGAAGGTCTGTATACTTTACAGCGCCCCATACGAAAATGTTATCAACGATGTAAATGGATATAAGTCCGAGTATAAGCGCATAAGGTATGTTCTTGTATGGCTTCTTATTTTCCTCAGCCATAGGACATGCGAACTCGAATCCTATGAAGAACCATATCGCCGCTCCGACAGTTCCGAATACTGATGACATTCCGCCCTCAGGTAAAAACTCTGTATTTACAACATGAGCAACTCCCATGCCTTCGCCGACACCGAGTGTTCCGGTCACAGCCATGACAAGGAAAATAAGCATCATTGATACAGTTGCTATACTTTCAACCTTTCCGTACATTCCTACGTCAAAGATATTGATAAGCAGTGCCGCAATGAGCAGGAACATACTGACGATAAGCTGCGGGATTCCGCACATAGCCTGTAAGCTCATTCCTCCCATAACTAACTGGGATCCACCGTCACAGGCTATAAGCATTACATAACAGCTCAATATTGAAAATGTTGCAAAGAACTTTCCGAGTGCCGGATTGGTATAGTCGGATATCATTCCTCCGCCCGGTATCATTGATGCCAGCTCGCCGAATGCAAACGCTGCTGCCATAATAGGTATAAGCGCGATTCCCGAGCTTATAAATGTAGCAAATCCTGCCGTTCCCGCTACGCTTGCTACCGAGAACATTGCTGTTCCTGATACTACCAGTCCTACTGCCGCACCGTAGGAAGCCGGAAAGCCAAGTACTCTCTTTAATTTTGTGTGACCGGTTTCGTTGCTCATATTTTCCCCTTTCCTCCTATACAGACGACATTTTCAAAACATCGTCTGTATTACTTTATCTGAAAATATTAATCGGTTACTAATGTTTTAATTACTCGTTATATGCTTCCTCAAGAAGTGCATAGAAGTCATCCACTGTCATCTCTCGAGGGTTGCTTGGTGTTGATACACAGTCGAAGGATGCCTGTGCCAGATCTCTGAAGTCCTTAGGATCAACCTTGTCCAACTCCTTAAGCTTTGGAATATGAAGATCTGCGCAGAGCTCTCTGATAGCATCTACTACCATATAAGCAGCTTCTTCTGTGCTCTTGCCGTGAACATCAAGTCCCATATGCTTAGCGATATTCGCATATCTTTCTATACATGACGGAATATTGAACTTTGTTACGCAAGGAAGGAATACTGCACATGCGACTCCGTGAGCTACATCATAAAATCCTCCGAGCGCCTGTGCAAGACAGTGATCAGCCGCAACATCTGAATAACCGAATGCAATACCTGCCGTTGTACTTCCAAGCATCATCTGATCCATGGCATCATGATCCTTATCAAGAACTGCCTTTCTTATGTTCTTGGAAATGACCTCGATAGCATAGAGTGCAAATGCATCTGTGTGTGCCGATGCCTGCTTGCAGGTATATGCCTCGATAGCATGTGTAAGAGCGTCAACGCCTGTTGATGCAAGTATCTTCTCAGGTACTCCGTAAAGGACCTCCGGATCGATCATAGCTACCCAAGGCGCTATCTTTGCATCGAAAATATCATATTTAAAGCGTACTTCGGTATCCATTATAACCGCATCAGGTGTGACCTCACTGCCTGTTCCTGCTGTTGTAGGTACACAGATAAGCGGAGTGATCCTTGTCTTAAGGTTTCCTACACCTACCCAGTCCATAACCTTTCCGCCGTGTGTAAGCAGTACGCCGATAGTCTTTGCACAGTCCATGGAGGTGCCGCCGCCTACCGCAACAAGACAGTCAACGCCTTCCTTCTTTGCAAACTCATAGCCTTCCTCGGCCTGCCATATTCTCGGATTTGAATTTAAATTATCGTGATAAACAAAAGGTATTCCTGCCTTCTTAAGGCTTTCCTCTACCGGCTTAACTACTCCGGCAGCTATAACGCCCTTATCGGCAACGATCAGGATCTTGGTAGCGCCTAAAAGCTTTGCTTCCTCTCCTACTTCCGAAGAGATGCCTTTTCCGTAGCGTACCTTGGTTGGAAAATTAAAGGTATAATTGGTAAGTCCCATAGTTTCCTCCTTTTGAAAAAACACTTTTGACCGTTTCTCATATTCAATTATTCGGTATCACCATATCCGGATTTTGATGATTCCGGTGTATACATTGATTTATGTTTGTATACAATATTTCTTTTTACCCTTATATAAGCAATTGCCGTGCCAATTTTGTTGCTGATATAAAAATTTTTCACGGATTTATTTTTCTTCATCCTCTGTGTTCTTGTTTTTTGTACATTTTCTTAGACATAATGCTCTAAACTGACACATATAAATCATTGCTTTTTCATAGAAAACCTCGTCTTTTTTCTGTTTTTCGATTAATTATCGTTAATTTAATGTCAATTATTTGTATCTTTTTATTCCTATTCCGCAGCGATAATCAAAATATTAACAATGTTTGTCAATTATTTTGACATATAAAAACAGCGATATTGTCAATTATTTTGACTATATTGCTGTTTTTCATCTTTTTCCGTATTTTATGTAAATTATTTTGACTTTTGCCGGTTCTTTCGAAAAACCATTGTTTTTTTATAAATCAAATCTTCGAGATATCCGATTTTCTGTATCCGATCAACCCATTATGCATCTGCCGTATCTTACGCCTTCTTTGATAGTTTTATCCTTAACCGCTATCTTTCCGTTCACCAAAACATATCTGATTCCATCCGGCGGAGCTCCGGGATTTCCCTTATTTACATATTCAGCCCTGTCTATAATTTTGTCATAATCAAATATAACTATGTCCGCATTCTTGCCTTCGGATATGCTTCCGACATCCTTTATTCCGAATCTTTCAGCCGGAAGTATAGTTATCTTTCGTATCGCTTCAATAAGAGGCATCTTCTTTTCATCTCTTACAAAACGACCTATAAGTCTCGGGAAGGTTCCGGCCATTTCCGGAGCTCCGGCACCGGGATAGCACGGTCCGTCCGAAGCATTGGTGGAAATATATATAAAGTCTTTTTTTGCCGCCATATCAACGGCGTCGCTGTCACAGACAAAGCAGGTTATAAGCGTTGCCGGACTGTTTTTTCTAAGCCTATTAAAAAGCTCCTTAGTGCATATCTCACCTGTATGTATTCCGGAGCTTATTACAAAGTCACTGTAGCCTCTGCCTTTATAGCTCGACTCCCAGCCCTCATCAAATACACCGCTGCCTATACTTACAGTAAATGCATCATACATACCGCTGTCTCCGGTAATGTCAATGCCGCTCTTCCTTGCTTCTTCTATAAGTTCAAGCGCCTTGCCCATCACACCGCCCATGCCGACCATGTACATCAACTCAACAAGATGCATCCTGGCTCTGGTTTTTACCGCAACATCAAACACCTCGTCAAATGTAGATATTGCCTCCGGCCCATCCTTTCTCAAATGGACATTGACGATCTTACCGTATGCCGCCGCTACCTTTGAAAGCTCTATAAATTCTTTTTTGGATACTCCCGGTATCAGCTCGAGCGGAAAGCATATGCCGAATGCTCCCGATTCCATAAACCTTGCTGCAAGGTCTATCATTACTCCTATTTCCTTGTCATTTGCAGCCTGATATATACTTTTGATCCCAACCGTATCTCTTAATGTATAAGGCGGTGAAATGAAAAACCCGTGATTTATAACAAAGCCATTTTCCGCTATATCCTTTACGACCGCTCCGTTCAGCGAGCGTTCGCCCCCGAGCGTAGTTGTTCCGCCCTGTCTTACAATGCATGAAGCCGCATATTCATTGCCGTCAACGTGGGAATTAAAATCAATAAATCCCGGTGACACCATAAGTCCCGAAGCATCGATCACCTCTGCTCCGTTAATATCCCGCTCTGTTATTACGGCTATCTTTCCGTCTGAAATGCCGATATTAGCTTTGACAAAGCTCTCCCTTTCCACATCTATGATAGTTCCGTTTTTTATGACCATATCATAGAGTATCGCTCTGTCTTCATTTACATATTCATTTTTATTCGCAGAAGGTCTCATTTACAGACAGCCTCCGTTAAGCACATTAAAGCTCGATTTATCAAGATTAATTATCCGCATTCAGATATTTATATACAGTCATCCTGCTGATGCCCAATACCTCTGCTGCCTTTTTGACATTATTTCCGTATTTTGCAACAGTTCTCAGCACATGCCTGCGGCTCACCTCATCCAGTCGCATGTCCTCAGACTCCGAAAGCTTTTCGTACTCCGCTTTATTCGGCGCTTCTCCGAGACTTTCAAGTATCTCCGCAGGAATGCATTCTCTTCCTATAAGCTTGGAGTTTGTTGTTATAGTCATTCTCTCAATAACATTTTCAAGCTGTCTGACATTTCCCGGCCACTCATATCTGCGAAGCAGCGATATCGCCTCCTCTGAAAGCTGCATATCCCTCTTAGGATTATATTTTTTCATGAAATAATCTATGAAGGTCTCAATATCATTTTCTCTTTCAATAAGCGACGGCAGCTTTATGTGAATTATATTCAGTCTGTAAAAAAGATCCTGCCTGAATTTTCCTTCGTTTATTTCTCTTATTATATCCTTATTGGTTGCGGCAATTATCTGCACATCAAAGTCCAATGTGTCAGTTCCGCCTATATGACTGAGCTTTCTTTCCTGCAGTACTCGAAGGAGCTTGGCCTGCATATCGTACGGCATATTGGTGATCTCGTCCAGGAACAGAACTCCCTTGTTTGCAAGCTCTATCTTTCCCATCTTGCCGCCCTTTTTAGCGCCGGTATAAGCACCTTCCTCGTAGCCGAAAAGCTCTGATTCAAGGAGATTGCTCGGCAGTGCTCCGCAGTCTACCGCTACGAACGGGCCGTTTTTCCTGACGCCTCCGTTATGTATAGCCTGCGCAAGCATTTCCTTTCCGGTGCCGCTTTCTCCCTCTATGATCGTGCTGACTTCAAAATTAGCTGCTTTCTTTGCTAATTCCAGCACCTTTTTCATAGAATGTGAATCGCTTTTTATATCCTCAAAGGTATAATGACTCGTGTTGCCTACGGAAAGCTTCTGCGCCAGCTTCTTAATATCCGAGGTTATAGTGAAAACCCATATCTCACTCCACTGCCCGTCAGGTCCCATATCAAAGCGATATTTGTTGAAGAAGCACATGCGGTTTTCGCCGCGGCTGTTTATAAGGCTTATCTTGTAATCTCCCCTGGAAAACTTATCGCTCGGCGGATATTTCTTAAGCTCCGATACCAGCGGATTGGTGATGACCGTATTAATGTCTTTTCCGATAAGTGAACCGCTTTTAAGTCCCAATACACTGTAAAGCTTATTATTGCAATGTGTTATCATTCCGTCGTCGCTCACATACAGCACGCCGTCGGAAACCGTATCCAATATAAGCTGTTTTTCTTCTCGTTCCTTTTCGACAAGACCTTTTATATCGTCCCATCTGATAGAGTTTTCTATAGCACGCTCTACCGCAACAGCAAAGGATGTTATGTAATCATCCATACGTTCGGTAATAGTATAAAAGCCCACCATGCCTATCATGCTGTCTCCGGCAAAAATAGGTGCAGCATAACCTGCACAGCCGTGAAGCTCTTCCAGATAATGCTGTGCTCCGACCACGCTGTACGGACGTTTTATCTCTGATACTATAGAAAAGCAGTTCGTGCCGACGTTTTCCTCAGAAAAGTCCTCTATACGCTCTATAATATTCAGCTTCTCTGTTTCATCATTATAGTTATTTACGCCGTATAGCTTACAGCCGTTTTTATCCGTAATAACTCCATAGAAAACACTCTCGGCATCCATATTTTTAAATGTATCCGAGATAAGCTTTCCTCCATTCATCCTGATGAAATCAAGCATTTTGGAATCAGAAGCTTGAGTCAATGTTTCCTTATTGTATTCCTCCGGGCTTTGCTGTGCTTTCCTCGTAAAATGAATATCATTTCTTCTGCATCGCCTCCATGATTCCTTTATTTCTTGCGGAACTATGGCACTGATAATAACGCCCTGCTTCATAAAGCTGACCCAGGCGTACTCATAGCTCATAAGCTGCGGATTTTCTATGTTATAAAACGGATTATAATTCATATGTCCTGCCCACCTATTTTCGCTTACGACTGCTGTTAACGTTTAAGCTCGTTATATATATCTCTCTTTGATATTCCTCTGTCTGCTGCCGCCGCCTTCATGGCATCCTTTTCCGAAAGTCCCTTGTCTATATAGCTTTGAACATGCTCCTTTACACTCATGCTTAAAAAGCTCTCTGTTTTTTCTTTTATAAGCTCGTCACGGTCTCTTCCCTCTATGACAAGCACATATTCACCTCTCGGTTCAGTCTTTATCGCCTCTGCAATGGTAAGCCTCAGCACTTCCTCATGCTTTTTGGTCATTTCTCTGCAGAGTGCTATGCGCCTGTCCCCTCCAAGCACCTCGGAAAGCTCTGTAAGAGTATCCTTTAAATGATGCGGAGCTTCATAAATAACTATAGAGCCGATTTCATTACGAAGCCTGTCGAGCGCCTCTCTTCTTTCCTTCTTCTTTTGAACAGGAGGCAGAAAGCCCTCGAATACAAAGCGTCTTACAGAAAAACCTGACAGTGTCAGCGCAGTTATAACTGCCGAAGGTCCCGGTAATGAGGTCACCTCAATGTCATTTTCCACACACTTTTGTACCAATACCTCTCCCGGATCCGATATACACGGAGTTCCGGCATCTGTTATGATCGCAATATCCTTGCCCTTTTGCATTTCTGCCACAAGCTCATCCGCCTTATCAAAGCGGTTGTACTCATGATAGCTGGTCATCGGAGTCTTTATCTCAAAATGATTCAAAAGCTTTATAGAATTTCTTGTGTCCTCGGCCGCTATGATGTCTACTGCTTTAAGCACCTCAAGAACTCTCGGTGTAATATCTCCGAGATTTCCTATCGGCGTTGCACAAATATACAGCTTTCCCTGTCCGTTTTCATTCATAAATCAAATGTCTCTTTCGTTTCTGTAATTTTTAGAAGCATTGATGCCGGACTTATGCTGATATTTAATATCCGTAGATATCGTATATCTCATCTGTGTATTTTCCCGGCTCCTTATATACTATGACCGGTTTTTCCAGCCTGCACTCCGGTGCTGCATTCCTTACAGCTTCGATAAGCACCATATTTGCCTCTTTATCTATAAACGGATAAACCGGCTTAATGCGTTTTGGCTCCATTTTAAAGCGCTTCATCTCAGAAATGATCTCCGGAAGCCTTAACGGTCTGTGTACCATGTAAAAGCGTCCGCCTGAGCAAAGCAGTCTTGATGCTGCTTCACATACGTCGGAAAGCGAGCATTTTACCTCATGACGCGCTATAGCCTTGGCATCTTCCGGATTTTTAAGTCCGTGCTCTGCCTTCATATAAGGCGGATTACTCGTAACGACATTCACTTTGCCGTAAAGCGCCTTAAGCATGTCAATGCTTCCGACAGTGCTTTCGGGAAGCAGCGAACAAATATCTCCGTTTATTATATCAATCTTTTCAGTAAGTTCGTTAAGCCTTACCGATCTGGAAGCCATTTCTGCCATTTCAGGCTGCAGCTCAAGCCCGTAAAAATGCTTTCCTTCGGTCTTAGCCTCTAAAAGTATCGGTATGATCCCGGTTCCGGTACCAAGATCGACAGCGATCTCGCCTCTTTTCACCCTTGCAAATCCGCTTAACAAAACGGCATCCATGCCAAAGCGAAAGTTACTTTCGCTCTGGATGATGCCATATCCGTTTCGCTGAAGCTCATCAATACGCTCTCCGGGCTTCAGCTCTATATCAATTCTCACTGTTTATTTCCGGCTGCTCGCTGCTGCCGCCTCGTTTCCCATGATTATTTCTGTTTCTGTGCTTTTTTTTCGGCTGTCTCTGTGCGTTATCAGATATCTGCTCACCAAATGACTCGCCTTCGTTATGCTCCTCTGACTGCTCAGCTCTGTTTGGACGAGGTCTGTCACCACGCTGTGATTTTCTAAAATCACCCTTTCCTTTTGAACCGTTATTCTTTCCGCGGCTCTTGTCTGATGCTCTATGCGAAGAAACAGCTTCTGTATTTACAGACTCGGCAATATCAAGCTCAGCTTCTGAGCTCTCATAATATGAAATTTCTTGTTCCATTTCTTCAACTGCAGCTTCTTCAAACTCATTCCTTGGGGCGCCCTTTTTACGGCTGCGGAACTTTATCTCGTCTGCATGGTACTCCCTGATCTCCTTCTCATCATTAGGAAGCTCGACCAGCACCTTTATCTTCTGCTTTAAAATATTTACTGAGGATACGGTTCCTCTAAGTCCTTCCGGTGTAGTTGCGTGATCGCCCACCGACGGAAGCTTTCTGTTGAGCTCCTCGTAAACATTTTCCTCATACTTAAGACAGCACATAAGCCTTCCGCACACTCCCGATATCTTAGAAGTATTGAGTGAAAGATTCTGTGCCTTTGCCATCTTTATGGAAACAGGTACGAAATCGCTCAGATATGAATGACAGCAAAGCTCTCTGCCGCAGCAGCCGAGACCGCCCAAGGTCTTGGTCTCGTCTCTTACGCCTTCCTGTCTCAGCTCGATCCTTGTATGGAAAATAGCCGCAAGATCCTTTACAAGATCACGGAAATCTATACGTCCGTCAGCCGTGAAGTAAAAAAGGATCTTGGAGTTATCGAAGGTGATCTCACAGTCTATGAGCTTCATTTCCAATCCGTGCTTTCTTATCTTATCAAAGCAGACTGCAAATGCCTCCATTTCCTTTTTCTTGTTATCGGCCTCATGAGCGATATCCTCTTCGGTAGCAAGTCTCAAAACCTCTTTAAGAGGCTGTACTACCTTCTGATCGTCCTCCTCATGCTCGCCTATGACTATTTTTCCGTATTCGATGCCTCTTGAGGTCTCAACTATTACATGATCACCCGGCTTTGTCTTAATATCTCCCGGTGAAAAATGATATATCTTTCCGGCACGCTTAAAGCGTATTCCTACAACCTTTGCCATTTATTTCTCCTTCATAGTCAGGAACAAAAGCTCCAATGAGAGCTCAGGATTGACGTTGGCATTAAGCCTGTCACGGCACACCTGGATCCTGTTCATTATTTCCTGAACGCCGTTATATGAGCTTACGGATGCCATAGCCATGAGTGCCTTGGCTTCTCCGTAAAATACGAGCCCGTTCATATCCTTCGTCACCATATACATGGTGAGATCTCTGTACCAGAGCTCTAAGAGGTCAAGTGCCTCATGAATATCAGGACATGAATTCCTCAGCTTTGTAATCTCTATACGGATATCGACTGAATCCATATTTTTGATATTTCTTGTTATCTTCATCAAGCGCTGATACCAGTCCGAGAACTGCTCGCTCTGATAAAGCTCAATGGCTCTGCCGAGATTTCCTCTTGAAAATGCCACGCATATCCTGAGCTTTTCCCCCTCTGCTCCGAGCTTCTTCTGCATATACTCCGTAATTGTCGAATCAGTAAGCGGCTTCATCTTTTCAATAACAACTCTGGAGCGTATAGTATCTAAAAGCTGCTTGTCATCTGCCGCAAGCAGAATGATCACAGCGTATTCCGGCGGTTCCTCAAGAGTCTTGAGCAAAGCATTCTGTGCCTGCACACTCAGCTTCTCCGCCTCAGGAATAATATAGACCTTATAACCGCCTTCAAAAGGCTTTATATCTATAGTGTCCATAAGCTGACCTCGTATTTCGTCAACGCTTATGGTCTTTTCCTTTTCATGTGTTATATATATCACATCCGGGTGATTTCCGGACATGATTTTTTTACATTCAGGGCAATGCATACAAGGCTCACCTGTGGCCTCATCCTTATCGGTGCAGAAAAGCTCCAGCAAAAATGCCTCGGTCATTGTCCTTTTACCGCTTCCCTTTTCGCCCGTCAGCATATATGCATGCTGTATGCGTCCGTCCGCTATACCGCTTTTCAGCTGTTCCTTTATCAGTTCGTTTCCGTAAATGTCGGCAAAGCCTCTCATGAAATGACCTCCTTGTCGATAAACTCGGATATTCTGTCAACACAGCTGTCTATATCATCATTTACAAACCGTTTTGTTATACCCGCTTCGGCTATCTTTTCTTCTGAAAAATCCTCACTGTCGGCAATAAACCTTCTGCACATTTCCTTGTATTTCGGAACATCCTGATGCTGTTCACGCCGAATAGCTCTAATAAGTCGTTCTCCGTCCTCAACCTCTATATATATAGGTATGACCTTGTCTGCTCCGAAATAATCTCTTACTCCCACATAGGATTCAACGGTGCCGCCGGATACAAGATAGCTGTATTTTTCAAGTTCTATCTGCCCATCATCAACTGTGGCATATATCCATGGTCCTTTAACCGTATGATATGTCCTTGACTCAACCAGTTTTTCCTGATCTTCATACCTTTTAAGCATATCAGGAGTAACAAAATGATAAGGATCACCTTCAGCCTCTCCGTCTCTTAAAGGTCTTGTCGTATACATTATATAATTTTTAAGCTGCGGTTTCTTCATCATAAGTCTCGAAAAAATCGAGTCCTTTCCGCAGGCGGATTTACCTATAAGATAAAATATTCTGCCCATCATGCGCCTCCGGGAGTGTTTTTCTGAGCTGCCCCATTTTCGCCCGGCGCATGTCCCACAGCTGTATCATAATCCTGTCCTGAATTATTATCCGGTGATGAACCGGTCTCAACAGTTGTTTTGCTGTCAGAGCCTGACGAACTATGTGCATTTCCATCTGCCGCAGCCGCATTCGGTTCATCCGAAACATTTGCAGGTATCGGATCAACGCCTGCCGCTATAGGTACTGATGCACCTATTCTTGCAGTTTTAAATTTCGCCGAGCCGTCCTCAGTAGTCTTATATACAGCTTTTCCGTCCTCTATGGCATAAAGCACAACTTTTCCGCCGGCAGCTCTGGAATCCTCTATGAAATCCACATCGCCATCCAAGGTGATCTTAAGAAGTCCGCCGTTGCCGCTGTTATCATTATACTCAGCTATGATGCTTGAAGAATCATAATCATAATGCAGATTTGATGCAGCACCTTCGAATTCGCCGGAAATTATCTCTCTGTTTCCGGACTTATCCTTCCTTATAACACGTGCCATGCGCGTGCCGAAGGTCTCTCCGTTTTCAACAGAGTAAACATAGCCGCCCGTTGACACTGTCGTTTTTTCCGCAACCTTAAGTATCTCTCCGTCAGCTGCCAATGAATAGGTAAAATTACCTGCCTTAAAGCCTGCCGACTGCAGCATAACCCTCTGACTTCCGGCAACCGTAAGATATGCCTTATCGCCCTCAGATATATCTATGCTGTAATCCGCATCCTCGGAAAGCACGACCATGCTGTTATCCTTTTTAAGAGTAACACATCTTCTTATCTGCGTTCCGTCATAATAATAGACTATCGGCATGCCGGAGCTGTTTTTATCCTGAAGAACCTTAAAGCCTTCTGCATTTTCAGCAGCAATCTCTCTGTAATCAGCTCCCGGAGCCATGCAAAAAAGCTTTCCTGCAATGCTTTTAAGTGCAGTGTCATTGCCGGATGCAGAATTATCAGAGTGATTTCCACTATTTGAAGCGTTATTTCCCGAAATATCAGAAGATGCACCGGCAGGAACTGCAAGATAATATATCTTATTGCCTGCTATAGTATAGGCATATGGTGACGCATACTGAACCGCCGCATCGCCTCCGAGCACATGAGAAAGCGAATCTGTGGTCTTTTTATACATTACAGCAGTATAGTCACCTAACTTTCTCGAGCTGTTCATATATGCCCAAAGTGTCTTTGTCTGAACAAGTCCCGGCATATCACTCTGCGTGTTTTGGCTGTCCCCGCTGTAATTTTTGTTATAGCTTATTTTTTTAAGAATGCCGTCCTCGTCATAGCTAAAGATAAATGCACCTTCCTTAAAGGTATCAGTGCAGGCAAGGCCCTCTGCATCAAAATGATAGAGGTTGCTGTTCTTATCAAGCCAGCTGTTCGCAAGATAGTATCTGTATTTCTGATCCTTCGTGCCGTCAGCATCCTTTCCTATCGGAGAATCCGCAGGCACCTTGAGTACATACTCTTCATCATACTCAGCTGCCTCTTTGGCATCCATCGCATACATGATATCTCCGTTTGAGAGCCTGATAAGTCCGAAGCGTTCTTCACTAAGGTCAATGTCTATGGTTTCAGCATCAGTTGTCCCTAATAAGCTTTCAGCCTCTGTTGTCTGTGCCTTCTTATTAAATAAGGAAGTTCCGCCTAAGAAGCTGTTATTCTTAATATAGAATACAACAAAAATAACCATCAGCACCGCAATGACCAAAAGCGCTGCTGATGTCAGGATATTCAAGGTATCTCTTAAACCGCTGTTTTTCTTTCTTCTTCTACGTTTTGTCATACCTGATATATTATCATTATTCAGCTTTCAAGTAAAGAAAACGGGCCTTTCGTAAGAATAGCTTAAATGACTTTGATGAGCATTTTTAAGAAAATCAAAAATTTGCCAAAAGAAAAATGCCTCAGGCCGGAATCGAACCGGCGACACATGGATTTTCAGTCCATTGCTCTACCAACTGAGCTACCGAGGCATTGCAGGTTTTGAAGGAGCTTAGTATATATGCTCTTTCACATTACCTAACGTACCATATTTTTATACACTAACGCGAAGATGTTTGTCAAGAATGAATTGATGTGAAACCGTATCTCCTCCGTATATGCTGCTCTCAATATCTATGTTAATATTCTCTGGTTTTATATCAACTCTTATATACATATAATTTTAAGTTATGGTTTTTTCATTGTTAATATAACTTACTATTATGCATTCACGTTTATCTCCTGCTTTTTCAGGCATATAAGCCATATTTATTCAAAAATGTGCTATCCTCTATCATGCTGCCGGACAAAACATTTCCAAGGCATTGTCGAAAATACAAATATACAGGAAATCAACATGGAAAATCTTATTTTTGCTTTAAATGCCACCGTGCCTCTTTTTATGATGATGGTGCTCGGTTTATTTTTTAAATATATTAAGCTCTTTACTGATGACTTTGTAAAAACCGCCAACAGCTTTGTTTTTAAAGCAGCGCTGCCTGCTGCCCTTTTCTATGACCTTTCAAACGAAGACTTTTTTGCTGTCTGGGATGCACGTTTTGTGATCTTCTGCTTTTGTGTCACTGCGATATGCATAACCGCAGCCATAATCATTTCCAGGGTCTGCTTTAAAAGCGATAATACAATAACCGGTGAGTTCGCTCAGGCTTCCTACCGCTCAAGTGCGGCTATCCTCGGCATTGGCTTTATTGAGAATCTTTACGGCAATGCAGGTATGTCTCCGCTTATGATTGCCGCAACAGTGCCGCTTTACAACATCATGGCTGTCGTTGTTCTGTCCTTTTTCAAGCCTGGCGGCGGAAGCATTGACAGAAAGCTGATATTTAAAACGCTGCGCGGGATCATAACAAATCCTATAATCATCGGTATTATCTTGGGTATTCTCTGGAGTGTCCTTGCACTTCCGAAGCCTCAGATGCTTATGAAGACCGTCAAATACCTTTCAAATGTAAGTACTCCTATGGGGCTTATGGCAGTCGGCGCAAGCTTTGATATTAAAAAGGCCTTCGGCAAGCTGAAGCCTGCCGTAACTGCCGCTGTACTTAAGCTCATCGTCTGGTGTGCGATATTCCTTCCTATTGCTATAGCTTTGGGATTTACGAATGACAAGCTCATCTCCATACTTGTTATGCTCGGTTCACCGACAACCGTAAGCTGCTTCATAATGGCCAAGAACATGGGGCATGAAGGAACTCTTACCTCCAGCACCGTAATGCTCACAACACTGCTCAGCGCCTTTACGCTTACCGATTGGCTGTATATGCTCAGAGTTATGGGACTTGTGTAAACTAAAAACCGACCTCCCAATCGTCAGATTTTATGTCTGGCAATTGGTGGTCGGTTTTTATCATCAAGCTTATAAGTGACTTTTTAATTTGATGCTGTAATCAGATTGCAGCGCCGATAAGCTTCTTTCCTGCATTCCTTATCATTAGGAGCTCATCTGTAATATTATTCTGTTTTGATTTCTTGAGCTTTTCTACGAGTATAACGGCATCTACATCAGAAAGCATTATTGCTGTGTCTGCGTTATAATTAAGTCCTCCTGCTGCCACTATCTCGACATCAGCAACTGTTGCAGCTACCGCATCGGCAATATTCTTAATAGCCGCATCCTCGGCACTGCCTGTCACAAGGATCTTCTTAATATCCTCTGTCATGAAATTCTTAACATTTGCAGCCACGAGTCCCTGCTTATCAGGTGAACCGAGTGCATTGACTCCGAAATAACGTGTAAGCTCTGACGCTGTTTTTACTGTTCCGTCAAAGAGATAAAGCATAGCCCATCCGAGGCAAGCCAAAAATCCGCCGAGTACAAATCCGATCAATGCATACTTCTTTGAAAATCCGTTGCTGAGCTTCGTATTATCAGCTACATAGGCCTCAAATGATCCCGGATCTGCCGGCTTTTCAAGCTTTTTATAATACTCGATCATGGTGTCTGCATTATCCACAACATTCTGAAGGCTGGATATCTTTATAAGGCATGCCATTCTTGCATCTTCATCTTCCTTAGGTATTCCGTCAAGCTTTTTAAGCTCTTCAGTCAGCATATCAACTGCTGCCGAATATTCCGCAAAGGTCTTTTCCTTGTTTTCATAGAGCTTCATATCATCCTGATACTGTGCTGTAAGAAGCTCATAATCTCTCTTCAGCGCCTCTTCCTGCTGACTCATGTCAACAGCTGCTGAACCTAACTGGTGCTTGATCACAGGCACTGCCCCGCCTATTAGTGCCACTATCACAGCACAAAGTATGATACTTTTCCATCTTGATATGAGTACCTTGATAAGATCCCCAAGATCTATCTCCATCTCATCCTGATCAAACATGACCTCATTCATCTCTATACCTCCGTTGTCAAAGTTAATGCATTAGAATTTAACCGTCTAATCATCTTTCCTTGCCGAAATATTCTTTTAGCGACATTAATAATAAGCTAAATAAACTGCTGATTCAGGCTGAATCTTAAGCTATACTGATTGGCTTTTATACCGAGCCTCTCCCAAGGATAACTACCTTGACTGTCTTTATCAGTATTTTAATATCCTTTGCAATCGTCCAATCATCGATATACTGCATATCAAGCCTGACTACATCATCAAAATCATGGATATTGCTTCTTCCGCTGACCTGCCACATGCCGGTAAGTCCCGGTGTCATGCTGAGTCTGCATTTGTGTCTGGCCTCATACTGCTTATATTCATCCACAGTAGGCGGTCTGGTGCCTACGAGACTCATATCGCCTTTTAAAATATTTATAAACTGAGGCAGCTCATCTATGCTTGTCTTTCTGATAAAACTTCCGACCTTAGTGACTCTCGGATCGTCGTTCATCTTGAACATCAGTCCGCTCATCTCATTTTGAGCCATAAGCGCTTTTTTACGCGCCTCGGCATCCTGATACATTGACCTGAACTTATAAAGCGTAAATATTCTGCCGTTCTTTCCTACTCTCTTCTGACAAAAAAGTGCAGGTCCCGGAGATTCAAGCTTTATCGCAGGAACTACGATCAATGAAACGACTGCCAATATTACACAGCCCACTATTGATCCCAATATATCAAGGCAGCGCTTTGCAAAAAGCTGTCTTACCGAAAGCACATTTCTGTCTATGGTAACGACCGCATACTTTCCGACACGGCCTATATTTTTTCTGCCCCTTATATCGAGATCAAATACGTCAATATTGACATTAACGGTTATGCCCATCTCCTCCATGGTCTGTATCCAAGGGATGATTATGTCCGTATGCTCACGGTTATCATCCATTACGAGCACCTCATCGATTTCATGGTGAATGGCATAATCCATGAAGCCGTTTCTGTCCGCTACTATTTTGATGTCATCAATAAGCTTTTCGCTGTCCGGTAATTTATATCCGTCTAATCGGCTATTATCTGCTTCATTAAGCGCTTTTAATGCTGAATCGGCATTGTCCCCTGCTTCGTCCGAAGGCATGGCAAAATCGCTGTCTAAGAGCGCTACGCCGACTATCGTTCTGTACCATTCATTATAAGAAAGAATGTTCTGCACAGCTGCTGCCGCACGATTTTTAGTAGTGAGCAGCAAAAGCTTGCTGGTTGAACGGCCCTTTCTTACGACCTTCTCCATAAATGCCTTTAATCCGAGATGCCCAAGGAATTCCAGGATGCAGTCAGCAATTACATAATATATAAATAAAAGTCTTGAGAGTCTGCCTGAATCATGGATCATATAGAGCCACAGAACGATGCAAAGAACAAATAAGAACTGCTCCTTTACTACAGCTAAAAGCTCATCTATCCTGCCGCGTCTGAAGAAGTGACGATTAAGATCGATACATAAATTCTCAAGCAGGTTAATGAATATCATCTGATATAGCAATCTCAGATAGTCAAAATTCCTGTTCATGCCCAGAAATGAACCGTATCTTAAATATGACGCAATAAGCATGCTAATGACCATACAAAGTATGTTCACGAACATGATCATAACAAAATCATAAAATTTTACATGTTTGTCTGTCATCTATACGGCATTTCCTTATAATTTTTATGTCGGATGAAAGGATGTAATAATATTTTCCGAATAAAAGGATGTAACAATATTTTCCGACACAGCTTATATAATAATACCAAATCTCACTGTAATATCCAAACCATAAAACCTACATTTTCATTAAGAATACAATTAAAAACTGCAGAAAAATGAGGCAGTCCGAAAACTGCCCCATTTATATTACGGTAGTCTGCAAAAGCAGACCCTTAAATATTACTTACATTCCGTCCTTAATAATGTTGTGTTCCTTTAAAAGCTCTCCTATAAAGGTGTTCTTTACTGCCTTGATGATCGGCTTCTTAAATGCATTAAGCACTCCAAGATCCATTTCAAGCGGTGACTTACCGTCCATAAGCTTAACAGAGCTGTCAAGCAGGTCTCTTAAGTCATAAACACTGCCCCATACCTCAGGAACGCCTCTGTCGACTCCTAAAAGGCCGTAAACAGCCTCCATTCCGGTTCTTACTGAATACTCTGTTGTAAATATGGTATCTCTCGGAGTTTCAGCAAACTGTCCGAGGAATGCAAAGTTCACGCATCCGTCAGGAATAACGTCAGGACGGTCACCGGCGCATCTTGGCATGAAGAATGCAGTTACATAAGGCATCATTGTGACTGTGCAATATGTATGATCGTCAGCAAGTGCAGGAATCTCATCAATATCCATGCCGAGGTGGTACAGCCACTCCTGTGTTATCTCACGGCCGGTACATTCCTTCATAGGCTTCTTGATATAATCACCCGGCTTATCTGTAAACAGGCTGTATACCCATACACATATCGTATCCTTTGGCTGATCCTTGAACTGTCCCTGACGATTGATCGTCCAGCTCATAAGCCATCCTGAATCTCTGCAGCTTACGATACCTCCGGTAACGACTCTTCCCGATCTCGGATCACGCTTACAGATCTCTGTTATTCTCTTAATGATCTTTTCATTAGAGGTGGTAACTGTTGCTGACTCCCAATTTGTCTTTTCAGTATCTGAACAGAATTTCTCAGGATGACCGAATGACGGATCCTGAGCAGCTATATTCTTCCAGAGTGACCAAACACCGCTGGTTCTGACCTCTGCATCGCCAACAGGTGCATGATCCTGATCTCCGTAGATAGTTCCCTCAGTACAGCTTCCGTTAGTAACAAATACAAGATCATTCTCCGTAAGCTCTATGCTCTGTTCTTCACCGTTTACCTTGCATTCTATAGTCTTTGCAACCTTCTTTTCGGCCTTAATGTCAAAGATAACATTAGTTACCTCAGTGCCGAATCTGAATTCAACTCCTGCATTTTCAAGATACTTCTTCATAGGAAGGATCAGTGAATCATACTGATTGTACTTTGTGAACTTAAGAGCACTGAAATCAGGAAGTCCGCCTATATGATGGATAAATCTCTGGAAATAACGCTTCATCTCAAGAGCCGAATGCCAGTTTTCAAAGGCAAACATCGTTCTCCAGTAAAGCCAGAAATTAGATGAGAATACTTCGTCATCAAAAATCTCATCGATCCTCTTGTCATAAAGATCCTCGTCTCTTGACATGAAAAGCTTCATTATTTCCATGCAGCCCTTCTGGCTGAGTCCGAACTTTCCGTCAGTATGAGCATCCTGTCCGCGATTTTCAGTAGCACGGCAGAGTGAATAGTTAGGATCCTCCTTATTGAGCCAATAATACTCATCAAGCACTGAGATTCCTTCAGTTTCAATTGAAGGAATGCTTCTGAACAGATCCCAGAGACACTCGAAATGATCCTCCATCTCACGACCGCCTCTCATGACATATCCGCGAGTAGGATCGAAAATTCCGTCGCATGCACCGCCCGCAATATCCATAGCCTCTAAAATATGGATGTGGTCGCCCTTCATCTGGCCGTCTCTTACAAGGAAGCATGCTGCCGCAAGAGCTGCAAGTCCGCTTCCGACAATGTATGCGCTCTTATCATCTACACCTTCCGGCTTCTTAGGACGTGCGAACGCCTCGTAGTTTCCGTTTGTGTAGTAAATACCCTTGCTGTTCTTTGCGAACTTTCCGCGTTCGGTATTTCTGTAATCACTATTATCCTTTGCTGCTGCAGCTGACTTTGCTGATTTCTTCTTGGCGGATGTTAATACCGCTGCACCGGCTCCGGCGCAGGCTGCAAGAACCGCCATTCCTAAATGCTTTTTCTTTGCCATTTTATCCCCTTTCATAACTATCTAAATTGTAGGACCAAAGCCCTTCATGTTTCCGTTGCCGAATAGATTTTTTACATATGCCAAATAGATTTATTGCATATACCAAATAGATTTATTACATAATAGCATTCTTTGTAACGGAGTATAATTTACAGATTAGGCATTATTGTAACACTTATATGTGTACAAACTTTGGATTTGACTTTTATACATGGCCTTTGTACAATCATCAGGATATATGATTTTAATGTATCATTCCGTATTTTATTATCTGAAGCATTAATATTCCATTTAGACATTTATATAGGTAAGACTTTTATCGCAGAAAGTCTTTGTAATCCTTTTTAGAGTGACAATTTCTGCTGCTTAATTGAATGTTTCATCTGCATTTATGTTAGCTTTTAAAACAGGTTTTTAGATATGAAAATGGTAACAAATCTTGATAGTGACAATATCCGCGGTCTTGTTTTCGGACTTGCCGTTCCGAGTATGATCGCGCAGTTTGTGAGCGTTCTTTACAGCATCGTAGACAGAATGTATATCGGTAATATACCCATCATCGGAGAAACAGCTCTTGCGGGCGTAGGTGTATGCGGTCCGATAGTCACTATGATTGCCGCATGTTCTTCACTTATCGGTATAGGCGGCGGACCGCTTGTCAGCATTAAGCTTGGCGAAGGCAAGGACAAATCGGCGGAAGAGATCTTATCCAACTGCTTCATTTTCCTTTTAGCTATCTCTGCGGCTGTAATGCTTATTTCCTATATATTAAAAAACAGCATGCTTAGGTGGTTCGGTGCCTCCGAAGCCGTTTTTCCTTATGCTGAGCAATATATGTCTGTGTACCTTGCAGGCACATTTTTTGCATTGCTTTCCACCGGAATGAATCAGTTTATTATATGCCAGGGTTATTCCCAAACGGCAATGCACTCGGTACTTATCGGTGCTATTACCAATATCGTCCTTGATCCTATTTTTATATTTGTCCTTGAAATGAATGTTGCCGGCGCAGCTCTTGCGACTGTTTTATCTCAGCTTCTCAGCTGCATTTTCGTTTTGCGCTTTTTATTCAGCTCTCATTCAAACCTTCGAATTCATATAGTAACTCCTAATCTTGATATTTTTAAAAGGGTGTGCATGGTCGGTCTCACACCATTTCTTATCATTGCCTTTGATAATGTAATGCTTATTGCTCTTAATGCAATGATAACCAAGCACGGCGGTGCAAACGGCGATATGCTGCTTACCTGCAATACCATACTGCAGTCCTTTATGCTTGTAATTACCATGCCGCTTGAAGGGATAACCGGTGGCACACAGCCTATTTTAGGATATAACTACGGAGCGCGCCGTGCGGACAAAATAAAAAAAGCTCAGAAAGAAATACTTCTCATGAGCTTAATTTATTGTACCTTAGGTTTTCTTTTTGCAGAAATAGCTCCGCAGTTCTTTATCAGGATCTTCACCAAGGATCCGGTTTATATTGAGATGACCAAGAAGATCATCAGGCTTTATACTATCGGAGTTCCGGCTTTATCCGTACAGTACATGATAGTCGACGGTTTTACAGCCCTCGGTCTTTATAAATACGCTTTTCCGCTGTCGGCATGGAGGAAGATACTCTACTTTGCATGCGTGTTCATTATTCCTGCTATGGCAAATGTTAACAGCATCTTCTTCTGTGAGCCGATATCAGATATCATCGGCGCCGCAGTATCAACCATCGTATTTATAATATTTACAAAAAAATTCCTTCATAGCATAGAGTGAGCGAATAAGGGCTCAATACTGTAATTTCAATCTAAAAATTTAAGAACGCCCTTATGCTTAAACTGCTTTACAGACATTGAGGCTTTTCTGCTAATAAATTCAGCATCCACCTCTTTAAGTGAATGTTTCTCATTATTATAGCCAATTACATTAACAGCCTTTTTATCGACATCGATCTCAATAATATCATCATCCTTCAAATAGGCTATCATTCCGCCTTCTGCGGCTTCAGGAAGCAAATATCCCACACATGGGCCTCTTGAAGCGCCGGAGAACCTGCCGTCTGTAAGAAGTGCTGTCTTCATGGCAATGTCACTCTTATTTAGAATTGCATCTGTAGCCTTAAGCATTTCAGGCATACCTGCAGCCTTTTTTCCTACATATCTTATTACAACAACATCTCCCGGAACTATACCTCCGCCGTATATTGCTTCCTCTGCAGCTTCTTCATTATCAAAAACTCTTGCGCGTCCTACGAAATGATACATTGATCTGTCTACAGCGCAGTGCTTGATCACAGCTCCCTGCTCGGCAAGGTTTCCTTTTAGTATAGTAATACCGGAATCCTGACTGCATGGATTATCAAAGCTCTTGATGATATCATGCGATGATAACCCCATGTTATGCATGTATTCTTCACTTCTCCTGAAATATCCGGTTTTCTCCAATATATCAAGATTCTCCCCTATAGTCTTTCCAGTCACAGTCAGAAGATCAGTGTTGATAAATCCGTTAAGTGCAAGCTCATTCATGATCCTCGGAATGCCTCCGGCATACCAAAAGTACTGCGTAGGCCATTTACCGGCTGTCATTATAGAAGTGAGAAGCGGTATACCTTTTGTATATCTGTCAAAATCCTCAAGCTTAATTTCAATTCCAAGCTCTTCCGCAACAGCGGGAAGATGAAGCACTGCATTTGTTGATCCGCCTATAGCAGCATGAACTCTTATAGCATTTATAAAAGCATCCTTTGTAAGAATGTCTGATGGCTTAATGTCCTTATCAATTAATACTTTCATACAATCAGCTGCATTCCTTGCAAGGCTGAGCATAAGATTTCCGCCTGCCGGAGCTATTGCAGCTCCCGGGAGAGCCATTCCGAGTGCTTCCGACATACATTGCATGGTACTTGCAGTGCCCATATACTGACATGCACCACATCCCGGACATGCATTTCGCTTAATATAAATTTGCTCATCCTTTGACATTTCACCTGTTGAAACATGCATATCCGCTTCATACGCAGTATCAGCCGAAATGAATGCCGGCCCGGCCATCATTGATCCACCAGGAATATGTATAGCAGGAATATCAAGCCTGGCAATAGCCATCAGATGGCCCGGAACAGCCTTGTCGCATGAGGAAGAACAGATAATGCCGTCGTAGCCGGAAGTCCTTGCATGTATTTCTGTCATTCCTGCAATAAGCTCTCTAGAGACGAGAGAGTAATTCATGCCGTCATGACCGGTAGCTACACCATCACAAATATCTGTAACAGTATATACTGACGGTCTCATACCGGAAGCATATAAACCACTCTTAACATTGTCAGCAACCTTATCCAGATGCATACTGCCCGGATGACTGTCTCCGAAGGTCGTTTCAACGAGTATCTGTGGCTTTGAAAGATCCTCAAATGAACAGCCCTTTCCTATCCAGAGAGGATCAGCCTCCGGACTTTTTCTTCTAACTTCCTGACTTCTAAGCTTCATTTGTTTCTCTACCTCTGTTTCTCCAACTTTTGCTAACATTTATTTCTATAACTCTTCCTACCATTTATTTCTCTAACTTTTGCTAACATTACTTCTGTTCATATACATAACATCAGTAAAAACAGCTCCATAGTAAAATAAAATAAACTAAACCAATAAATCAATTAATCCGGTTAAATCATATAATCCAATTAAGAATAATCGTATATTGAATATATCATTCGAAATGTCCGTGTTCAATTAATAGACTGTTAAAACAAATTATAGGGAAAATAAAAAAGGGTATCCGAAATAAGTGGTTGAAACTGCTTATTGCGGTTAGCCTAAAATTCATTCCCATCTCGTTCATGTGAGCAAAGACCTGTCCCTCTATCTTGGTCTGGAATAGATTCCGTTTTGTGAAAAAATATAACGATCTGTTATATCTATTCCATAATTATTTCGATACTTCTTTTTTGGAATCCCTCTCCATATAATGAAACAACAGGCAGATTACTGCCTATGGTTTTTTGTTCCAGCATAGAACGCCGCCGGGCGGTGAACAAAATTTGAATCATCAGAACGATAATCAGATTATCAATCGGAACATGATCAGGAGGTTTTCCAAATGGCAGAAAAAGATATCAAAAAGTATAATTTGCATCCTTTTCGTGTACTAACGGCATGTGGTATCGATTATGAAGAACTTAACAGGCCCACTATAGGCATCTGCAACTGTTTCAGCGATATCGTGGCGGGGCACACCAATCTGCGCCAGCTCGCCGACTTTGTGCGCAAAGGCATTTACCGTGCCGGTGGCAACGCGCTGGAGTTCGGTACCATCGGATGCTGTGACAGCGTAGGTAATACTCACGATGGTGCCATGGCGATCCTTCCTTCCCGCCAGGTCATTGCAGACAGCGTGGAAACCATGTGCAGGGCCCACAAATTTTCCGGCATCGTGTTGCTGGGTTCCTGTGACAAAATCGTCCCGGGTTTGCTGATGGGTGCTGTCAGAGCCAATATTCCTGCAATTGTGCTGCCGGGTGGACCGATGCTGGGCGGACCGGCCTTCGGTGCGAAAAAGAAGGCGGACGCTTCCGCCTGTACGGAAGCTTTCGGCATGTACCAAGTCGGCAAAGCGACGATGGACGATGTACGCCGCTTGGGATATGTAACTCAGCCCACCTGCGGATCCTGTAATTTCTATGGTACCGCCAATACCATGTGCTGTATGGCGGAGGCCCTGGGCATGACCCTCCCGGACGCCGGAACAGCACCTGCGGTCTTCAACCACCGCCTGAGACTAGCCACCTATACCGGTGAAATGATCATGGAGCTGGTCAAAAAAGATATCCGTCCGCGTGATATCATGACCTATTCCGCAGTACAGAATGCCATCAAATACGTCCTTGCATCCGGCGGTTCCACCAATGCAGTGATCCATCTCTGCGCCCTGGGCTACGAACTGGGCTTCGATACCAACCAGATCCTTAAGGAGATCGACAGGCAGAGCTATGATATTCCACAGATTGCCAAGATTAATCCTTCTTCCTACGATCATGATATGGAAGACTTTTACAAGGCCGGAGGCGTCGTCAGAGTCATGGAAATGCTGAAGGATAAGCTGGACCTGGATGTAATGACAGTTACCGCCAAGACTCTCCGAGAGAATTTGGAAGAACATCTTTACCTTTACGGAGAACGTGACGATGAAGTGATTCGCCCGTTAGACAGACCTTTCAGCACCCTCGCCGGATTGGCTATTATGCGCGGCAATCTTGCTCCGGATACCGGAGTGGCTAAGCCTGCCGGAATCAAGGAAGAGGTTCGGCATTTCACCGGAACTGCTATTTGCTTCAATTCTCAGGAGGAATGCGACGAAGCTTTGGCCGAGCACAAGGTCAAGCCCGGCCACGTAGTGGTCATTCGCTATGAAGGTCCCAAAGGAGGCCCGGGCATGCGTGAAATGTACCGTCCAATGAAGCTCCTCTATGGACAGGGGTTGGATACTTCCACAGCGCTGATTACCGACGGACGCTTCTCGGGTACCAACAATGGTTGTTTCGTAGGTCATATTTCTCCGGAAGCGGCGGTCGGCGGTCCCATTGCCCTAGTGCAGGACGGCGACAAGATAACAGTGGATGTGAACACCAGGGAACTGACGCTGCATGTGAGTGAAGAAGAACTGGCGGAGCGCCGTAAGAACTGGCACTACGAACCGAAGAAGACGACCGGCTATCTGCGAATCTTTCAGACGTTGGCCAAATCTGCAGACAAAGGCGCCAACATCGACTGGAAGAGCCTGTAAGCTATCCCATCATGTATAATAATGCTAATTTAGGTACAATCACGACCACCGGCTAAGCCGGTGGTTTCCTCTGCCTCAGTAAAGGGCGTAATACCAGCATGGGCCTCACAAGGCCCTTCGAATCAAGCCCTCTACCGCACCTAATTCTCCGGCTAAGCCCCTGCAAGGGCTCTTTTATTTCTTGCCTTTGATTACCGGCTCACCCGTAAACGAGTCTACATACTCTTTGAGACTCAGTTGGTCATACGCCTGATCGTCCTGTATCTGGTTGCGGATGTACTCTTCGATCTTCTTTGAATTCTTCCCAACTGAGTCCACATAGTATCCTCTGCACCAGAACTTCCTGTTTCCGTATTTATACTTGAGATTCGCATGCCTGTCGAAGATCATGAGTGAACTCTTTCCTTTCAGATATCCCATGAATTCGGATACGCTGATGTTCGTGCGGATACCGCCGAACATATGGATATGATCCGGCATGCATTCCGCTTCGATGATCTCCACCCCTTTTCTCTTGTATAACGTGCTGAGGATATAGGAAATTCCCACCATAACGCAAACAGCGGAAACGACCATCTGATGGCCATTTCCGCTATCTACATACCATGAGCGTGTCGGGAATCGAACCCGAGACAACTTGATTAAAAGTCAAGTGCTCTACCGACTGAGCTACACGCCCTTATTAAAATAATTTGATAAAGAATTAAAGACAGGACAAACAACGTCCTGTCCTTAACGGATTGCGGGGGATGGATTCGAACCAACGACCTCTGGGTTATGAGCCCAACGAGCTACCGGACTGCTCTACCCCGCGATATAAATGGGGCCTACAGGGCTCGAACCTGTGACCCTCTGCTTGTAAGGCAGATGCTCTCCCAGCTGAGCTAAGACCCCTTAATGGATGGGGGTGGATTCGAACCACCGAAGTCGTCGACAACAGATTTACAGTCTGCCCCCTTTGGCCGCTCGGGAACCCATCCAAATTATAACGATTTAGAAAAAAATAGCACACGCGAACTGCGTATGCTCATTAACACAGCAGTGTTAACGACCCGGATGGGGTTCGAACCCACGACCTCCGCCGTGACAGGGCGGCGCTCTAACCAGCTGAGCCACCAGGCCAATGTACCACAAAAACCAAATACCGATATTTAGAATCCTGAACCTTTAAGCCTAAGCTTTGCGGATAAGCCCTCGATCTATTAGTAACAGTCAGCTCAATGCATTACTGCACTTACACCTCTGCCCTATCAACCTCATACTCTTTAAGGGAT
>Ga0129317_1000828_pt1 | contig 27801 bp, 24 predicted proteins | sample Cm1ome_FD_94430 | JGI IMG/M metagenome (GOLD analysis project Ga0129317, IMG submission 94430) | Eastern black-and-white colobus group fecal microbial communities from Wisconsin, USA - Cm1105 metagenome | ecosystem: Host-associated > Mammals > Digestive system > Large intestine > Fecal | place... | reverse complement strand
TAACTGAAAGACTATGATAAATGGGAAGCCGTATACATCGAGAGGTGTACGTGCGGTTTCGGGGCGAGGCTATGGAAACCTATTATGGAGACATGGAAAGGCGCTGTAGTCTTAGCCTACAATATTCAGCGTGAAAACATTCTTCCCAGTGAGCGTGGCATGGCATATAAGATGAAGCTTGATGCTATGAAACATCAGGGGAAAAGAACCGATTTAACTTCTGGACAAGTTGGCCAGAAGTTAAAAGGTAAATATTCTATTGAAATATTAGCTGAGGAAGTAGGAGAAAGTTATAAACAAATCCAACGCTACATTCGTTTAACAGAGTTAATCGAGCCATTAAAGGACTTGGTTGATGGAGTGCGTAATGATGGTAAGAAGATTGCCTTGAATCCAGCAGTTGAATTATCTTACCTTTCAAAAGAAAATCAAAAAGATGTTGTCAAGATGATTGATGACTATGAAGTGACACCATCACATGCACAGACAATTAGAATGAAGGAATTGTCTAAAAAAGGCAGATTAGATGAAAATGTCATCTATTCAATCATGACTGAGGAAAAGCCTAATCAAAAGGAAAAAATCACATTAAAAATGGAGGATATCAATTGTTATTTTCCAAAGGAATATACACCTAAACAAAAGAGTGATACTATCATCAGATTGCTGGAGGGGTGGTATAAAAGAAGGAACAAGAATCATTCTAGGTAATTGAGAGTTATACATGTGACTATGAAAATAGTACAGCCAGAAAAACCACTTGAAAAGGGGCAAGGTGCTATTCTGACTGAAAGTGTGACTCGGTTTTCCCCTAAGAACCCCTTTCCCTTTTACCAGTCAAAAGAAATAAGCATAGCTTTATAAAATCGTAAATTTGTTTTTTATATTCTTAAGACGTAAAATCATGTTGAAAGAAGCAACATGAAAAGAGGGTGAAGAATATGAAGAAATTAGTGATTGTGTTATTGCTTATTGGATTTGTGGTATTTATGACATGGGACAGTGAAGAAAAAGAGGTACAAAAAGAAAATAATGTACAGCAGATTGAAAAGAATATTCAGCCCTATCTAAGTGACTGATTATTTAATGCTATTGAGATTTGGAGGACAGAAATGTTCTCTTTTTTTATTGAAATTGAAGGAGAAGAAAAATGATTAGTAAAATAAAGAAAATATCAAGGAAGTTGATGATTGGTGCAGCAAGTGCAATGTTAGCTATCAGCACTCTAACAACAAATGCTTATGCCTTAACAGGAACAACAAGCTCAATTGTCTATCCAGAATGGAAGATGGCTGATCCAGTGACTGAAAAGACTGATGGCGTTGAAGGATATCTTATGGTCAATAAGGAACCAGTATTCTGTGTTGATTACCATACGTCATTTCACAGTGGTAAAAATGTAACACAGGGAACTTTTGCTGATGCTGGAATCAGTGAGGCAACTGCTAAAAAATTAAGTCTTATTGCATACTATGGAACGAAAGTACCAGGCAGAACAAGCAGAGATTGGTATGCCATTACTCAAGGGTTGTTATGGAGAGTTATTCATAACGATGACAGTTTAAAATATATTCGTACAAGCATTACACCAAACTTTGCTTCTACAAAAAAGGCATGGGATGAAATCTTAGCAGATGTTGATAGATATTATGTTAAGCCATCATTTGCCAATTCAACACATGAAGTGGATTCAAACAAGACACTTGAATTAAATGATACCAATGGTGTATTAAAGGATATGGTTGTTGCTCAAAATGGAGGATTAAATGTATCTATTCAAGGAAACAAGCTTATCATCAAAGGAAACAGCAATGTTGATGAAGCAACAATCGTGTTAAAGAAGAACATTAAAGATAGCGAAGTAGGAACAAGTATTGTCTATACTGCAAGTGACTGTCAAAGCGTTGCTTCTTTTAAAGTCAGCAATCCAATGGAAGTCAGCATTAAGGTAAAAATCAATAGAACTGGTGAGCTGTTATTGAAAAAATTCAATGATGATAAAAGTGCAGCAATACCTCATACGACATTTAGAATTACTGGAGAAAACGGATTTGATAAGACATTGACTACTGATAAAAATGGTCAAATTCATTTAACAGGTCTTATGTTGGGAGATTACAAGGCTGTAGAAACAAAGTCAGCTAGTGGATATCTTATCAATGTCAATGAGTTTAACTTTGAAATCAAACCAGGCGAAACAACAACATTGGAAGTCACAAATGATGAGCCTAAAGGAACTATCACTGTCTATAAGACAAATGATTTAGGTGATAGAGTTAATGGTGCGACATTTGATGTTATTGCTGATGAGACAATCAAGAATAAAGCAGGAACAAAGATTTATTATCAAAAAGGTGATACTGTTCAAACATTGACTTCATCATCTCATGGTGAATATACAACAAAGCCATTGCCACTTGGAAAATATAAGATTGTAGAAAGCAAGGCTCCTGAAGGATATCTATTAAATCCAGCAGAACAGTTTATCACTTTAAAATATAAAGATCAGCATACAGAAGTCGTTTATGAATCATTGACTGTAGAAAATAAGGAACCAGTTGGAAAGATTGTATTGAATAAATCAATTGATGCCAGTCAAACGAATAATCTTACTGGTGATGCCTTTATTGAAGGAAATGTCTATCAGTTATATGCAAAAGATAGAATTACCAACAAAGCAGGTACAAAGGTTTTCTATGAAAAGGATCAAATGATTTCAGAAAAGAAAACAGATAAAAATGGGAAAATCGAATGGGATAATCTTCCGTTAGGAAATTATTATATCAAGGAATCAAAAAGCAATGATTCACTTGTGTTAAATACAAAAGTTATTGACGTTGCTATTGAATATCAGGGACAAACTGTTTCAAAAGTAATCAGTCAAAAAGAGACTTCAGATAAGGTCAACATGCAAAAAATCAGAGTTTTTAAAAGCGGTGAAAAAGATGGTATCAGTGGTATTGTCAAAGGATTACAGGGTGCAGAGTTTACTTTCAAGTTAAAAAGTGAAGTCGATCATGTAGGATGGGATAATGCTCAAACTTATGCCATGATTACAACTGATAAGGATGGCTATGCAACAACTGGATACTTGCCACACGGAACTTATCTTGTTAAGGAAACTAAAACTCCACAGGATTATATAACAGCACCAGATTTCACTATCTCAGTAACAGATGACTATAGTGAGTATATTGATGTTGAACAAATTAAAACTGTTAATATCAACAATCGTCCATTTACTTCTCAAGTGAAGCTAGTGAAAAAGGATAAGGACACAAATCAAACAGTTACTCTTAATTCAGCAAGCTTTAAAATCAAGGATCAAGATGGAAACTATGTAACACAAAAAGTCTTTGGACAAAAAATTGATACATTTACTACCAATTCAAAGAATCAAATAACAGCATTATTTGGTGATAAAGGTGAAGTGACTTTACCTTTACAGCTTGATGCAGGAACTTATACTGTTGAAGAAATTAAAGTACCAGAAGGCTTTCTTGAATTAGAGAAACCATTAACTTTCACAATCACTAATCAGTATGATTATGATGTTGATGAAGATGATGATCCAATTTTAGAAGTAGCAGTAAAAAATGCTCAGCCTAAAGGAAAGATTATTATTTCTAAGATAGATAAGGAAACAGGAGATGCACTTGAAGGTGTTGAATATGAATTAACTGCAAAAGAAGATATTATCAATGCTATTGATGGTTCAATTCTTTATAAAAAGGGTCAAGTAGTGGAAAAAGGAACAACTGATGAAAATGGTCAAATCATTATTGATGATTTGTTTATGGGTCATTATGAGTTAAAGGAAACCTTAACAAACGAAGGCTATGTTCTTTCTCAAACAGTTCATGATATTGTCATTGAACAAAAGGATACATCTACAAAGCTATATACTGTTGAAGTCAATGTGACTAATATTGCTCCAATGGGTGAAATTCATCTTGTTAAGACAGATAAAGATACTCAAGATTTATTAGGCGGTGTCACTTATCAGTTAACTGCCAAAGAAGATATTTACAGTTTGGATGGAAGAAAGACTTTAATTTATGAAAAAGGTCAATCAGTTTCAAAAGACATCAGTGAAGATGGATTATATGTCACTAATGAACTTGGTGAAATCAATATTTCTGAATTGCCATTAGGTCAATATGAACTAAAGGAAACACAGGTATTAGAAGGATATGTCAAAGATGAAACAATCTATACAATTGATTTATCTTATGACGGCAGTGATAAAACAGTTTATACTCATTCAATGAATATAACCAATCAAAAAACTGAAATTGAAATTTCAAAGAAAGATATCACTAATGGAAATGAACTAGAAGGTGCTAAGTTAACTTTATTTGATAAAGATAATCAAGTTATTGAAACATGGACTTCTACAAATGAACCGCATATCATCAAGGGATTATTAGTTGATAAGGAATATAGACTTCATGAGGACCTTGCACCACTTGGATATGTAAAGGCATCAGATATTACTTTTACTGTCAACAACACTACAGAAGTACAAAAGGTTGAAATGACTGACGATGTCATTAAAGTAGAGATTTCTAAACAGGATATTGTAACTGGTAAGGAATTACCTGGTGCTAAATTACAGATCATAGATGAAAGCAGTAAAGTGATTCATGAATGGATAACAACTGATAAACCACATCTATTTGAAAAAATGCCAGCAGGACAATATACATTAAGAGAAATAACAGCTCCTGATGGTTATGAAGTTGCTGAAGATATTGCATTTACAGTTGAAGAAACTGGGGAAATTCAAAAGGTTATTATGAAAGATAAACCAATCAAGAAAACAGTGGTTAAGACTGGTGATAATTCAATGATTGGATTGTATGCATGTGGTGTTGCTATTGCAGGTATAGGATGTATTTCCTTTATCAAAAAGAAGAAATCTCAAGATAAAGGTGAAACACATGATAGATAATATTTATATTATTCTATTGATCTTAAGTGTGCTATTGGCACTTAAAGTATATCTTGCAGTAAGAAAGATTAAAAAATTGAAGAAAATAAAAACAAAAAAATAAAAACATGAGGGAGGAACATTAACTCCCTCTTTATGCTTTAAAGGAGAAATATATGGAATTATTTGAAGTAAATAAAAGAGTGGATGAAGTTTTAAAAATGTTGAGCGAAGATACAATGTTTACCGATTTACTGTTTATCATGTCAAAGAAAAAAGATAATGAGGAAAAATACATTGTGGGAATTGAAGTGGGTGCTGATAAATTTATCTATCGTCCTGAAGAAAAGAAAAAAACAATTGCTTTCAAGGATATTCAAATCAAGAGGAAGTACAGCTATTATCTAGAACCAGGTATTGAGGCGTTCATCATTTCAAAGTTAAATGAAGGATACAATCTTTATTACATGGACATAGATACGCATGGCTATCTATGGAATTATATTGATCATTCATTAGATGTTATTGGAATGGTCAGTAAAGGTTTATATAGTTATCTTCGTTTTTGTAAGAAAACAGGTATCAACAATCAATTATTAGCATATCATACTGGCTTGCCAGTGAATGATATTCTATATGTTTTCATTGAGAATCAATTTGAAGATTTTGATATTTTGATTTCTGAGGATATCGGTGATAAGAAACTTATGCTTGGAGTAAGACATATGATTCTTTTTAATAACCAAAGTCGTAAGCAAACAGAAGATATCACGTATCGTGTTACTGTTTTGAATAAGACTGATTATTCTATTGAGTATAACGATTATCATGGAGCAGTTGAAAATGCATATGCCGATTATAAAAATCACTTTTTTGGATTAAGCTACTCTTATTATATCGAAAAGGAAAAAGCTGATGATGAAACAATCAAGGCATTTAAAAAAGTCATTGAGGAACACTCAGGAAATACATTCATTATTGGATGATATTGCTGAGACATTAAATTGCATGATTTCTGATTTGCGTTTAAATCCTCATCTAAGAAGAACAAGTCTACTCATTATCTCACATTTAGGTAATGAGTATTCTTCTTTAGAAAGGGAAAAAGCAATAGATTATTTAACTGTGGATAATGAAGAATTCATTTTAGAAACAAAAGGGAAGGAGGAAACTGATGGATAAGGAAAATTGGAGTATTTATGGTAAAGCATGTTTTGAAATGTCAAATAGTGAATATAACGATTATGAACCTGCCTATATCTTTGTTAAAGATACAAAAGGCGAAAAGGAAATTATTGTTTATGGAGTGAGCAGCGATCAGGAAACAATGATTCGCTATACTGGTCATGAATCTATTGAAATTAAACTCAACAAAGATAATGTCAATGAAATCTTGGAATGGAGCTATGATATGAATGATGATTTCTTAGAATATTTTGAAAAGGATTATCATTTAGAATTCATGAGCATAGAACAGCATTGTGGAATGTGGAGCATTATTGAAGATAGCTGTAAAGAGGATATTCGATGTTTGAAAGGACTTCAAAACTATATCAGCCATTGTCAAAGTATAGGAATCAACCCATCATTGTTTAAGCAGCTGCTTGGACTTGATTCTGTTGATATCAGTTCACTATATCCAGAAAGAAATGCTGGATTTGAAGTTATTGATGAGTTTACATGTGGAAATCGAACTGTTGTTTTAGCAATGAAAGATAAGCCCTATTATAAGGAATTTGTAACATGGCGAACAACACCAGATCGTCATAATGGATATGATATTGGTCATTATTTTACAACTTCAGGAAAAGCCTTTGCAGATTTCAAGAAACGAAGTCAATCCATTTTTGAACATCACTTTGAACTAAAATATTCAAAATTTAAAGCAAGATTTAGAAAGAAAGAGATGGAACGATGAAGCTTCGTGCAGTTATAGAGGGTAATGGAAAAAGGCATTATGTAGATTTCTATGGTGAAAGCGAAAAAATAAAACAAGCAATTCAAGACATAGATAACAAGAAATATCTTCATAATATTAAATTCGATGATGATGTCATAAAGATACGCTTTACCAAAGTATCAGATGATGTTTTAAAGAAACTTGTATCACTTGTTAAGGAAAGTGACAGTGTTGATTTGTTTTGTATTCAGTGCAGGAGATTACTTGATGAAAGTTATGTTCAATACTTTTTAGAGCATTATGATAATTATCAAGATATAAGTGAATGCTATGTTGACTATATCATGTTTCAGCTGGAAACGATGAATAATCGTGAAAGTAATAAACCATCATTACCTAATCCAAATGAACTTAAATATGAAACGTATTATCTTTTTAATCACAAAGTCCTGTTTACTCCATTAAGAATTGATGAAAAACTGCTTCCTAAAGGAATCTATAAATATGAAGTAAGAAATGATGAATCAGGCAATATGGTTGAATTAGCTAAAAATATAGTAGTTAATCATTGGGGGACTATCTTATCTTCAAGAAGGCTGAAACTTAATGAAGATGGCTATATAAAAATTATAGAAGGTAAGGATTTAGTAGATACAAATGAAGGAAACATAACACTTCAGAAATTTTTAAATAATTCAAAATATAAATGTAGAAATTATTTGCTTTAATTTAAAAGTGATAACAAAAAATCATATGTTAAAATGTATATTGATATGGTTTCGTAATCTTTTCAATGTTATAATATTTAATAAATTTAAAAAATCAGATAAGGAGTGAAACTATGAGTAAAAAAAGAGATGCTTATGGAGGTAATGGGGATATTTTTTTTAGTGATGATAATCTTACGGCTACTAAACTTTTACGTAACCGTTCTAGTTTGGAAAAAATTAAGCGTTTTAAACGTGAAATTGAAATCATGCAGATGTTAAGTGAGAAAAGAATTCCCAATATTGTAGAAGTAATTAATGTTGAAATAGATGATGCCAATATTGAGAGTTCTAAGATTGTAATGAAGAAATATGATGGGTGTTTACCTGATTTGCTTTGTTTAACAAAGGGAAATGTTATGTTTACATTAAACTTATTATTACCTATTATTCAAGCTTTGAAAACATTATCTGAAAATGAGCCTGCAATATACCATAGAGATTTAAAGCCAGAAAATATTTTATATAAAAAAAATGAAGATAAGTATGAGCTATTTTTAACTGATTTTGGTATTTGTTATCTTAAAGATGATGATGAGAGATTAACAGAAGAAATAACTGCGGTTGGTGCAAGAATGTTTATTGCACCAGAATATGAGATAGGAAGGGTAGAAAATGTTACCGAGAAAGGAGATATATTTTCGATAGGTAAGATTATTTGGTGGTTGATTAATGGTAACGAGCATGGGCTTCTTCCTTCAAATTTTTGGTTTGTTGATGAATATGATTTATTAAAACGCTTTCCAAGTACTCCTGATATTGTAGCTGCAAATACAATTATTGCTTCTTGTTTAAGATTAAACCCAGCAGAAAGATGTAATTATAATCAGTTAATCAAAATGATAAATAACATTTTAGACGAAAGTATAGCCGTTGAAGATTCTGAAAAACAATATCTAGTGGAAGTTTCTGTAGAGAAAAAAAGAATTCATTATTTGGAACAATTAAGATATAATAAACAACTAGTAAATATGTTTAGTATTTTTATGTTAGAAGCTATAGAAAAAATAATTGAAAAGTATTCTACTATTTCTTTTTTGAAAGTTATGAAAAAAGAATATGCTTCAAAATCAGCAGATGGTGTGGATTACACAAATAGAAACGTTGATGATAATTCTTCGCATTATTTGTATTCTAAAAGTTTTGATGACATATATATTCCTATTCATTACAATCCTGCTTCAAAAGGTGAAAAATATGCTAATATTTGTTTTCAGTATTTTATCCGTTCCTCTGATATACAGGATGAAATAACTGTATATTACAATGAACATGGAGTTGTTGTAACTAATTATCATTCAAATGTAGAGGAATTAACCAAAGAGAGCTTTATAGTATTCTTAGAAGATATGATTTCTAATTATATTATCTAATTATTTATTTATATTTTGTATTTAGAACAAAAGAATTTCTTTTCTACTAGATGAAGTTAATTTTATGAATAATATTTATTTGTTGAACTCATTTTTGAGTTCTTTTTTTGTCAGGAAAGAGGTGATAATGATTGAATAAATTTGAATATATAAGCAGTCTTTTAGAAGAAACATCACAAAGGATTGCACGTGATGGTACAAGCTGGATGAGATTTCTTGATACAACATGTTACATGTTTAAATACAGCTTTACCGATCAGATACTGATTCATGCTCAAAGACCAGATGCAACAGTGTGTGCGTCTTTTGATACATGGAATAACAGGATGGGCAGGTGGATCAAGAAAGGTTCTAAAGGAATTGCATTGATTCAAGAAACTGAATACGGTTATGGATTGCGATATGTTTTTGATGTTTCTGATACTGAATCAAACAAAAAGCCAGTCAGGACATGGTCAATTGATGAATCAATGCATGATGTGTTAATTGAACAGTTAAGTAATGAGTTTAAGCTGGATATTAAAAGCACAAATCTAGAGGAACTTTTAACTCATGTTTCAAAACAATTAGTAGAGGATAGTTATTTGGACTATCTTATTCAGCTAAATAGATTCATAGATGACAGTTCGCTGATGTTATATGGTGAACATGAAATTAAACAGCTGTTAGTAAGGCTGATGGAAAATTCATTAAGTTATACACTGATGAAAAGATGCCAGCTAGATACAAATCTTTATTTTGATGAAGAAGATTTTAATGGAATTGAGCTGCTTGATACACCTGATACAATTGGTGTGTTAGGAAATGCACATCGAGATATGTCAGATGAAGTTCTGTCAAAAATAGGCGTGATTGCAAGAGATTTAATCAAAAATCAAAATCGCACATTTGAAAAATCATCAGAAAAGTTAGACAATGAAGTTGAAAATAAAGGTGAAGGAGGAATAACAGATGAGCATAACATACAGTCAGGTAGAGGATTATCAGTTTCCAAATCTCAAGATGGACAAAACGAAGATAACTGGGAAATACGCAATGATGCGTCGAGCTTATCTCAAGGAGAATCAGCCAGGACACTTGTTCGCTCTCATGAGCAGGAATCAATTGAACACACACTTGCAACAAATTCAAGTGGAAGCGGAAATGATGATGGAGCAGTTAATGGAACAGATGTTAATCAAAAACCCAGCACCAGACAAGAAAACCAATCAAATGGCTTGGGTGGGACATATGAACAGCCTCAAGGAACAGGTGGAGGAAATCATTCTCACTCAGCTCATTTACAACTAGACCTGGAATTAGGCGATATCGAGGTGGTACAAAAACCAAAGATACCGCCTTTTTCTTTGGATGATTTGCCTAATCTTCTTTATGAGGATATTGCGATGAATCATTCAAAGGAAGAAATATATCAATTTTTTATTCATCATACCGATGAAAGAGAACGTGCTGATTATCTTGCTGAAGCATACAGTGATACTCTGGTTGAAGTATTCAGACGACCAGAAAATTTTGATTTTACACATATAGGTTACAGAAAAAAGGATGATGGGTTGGACATCTGGAGTGGGACTTATCTTAAACACCAGACATTTAGTCATCTTAGTTTCTATGAACTTCAGTTTGAAATTGCTAAACTGATTGACAGTGGTGACTATATGTTACCAGCATGGCGTAATATGAACGGACTTCAACAGGCTTACCGTATGAAGATACTGAATAGAAATGCTATGGTACATCTTTTTGCTTATCAAGATGAAATGGTGGTTCCTTCACAGGAAATCATTGCATATTTTAAGCGACAGCATAGTGACGAGGAAAATGCTCATTATCTTAAGAGCTGTTATCCCAAAGAGCCGATTGAATGGACTGCAGATGGTATTTCTTTAGGGGTGAAAAGTGAAGATGACTATTTGCTTATCTATATGGGAACATATGATAATCAGATTGTTTCTGAGGAATATGATTGGGAACATGCAGCACAGGAAGTTGATGGCTTGATTGTATCAAGATATTATGATCCATTGGTACAGATACCAACACTTGAGGAACAGAAGAATGCTATTTATGAAAATGAAAGTCAGTTAAAAAAAGGCATCTACTTTTCGCAGGAGGAAGTTGACAGAATCATTCTAAGAGGGAGTTCAACTGTTGATGACAAATATCGAATTTACCAGCAGATGCAAAAAAATCTATCCGATAAGGAAAATGCAGAGTTTTTAAAACGTGAATATGGTACAGTTGGTCATTCAGCATATCATGGCGTTATTTCTGAAAGTCATAGTGCTAAGGGATTGACCCTGATTCGTGAAAGAGAAATAGGTCAGGAAGAAATCAAGGTTACGTTAAAATGGACGCAGGTCAGCAAGCGTATAAGAGAATTGATTGCAGTTGGTCGTTATATGAGCAAGGAAGAAATGGAATACTATCCTATCTTTCTTGAAAAACAGATGCAGGCACAATTGGAAACCAAGCGACTGCAATTAGAAAAGGAAATAATTACTAATGATGCTGAAGAAAATCAAGCCACTGTTGACGCTCATATCAAGAAGGAATATTTCTATAAGGCTGGTGATGATTTTTATTTAGGCATTGATGAATATACCATCATAGATATAAGTGATAACGAAATCTATGTTTCTGATAAGAATTTTCCGCTGTTTTCAAAAACATTTACCAAAATTGAATTTTTAGATGTTCTTAAGGAAAGTGCCCTTAATGATAAGCTGTTGCGTGATGTCATTGAGGTAGAGGAAAACAGTCAAGAGAATCACAATGCTTTAGAAAAAAACAATGATTTGCTGTTAAAGGAAAATTATTCAGATATTTTAAAATACATTCAATCAAGTCCTGCTTATGATGCCTTGAGAGATAGAGATACCGATGTTGATGAAGCAAGTGACTTGATTCATTCAGAGCTTCTTGCTTATGTATCATCTCATAATGATGCCAATCGAGAACTGTATCTTGCCTACATGGAAGATATGACTTTTAGAGAACAGCTTATTGATGAAATCATTGATAATGTTTATCAGGATTACAGTCAAGATAATTTAAATGAAGATGCAAATAGTTATCATTCACTTTATGATCAGCTGAATAAAATTGCACCTCACATCATTCAGGGGAAAAGCTGTTACATGCTGATGAAGGCAGGAGAACGTGACCATTCACTAATTATCACCAGACATGATGATGAACCTAATTTAATTAAGATGTTTCATGTACAGCCTTTTGGTGAACTGGAAATGGATTCACCGATGATGGAATTTACAGTCAATGATAATGAGCGAATATTAAAGCCTGTCTATTATGAAAACAGTGATTTAAATCTCACAATGGATATCAGAGAAGAATCGTTATTAGGAACTAAACTTGTACAGGAACAGATGGATGATTATGCAAAAAGATGGCTACAAAATATTTTAGATAAGCATTATTATCTTGCCAATGAGCAGTATTATCAAAATGAGCTTCACGATGGTATTTACGATATTGATATAGATAAGGGCAACCAGTTTTATTATGGACATCAGATGCCTTTAAAAGAAGTTATAAAATATTGTGAGGAAAATGATATTCACCTGTCTGATGACTATCGTTCTGAAACTGAAATCAGGACAGTTGAGAATGTACTGTCGGCATTGCGTATTGAAGATATTAAATTAGAATGGGATACGGATAGGGATTTTATTGTTGCTAAGGATGGGGATAATGTATGGGCGGATAAGGAAATATATGATTTTCTATTGAATGAAGCCATTGTCTATGAAGATGGAAAGCCACAGTTGATTAGTGAGCTTGATTACAGTAATCTATCTTATCTTTCCTCAATTAAACAGCCGATACCAAAGCCAGTTCAACCAGTTAATAAAACAAACTATGTTATCAATGATGATAATTTAGGTGCTGGTACAACAAAAGAAAGATATAGAAATAACATTGCAGCTATCAGGCTGCTTTTTTTGTTGGAAAAGGATAAGCATTATGCAACAAAAGAGGAACAGGAAGTTCTTGCAAAGTATGTTGGCTGGGGTGGACTTGCTGATGTCTTTGATGAGAATAAATCAAACTGGTCAAATGAATATCATGAATTAAAAAATCTTCTCAATGATGAAGAATATGCAGCTGCAAGAGAATCAACATTATCATCATTCTATACATCACCAGTTGTCATTGATGCAGTCTATCAGATACTTAATCATCTTGACTTCCATTATGGCAATATTCTAGAGCCAAGCTGTGGCATTGGTAACTTTTTTGGGAGAGTTCCAGAAAGCATGAATGAGTCGCATATGTACGGTGTTGAACTTGACTCCATTACAGGAAGAATTGCGAGGCAGTTATATCAAAAAGTGAATATAACAGTTGAGGGATATGAAAATACAAATCTTTCTGATAGTTTCTTTGATGTAGCGATTGGCAACGTGCCATTTGGTCAGTTCAAGGTACTGGATAAACGATACGATAAGCTCAATTTCAATATTCATGATTATTTCTTCGCAAAGACGATAGATAAGGTCAGACCAGGCGGATTGATTGTTTTCATCACATCTCGTTATACGATGGACAAAAGGACAAGTACGGTTAGAAAATACATCAATGAACGTGCTGAACTGTTAGGGGCAATCAGACTTCCAAATACTGCATTCAAGGAAAGTGCAGGTACTGAAGTTGTGAGTGATATCATTGTCCTCAAGAAAAGGGAAAGACCAATTGTTAATGATGAGCATTGGATTTCAACTGGAATCGATGAAGATGGCAATATTATCAATCAGTATTTTATAGATCATCCTGAAATGGTTTTAGGAACAATTGAAAAATGCAAGGCTATGCATGGCAGAGAGGATATCACAGTTGTTCCTTTTGAAGATCGTTCATTAAAGGAATCATTAGATGAGACAGTCAGTCACATTAGTGGAACTATTGATGATTATATCGTTGATGAAACTATAGATGCTAAAGAGGAAATAGACAGCATTCCTGCTGACCCTTTGGTAAGAAACTACAGCTATAGCGTTGTTGATGGAGATATCTATTATCGAATCAACAGCATGATGAACAAGGTAGAATTATCTTCAACAGCAAGGAATAGGGTATTAGGTTTAATCGCCATTAGAGAGTCTGTAAGACACTTGATCGAACTTCAAAGTGAAGATTACCCTGATGATGATATCAGGCAGGAACAGGTTAAGTTAAACCAAATCTATGACGAATTTATCCAAAACTATGGACTTATTAATTCAAGAGGAAATAAGCAGGTTTTTAGAGAGGACAGTTCCTTTTATTTATTATCTTCTTTGGAAAATATTGATGAAGATGGAAAGCTGGAATCAAAAGCTGATATGTTCTTTAAAAGAACAATACGCAAAAAAGTAGAAGTTCATCATGCAGAAAATGCAAACGAGGCATTAATGATTTCTTTGGCTGAAAATGGAAAAGTCGACCTTGATTACATGAGTGAACTGTATCACCAGCCAAAAGAAAATATTATTGATGAACTGCATACCTTTATCTATAAATTGCCCAATGTTCTAGATAAAAATCAGGAAGTCTATGTAACTGCAGATGAATATTTAAGTGGGAACATACGAGAAAAACTATCTGAAGCAAAGCTGGCCGCTGAACTTGATTCCAGCTATGAGGAGCATGTTGAGGCATTGACACGAGCATTGCCTAAGGAACTTAGTGCAACTGAAATTGAAGTGAGAATAGGAGCAACATGGGTGCCAGTTGATATATACAATGATTTTATGTATGAACTGCTTGGAACGTCAGTTTTTTCTAAGAGGTATATAGAAATTACCTATTCTGAGCATACTGGAAACTGGAATGTTAGTGGCAAGACCTTTGAAAGAGGAAATATCAAAGCGGAAAAAACTTTTGGAACCTATCGTACCAATGCCTATCGATTGATTGAGGATTGCCTTAATTTAAGACAGACAAAGATCTATGATTATGAATACAATGATGATGGAAAAAAAGAAGCGATTCTAAATAAAAAGGAAACGATGATTGCCCAGCAAAAGCAGGATGCCATCAAGGAAGCCTTTCAAAACTGGATATGGAATGACCCTTCAAGAAGAAAAAGATTGGTTGAGGTTTATAACAGTCAATTCAATTCTATTCGCCCTCGTGAATATCATGGAGAGCATCTTACATTTCCTGGGATGAATCCAGAGATTAATCTGAGATCACATCCAAAGGATGCTGTCGCACATGTTTTATATGGAAACAATGTTCTGCTTGCACACGTAGTGGGGGCTGGCAAAACGTTTTCGATGGTAGCAGCTTGCATGGAACTGAAAAGACTGGGACTCGCTCAAAAAAGCATGTTTGTTGTTCCGAATCATCTTGTGGAGCAGTGGGGAACGGAATTTCTTCAACTTTATCCAAGTGCCAATATTCTTGTTGCCTCTAAGCGTGACTTTCAAAAAGACAGAAGAAAAAGACTGTTTTCTCGTATTGCCACTGGTGACTTTGATGCTGTTATTGTTGGTCATAGTCAGTTTGAAAAAATACCGATGTCAATTGAAAGACAGGCAAAAACGATAACTGATGAGATTGAAACAATAACAAAAGGAATACAGGATTTAAAGGCATCAAATGGTGCTAACTTTACAATTAAGCAATTGGAAAAGACAAAAAAGAATTTGAAAACAAGACTGGAAAAACTCAATAAAACTGATAGAAAAGATGATTTGATTACCTTTGAGGAATTAGGAGTCGATCATCTTTTTGTCGATGAGGCACATTATTATAAGAACCTGTTTCTCTTTACCAAGATGCGTAATGTTTCAGGTCTAGCAGCAACTGAAGCTCAAAAATCAAGTGATATGTTCATGAAATGTCGATATCTTGATGAGATTACCAATGGCAAGGGGATTGTCTTTGCAACTGGAACACCTATCAGTAATTCGATGACAGAGATGTATACGATGCAAAGATATCTGCAGTTTAATCTGCTGCAAAAACAAAACCTGCAGAACTTCGACAGCTGGGCAAGTACTTTTGGTGAAACTGTTTCAGCAATTGAACTTTCTCCAGAAGGTACAGGATATCGTATGAAAACAAGATTTGCCCGTTTTTATAATCTTCCTGAGCTGATTGCAATGTTTAAGGAAGTTGCTGATATAAAAACATCAGATATGCTGAATCTGCCAGTACCCAATGCTCACTCTGAAACTGTAGCAGTTGAAGCAAGTCCTGAACAAAAAGAAATGGTCAATACCTTAGCAAAAAGAGCTGAATCTATTCGTGATGGCCATGTTGATCCTACAGAAGATAACATGCTGAAAGTTACAAATGATGGTAGAAAATTAGCTTTAGAACAGCGACTTATTGACAATACCTTAGATGACTATGATGGCAGTAAGGTCAATGCCTGCATTGATAATGTCATGCGTATTTATCATGAAACCAGTACTCAAAAATCAACTCAGTTAATCTTTTGCGATATGTCAACACCAAAAAGTGGAGTCTTTAATGTCTATGATGATATCAAGGAAAAGTTACTGCAAAGGGGGATCAATGAAAAAGAGATTGCCTTTATTCATAATGCCAATAGTGACATTCAAAAGAAAGAACTGTTTGCAAAGGTTAGAGATGGAAAGGTAAGGATACTTATTGGTTCAACTTCCAAGATGGGAGCAGGAACCAATGTACAGACTAAGCTTGTTGCTTCTCATGACCTTGACTGTCCATGGCGTCCTTCGGATTTGGAACAGCGTGGTGGAAGAATTATCAGGCAGGGTAATGAAAACAGTGATGTTTATATCTATCGTTATGTAACAAAGGGAACGTTTGATGCCTATTTGTATCAGCTTGTGGAGAATAAACAAAAATTCATTTCACAGATTATGACAAGCAAATCACCAGTACGAAGTGCAGAGGATATTGATGAGGCGTGCATGAATTATGCAATGGTTAAATCTATTGCAAGTGGTGATCCACGAGTCATGGAAAAGATGAATTTAGATGAGCAGGTTAAAAAATTAAGACTTGCTAGAGAAAACTATCTTAGCCAGAAATATGAACTGGAGGACAGGGTTGCTGAATACTATCCACAGCAAATCAGTCGCATTCAATTTAGAATAACTGGTCTTGAAGAAGATGTTCAAGCAAGGATAACACCTGAAGAATTTACAATGACTATCAAGGATATAACCTATAATGAAAAAGAAAAAGCAGGTCAGGCAATCCTGCTTGCGTGTCAGCAAAATAAATCAGAAGATTTGTTTTATCTAGGTCATTATCGTGGTTTTGAAATGAGCATGGTCTATGACAGTTTCCAGCATTATCATAAGCTGTATTTAAAAAACAAGTTGAATCATACTGTTGAGCTTGGTCAGGATGTATTTGGAAATATCAAAAGAATTGATAATGTTATTGATGGTCTTGATAAAAAGCTAACAGTAGAAAAACAGCTTCTTGAAGAAATGAAACAGCAGTTTGAAAATGCAAAGGAGGAAATCCTTAAGCCATTTGCAAAAGAAGATGAATATATTGAAGCTACCAATAAGCTATCTAAATTAAATAAGGAACTTGATATTGGTGCTCAAAATGAACCGGATGTCGAGCTATCTGAAGAAGAAATAAACAATGAAGTAAAAACAAAAAATATATCACATACAAGATAGAAGGCTGATATTCAATAAAAGAATACCAGCTTTTTTTTATGGAGGAACACAAATGAAAAAGAAATATTTAACACCAGAAGAACTTGCTGAAGTAAAAAAGATAGATCTGCTGACTTATCTATATAACTATGAACCTAATGAACTTGTTAAATATGGAAGGGATACTTATGGTACAAAAACACACTCCAGCCTAACAATAAGAAATGGTCTTTGGACATGGTGGGTAAAAAATATTGGAGGACGAACAGCATTGGATTACCTTATTAAAGTGGAGGGCTTGAGCTTCTTAGAAGCTGCACTGCTTGTTGATGAATGCATCACTAAAGAAAAGCCAGTCATCAAAGAAATACACAAAATCTTTTATGATAAATCAGAGTTTAAACTACCTCCAAAAAGTTCTTTTCCACTTAAGATATATGATTATTTAACAAATAAGCGTCATATTGATAAGGAAATTATAACTTATTATTTTCAAAGAGATATGCTTTATGAAGCACAATATGATCATGCAATTATCCTTGTAGGGTGTAATGATGATCATAAGCCATGCTTTGCATCTAAGCGTTCTATCACAGGGTATGAGCGTCGTAATCTTTCTGGAAGTGATAAAAGATACAGCTTTAGATTAGAAAATTCATTCAGCGATGTTGTTCATATTTTTGAAAGTCCAATTGATTTAATGTCGTTTCAGACAATGCAGAAGATGAAAAATCAAGAGTGGAATAAGGATAATTATCTTGCTATTGATGGTGCTTCATTAATAGGAAATGATATAAGTCATAGTGAAATACCTGTTGCTTTGGAATGGTTTTTAATGAAACATCCCCATATCAAGGTATTGGTTTTACATCTGGACAATGATCGTGCAGGACTAGAAACAAGTGAGAAAATTAAATATCATTTGGCAGACAGATATGAGATTCAAGACTGCAGACCAAAACATTGCAAGGACATAAATGATGTGCTTGCAAGAAAAGTATTAAGTCATCAAATCATTACAAGATAATTGAATTATAAAAAAAAGGAAAACAATATGGAAAGAAAAGAATTAAAAAGAAAAATAGTTAATGAAGTTTTGAAATGTATTCAAAAACAAGTTGTATTTAATCGCAGTATCAGTTATAAAATGGAAGTGAAAGGACAAAGTATTTATTTTTGGATTCATCGCTATCAGTGTGATTTTAAGATTAATATTTATGCTGATGGAAATATTCAGCTTAAATTTAATGAAGCCTGTCATAAGGAATTTACATGTGATTACTATAAGTTTAATGAAGAAGATGATCTGGATTTATTGGTTAATCATTTTAAAAAGGATATGAATATGCTTTTAAAAGATTTTATAGAATATCCAATGGGATGGCATGTTATTATGGATTATCTTAGTCATGATGATGATTTTTTAGACATGAAGCTACTAAGAAATGATGACGAATGGGTTAAAAATTATAAGAGTATTCGAAAATATTTTTAGAACAATTAAATCAGTTTAAAGACAAATAAAGACGAAAAAATAATAAAAAAATCAATAAGAAAACTTGAATTTTTAGCAATTTATTGTATAATCTAAGTGAAGATAAAGAAAGAATTTATCTCAAAAAAATGGTAATAATTATTATGTATAATAATGTATACAATAGCATATTATACATTAAGAATGGTAACATTCTCGGTGAACAGGCACCGTAAAAAGTCGAATTCAAAAGGTAGAATTAAAAATAACCTTGTCCGAGTGTATATTGAAGAATATACGAGCCTAGCAGTAAGGAAACAATACTGTAGACAAGAGATAGTCTTAAAAATAATCTCGTCCGAGTGTATATTGAAGAATATACGAGCCTGGCGACCAGGATAAAACCTGTTTTTAATTTGATAGTATTAGCAGGTCATGTTGACCTGTTTTTTGTTTATAAGGGGAAAATAAAAATGCATAACTTGAATCAATCCAGTAAAAAAAGAATAAAAAATGATGTTATTAGTGGGGCAAGATTATACAAAAAATATCTTGTACCTAATGAGTTTTTGGTTACAACAGAAGATGGAGATTCAGTTGTTGTTTGTTTTCACAAGGAAGATTTTGCTCATCTTGCTGGTGTTCGTAATGTGTTTAGTGATTTAGATTTTTATAATCATTGTGCACTGGGTACATTAACTGAAGAAAATATAAAGACTGAACAGCATTATGATTTTGGAACAATCCGTAAAAAGATTATAAGAATAAAAAAGATAAACAAGATCATTTATGCAAATGCTGATACTAATCTTGTCTTGGTTAATTTGCATACGCATACTAGAGATTTTCCAATTGCAATAGAAAGTCCTGAAGATAAAATGGTTGTAGCTTTTATAGGTGATGATTTTCATGCAAGAAGTTTGAAAAATAACAATCAAACAAATGCAGATGAAAAGAAAAATATTATTGCAATTTTTTCAAGAGAAAAAAGATCAGAAGATAAATATGAACAACTTGTTTATATAAAGGATTATGAATATTTGAAAAATATTTATACTAAATTTGATGAAGTGATTTCAGTTAATATTTTAAAAGAATATGATGAGCATAATTTGAAATAACTATTATATAAAATGATATTTTAAGCAGTTACTTTATAAAAAAAGGAACTGTTTTTTTATAGGAGAGTGGTGTATTTGATTAAGAAAATCATAAAAGAAATACAAAAACTGGAACAACAAAAACAATTAAAACTAGATAAACGTAGTCAATTGGATGATGAATTAACAGTTATTAATTCACGTCTAAAAGAACTTAATAATCTCAAGAATCAGTATGAAAAATTAGAACAAAATGCTGATTCTTTTTTTATAAATACGAAAGGTCAAGGTGAAAAATAATGGCAAAATACAAAGTGGAAGTTACTGAAACATTACAGTATCAAGAAGAAATTGAAGCTAAAAGTGAAGAAGAAGCTTTGGAAAAATTAAAATCGAAATATTATAATGAAGACATTGTTCTTGATTATAGTCATCATACAAATACTGAATTTTGTGTATTGGAAAAAGTAAAAAAGAAAGATAGACCATCACGTTAATTTTTTTGATTGGTATCTTTTATATTTAAATTATGAAAGACTATCTTTATGTCTGTATTTGTAGCAAGCAAGGACTTTTGTCCCCAAAGTCAGCATGTTAGGGAGAATCCCTAAAACCCTGATAAGTGCAAGTTGTTATTTTGATGTATCCATGCTATAAATGTTATATAAAGAGGTGTTGTGATTTATGAAAAAGAATAAGGGGAAGCAGGCTAAAAAAGGAATGAGTTTTTTAGAGAGGAAACTACAGGCAGAAAAGTGGCTTGCTCATTTTACTGATGATGAAAATAAGGATATTGTTAAATGCTATCGTAAAAAGTTTGCAGTAGATAGATTGAAGGCAGTTGATGAATTGCAACGCTTAGGTGTTAAGCTAACTAAAGAACAAATTGCAAAAGAGAAAAAAGCAGTTAAGGCACATCAGCAATCCCTGATTAATAGAAAGCGAAATAAAAAGAGAAAAAAGCTTGAAGCACAAACTCAATCATTAATCAACATGGATCAGGATGATACATTTTATTATATTGCAGGTTATACAAGTGGTGGAGCACCTTATGGTGTGACATGGGAAGAAATGGGTTTAGAACCCTATGAAGATATTGAAGATTAATAAACCAGTCTTATGTTCAAAAGAACATAGGACTTTTTTTGAAAGGAAAGATGATGGTAAAAAAAAATAAATAGAACAAAAGAAATTAAAATTCGTTTAACACAACTTGAATTAGAAAAACTAAATGATTTGGTCAATATGACTGGGCTTTCACGAGAGGAATATTTGAGGTCACTTATCAATAAGGTTGTACCAGCCAACAAACCAACTGATGAACTTGTTGAGGTCATTAAACAGTTAAGAATGATTGGCAACAATCTTAATCAGATAGCTGTCATTGCTTATAAGACATCATCTATTGATGTCATGAAATATAAACATGAATTAGAAAGACTTCAACAGGAGATTCTAAAAATCATGGAAAGCATAAACCAGTCGAGACCATTGGAGGAATCATAATGGCAACAACAAAAATATGGGCAGTTAACGATAACTTAAAACGTGTTCTTGAATATGTTTCAAATCCCAATAAAACAGAAAATAAGAATTTGAACGATTATCAGTTTAAGGGTTTGGAAAATGTGATTGAATATGCAGCAGATGATTTAAAAACAGAAAAGCAATTTTATATCAGTGGAGTCAACTGTTCCCCAGATAATGTTTTACAGCAGATGGTCAGTACAAAAAAAGCAGCTCAAAAGGAAGAAGGTGTTCTAGCATATCATTGTTATCAGTCATTTAGTCCAGGTGAGGTGACAGCAGAAACAGCACATGCGATTGGAGTGAAGCTTGCAAAAAGAATGTGGGGAGATGATTTTGAAGTATTGGTGACAACACATCTTGATAAAAAACACTTTCATAATCATTTCGTCATCAATTCAGTTTCATGGACAACCCATAAAAGATTTTTAAATAAGCATATTGATTATGACAGATTTAGAAGATTGTCAGATGAATTATGCAAGGAATATGCGTTGAGTGTTATCAGGCATCCCAAGAAAGCAAAACATTACTTAGAGTGGCTTGCTGAAAAACAGCGTATTCCTACAAGAAGAACGCTTATCAAAGATGATGTTGATCGTGCCATTCGTAACAGCAGGACTTTTACACAGTTTGTTAGAAATCTTAAAGAGATGGATTACGAAGTCAAGACTAACGTTAAGCACATTGCTGTCAAGCCACCAGGTGCTCCAAGATTTTTTAGACTTCATAATTTATCTAAAGATGAGGATTACAGTGAGGATGGTATCAAGGAAAGAATTCTCAGCAATACAATATTTGTAGATGGTCCTACTCATGTAAAGAAAAAAACTTTTTATTTTCATGGTCATTTTGAAAAGCAAAAGAAATTAAAAGGAATCAAGGCATTATATTTTCATTATATGTATCGAATGGGAATTATCCGTAATCATGCACCTAGTAAGGTGCATTTTTTGTTAAAGGAGGATCTTCGCTATATGGATAAGATTACAAGAGAATCAACACTGCTTGGCAAACAACAAATCAATACCTTAGAGGAACTTGAACAAAAGGAAAATGAAGTGAATGTAAAGCTGGAAAATTTAGTTAAGGAAAGAAGATGTCTTTACAACAAGGTAAAGCGATGCCGTAAGCTTGAAACAAAAACAATGCTTCAGCAGGATATTGAAACCTTATCAAATGAAATCAAGGAACTAAGAAAGGAGGTGAGGCTTTATGGTGATATAAAGAAACGTTCAACTGTCATGAAAGATAAGCTTGAAAAAATTTATAAAGAGGAAATGGAACAAGCAAAAGATGATAAGCATCTGAACAGACAATCAAAGTCAATATGATGAGTCATTATTTTTAGATAAGGAAAGGGGGGATGAAAATGGCAACAGGTGGAGAAACCGCAGATCAGGCAGTAAGGATGACACTTCAGGGTATAGAAGTCGCTGCTAATGTTGCACTTAAAGCTGGTGGCATGGCATCCAAATCTTTAGCAGTCACATTGTATGCAATACTAACTGATAAAAAGAAAGTGAAAGGAAAAGCTAGATTGCAGTCAATGCTCAAGTCAGGTAGAGAGTTAAAGGTTTTTGCGATTAGGCATGAAGACCTCAAAACATTCTGCAATGAGGCAAAACGTTATGGGGTACTTTATTCAGTTCTAAAGGAAAAAAACAATACTGATGGCATTGTTGATATTATGGTGCGTGCAGAGGATGCAAGCAAGATTAGTCGCATTGTTGATAAGTTTGAACTTGCAACAGTTGATACAAAAGCGATTAGAGATTCTGTACTGGCTAAGCAGTCTCAACAGTTAAATGATGTTCCAGTATTGAATGAAGATGAACATGATCGTCTTGTGGCTTCATTGATGGATTCAATGAAAGGTGAAAAGTCAAATAGAGAAAACCCGACTTTAGCTCGAACGAAGAAGAAGGACGAGAATCAGTTCGAGCCTATTTTAGAGGGAACAGTTCCCACTACTACTAAACGTCCTTCTGTTCGCAAGGAATTAAATGAAATCAAGGAAAGAAAAAAGCAAACTGTCAAGCAAAGACAATCACAAAATCATCAAAGACCAAAAAAGAAAAAACGTAAAAAGGAGCGATAAAATATGAGTGATATCTATTCAATATTAAATCAAACAAAAAAGGAAAGTCCTCAGCGACTTCCAAAAGAGGAATTTATCGAAAAAATTAAACAGCAAAAAAATTTATTGTATGAAATGTCCGAAGTGCAGGCAATGAAGGTGATTAGTGAGCCATCATCTTATGTTCACTATTTATCAATGCTTGCTCAATTAGATTATACAGTAGCAAATACATTGCTGGTCATGGCACAAAAGCCTGATGCAATGATGCTTAAGGATAGTGAGCATTGGCGTAAGGATAAGCACTATATTAAAAAAGGTGAAAAGGGCATACAGATTCTTGAACCACAGGGAGAATATGAAAGACCTGATGGCAGTGTAGGTACAAACTATGCAGTAAAGTATGTCTTTGATATTTCGCAAATCAACAGCAAAATCAAGGTTAATCAGCCGTTTATGTCAACGGAAAATATTTTTACTGGATTGACTTATAATGCTCCAGTTCACTTATTTAATGATGATGCATTTGTAAGTCATCACAGTGTTTTATATTCACCAACTGAAAAGGCAATCTTTTATCGCAGTCATCTTTCGGAAAATGAATTAGTAGAAGGAATGATTAGAGAGTTCTGTTATGCTGAATTCGATCAGCAGTATACTAACTTTGATCGTCAGCGAGATTATTTTATTGTTGAAAGTTCTGCCTATATCTTGTGTTCAAAATTAGGTGTTAAGGTAAGCAATATGGAATTTGCTAATGAAGTGAGTCAGTATTTCTCTGGCATGGATGCTAGAAAAGTCAAAGAGGAATTAACCAACATCAAGGATTTATCTAATGATGTCTACAGTCGCATTGAAAGAGGGATTTACAAGATACAGCAGTCATTAGAAACATCACAGCCTAGCAGGGAGATGAGATAATTTATGTCATATCATAAAGAACCTGTTGTTGTCATTAAAGTCACTGATATTGAAAGAAGAATTATTATCAATGCCTTAACTGAGTTAAGAAATCATCAAATTCGTCAGAATAAAAATTATGATTTTATTGAAACTATTATTGGCAAGGCTGCATGTGCTTCACCAGTTAAAGGAAGATTAACCTATGAAGAAAGATAATCATATTGAAAATATTGTTCTGTTTGTCTTGGGCTTTATACCAGTTATATGGCTTGCTTTAATAATTGCTCCCTATATGTATGAAGGATTGTTTGTTGCAGTTGCTCAGCTGAGTGAAGCAGTGAATAATCCCTTTTCTATTCAATGGTGTGGTGAAAGTTTAAGAACAGTAGGGTTGTTTATTGTCATTTATATATGTGGGATAGGCATTTATTTATCCAACAAAAAGAATTATCGTCATAGTGAGGAATATGGTTCAGCAAAGTGGGCAAAGACTTATCAGGTCAATAAGAAATATGCGGATAAGGATTATTCACAAAATAAGCTGTTGTCACAAAATGTTCGTATAGGTATTGATGGCAAGAAACATCGCAGAAATCTCAATACGCTTGTTATTGGTGGAAGTGGTGCAGGCAAGACTAGGTTTTATGTCAAACCCAATGTCATGCAATGTAATACAAGTTTTGTGATTTTAGATCCTAAAGGAGAAATTTTGCGTGATACCGGATATCTGCTTGAAAAGAATGGCTATGTCATCAAAATCATTGATTTAATCAATATGACTAAATCGCATTGCTATAATCCTTTTGCCTATATCAAGGATGATAAGGATGTCTTGAAGTTAATTACAAATTTAATCAGAAATACAACACCAAAAGGCAGTCAAACAAATGACCCTTTTGGGAAAAGTCAGAGACTGCACTTCTTGAGGCTTTATGTCTATATCTTCTTCGTGAAGCACCTCAGGAGGAACAAAACTTTACAATGGTCATGGAAATGATTGCAGCTGCTGACGTAAGAGAAGATGATGAAGATTATCAATCACCGCTTGATGAATTATTTGAACGACTTGAATTAAGAAATCCAGAAAGTCTTGCAGTAAAGCAGTATAAAATCTATAAGCAGGCAGCTGGCAAGACAGCAAAATCAATTCTTATCTCTGTTGGTGTACGTCTTGCAGCTTTTAATCTTGAAAGCATAGCAGGATTAACTGCAACTGATGAACTAGAACTTGAACAAGTTGGTGAAAGAAAAACAGCAATATTTTGTGTCATACCAGATAATGATTCAACATTTAACTTTATTGTCGGTATGCTGTATACACAGCTCTTCCAGATGCTTTATTACAGTGCAGATATTATTCATGATGGAGAATTGCCTGTACCTGTTCATTTTCTGATGGACGAATTTGCAAATGTTGCATTACCAGATGAGTTTGATAAGCTGCTTTCAACAATGCGTTCAAGACAAATTTTTGTATCTATCATTTTGCAGAATTTGGCACAAATCAAAGCTCTTTATAAGGATTCATGGGAATCCATTGTTGGGAATAATGATACACTTTACTATCTTGGAGGTAACGAACAGTCAACGCATAAGTTTATGTCGGAGTATCTTGGTAAAGAAACGCTAGATACAAATACTTTTGGTAAATCATCAGGAAGAAGTGGCAGCTATTCAACAAATTACCAGCAGGCTGGAAGGGAACTGTTGACTGCTGATGAAGTCAGATTACTGGATAATGATTATGCACTACTTTTTATCAGAGGAGAAAGACCTATATTTGATAAAAAGTATGATATCCTTAAACATCCTCATATACATGAAACAAGGGATGGAAAAGCTAGGGCATATGTTCATGGAAAAGCAAGGCATATGATTGATGACTGGCAAAATATTCTATTAAGTGACAGTGATTATGAACTTTTAAGTGATGAAGATATTGATGAATATTTTCATGAGCTGATGGCTAAAGAGTCATCTTAGAATTGAAATACAATAAGGTGTGGTTATGGCTTTAAATAGCTTAACTGCACTTTTTATTTTGAATAAGAAATTTGGAGGAAATAAATTAATGAAATTATCAAGAAAAATGAAAAGATATTTGAGCTTATATGTTTTATTTGTATTATTCTTAAATTTTGGAATTATTAATGTTTATGCTGAAGGTGATCCTTTGACAGTCGTCAATAATCTATCTAATTTTATATTCAGTCTTATTAGGGCAATTGGTATGATTTTACTTGGATTTGGTGTTGTGCAGGTGGGACTATCATTAAAGAGCCATGATGCCAGTCAAAGAGCCAACGGATTTTTAACAGTTGCTGGCGGTATTATCATTACATTTGCAAAAGAGATTCTTAATTTGATTGTAGGTGGTTAATCTTGGACGGAATAATTGATAACTTAACCAATGCCATTAATACATGGAATCAAAAACTGGCAGAGATATGGCTATTACTGACACAGTCTCCTGAAACATTTCGAGGAGGGCATATATGGCAGATTATTACTAAAATACATGGAGCACTTGTAGCTATTGGACTTGCACTACTGGTGCTTTTCTTTGTAGTAGGAGTATTAAAAACATGTATTAATTTTGATCAGGTCAAAAGACCAGAACAGGCATTAAAACTATTTTTAAGATTTGTGATTGCACGAGCAATGGTTGTCTATGGAATGGAACTGATGATGAAGATTTTTGAAATCATTCAAGGAATTACTTCTAAGATTATGACAACTGTTGGCATTGGTGCGGCAACATCTACTACACTGCCCAAAGAAATCATTACAGCAGTAGAAGATTGCGGATTTTTAGAAAGTATTCCACTATGGGCAGTAACATTGCTTGGTGGTTTATTTATTACAATACTATCCTTTATTTTAATTCTAACTGTCTATGGAAGATACTTTAAGCTCTACATGTATACAGCCATTTCACCAGTTCCGTTATCTTCATGGGCAGGTGAAGGTACACAAAATATGGCTGTTACTTTTATCAAGTCTTATATGGGCGTATGCATGGAAGGTGCTATCATTGTACTAGCTTGTATTATCTTTTCAGCATTTGCAGCGTCACCACCAGCAGTTGATACAACAGCAAGTGCAGTCAGCATGGTATGGTCATAT
>Ga0129317_1000826_pt1 | contig 27857 bp, 29 predicted proteins | sample Cm1ome_FD_94430 | JGI IMG/M metagenome (GOLD analysis project Ga0129317, IMG submission 94430) | Eastern black-and-white colobus group fecal microbial communities from Wisconsin, USA - Cm1105 metagenome | ecosystem: Host-associated > Mammals > Digestive system > Large intestine > Fecal | place... | reverse complement strand
TACGAAGCACTACACTGTGGTAATTGAACCCAAATCTGGCCGCTGATTAGGTGGCCGCTGAGTCTGGGCCGGGTGGCCGCTGGGACAGGGCACCAGCGGCCGCTGGCTTGGGCAGAATGCACCTTTCATTTTAATTTGGCTGGCATTGCCATGTGGGTGGTCCTCCCAAAGATAACAAAATTTGGAAGGGGTGCTTAATTTTCATTATACTCAATATATTACCCATAGTCAATATGTTAAGTATGATACTTTGATTCGGGTGATGCCATTGTGATAAGCTACGAACCGTTTTATCGAACTCTTCTGCACAAGGGAGTGACGGAATACTACCTGATCTATAAACAGGGCATGGAATCCCATACACTTCACCGCATGAAGCACGGAAAGCCGATTACCACCAAGACGCTGAATACCCTGTGTGAAATTCTGGACTGCCGGGTGGAAGATATTCTGGTTTATATTCCGGACGCGGCAGAGTCATAATATTCCGTTCAAGAAAAAAAGCCGGACCCCAATGCCAGGGCCCAGCTTCCATAAATATTCGAATGAGTCACAGCGGTGGCTGTGACTCCGAAGCAGCTGGCTGTCAACTTATGTGAAGTAAGACCCTTTAGCTTTGCGCCGCCGGCTTTCGCCGGGTTTGCCATAAAACAATATGAAATTGAATTGGGTGTTGGCGCGTACGCGCCAACACCGGCGGCCATGGCCGCCGGTATATATATAATGTAATAATATTTCTTTCCGTGCTACATATAATTATATATTCTGAAATGACAAGGCTCAAGTGCCGGATTCATCACTTGTTATTCTCTTTTCACGGTTTTTAATTTTTGTCGTGTCCCTGAATTGAAAAATAACAGGATTTCTTTCTTCTCCCTGTGTCAATTGTCCGGTGTTTTTTTCAGAATATGTGAAATAACTATTGCATTACTGGAAAAACTATGATAAAATTCCAGAGCATTATGCGTGGGAGTGCGGATTTTTCGCCCGGTGCCCGGTATAAGCCGGGTTGGCGGAGGATATGATGCCCCCAGAAGAAAAAACTGAACTTTTAGGAGGAAACAATCATGGCAGTCGTATCTATGAAGCAGCTGCTGGAGGCCGGTGTACACTTCGGCCACCAGACCCGTCGGTGGAACCCCAAAATGGCCACCTACATTTACACTGAGCGCAACGGCATCTATATCATCGACCTGCAGAAGACCGTAAAGAAGCTGGAAGAGGCTTACAATTTCGTCCGTTCTCTGGGCGAGAAGGGTGAGACCCTCCTCTTCGTGGGTACCAAAAAGCAGGCCCAGGAGGCCATCAAGGAAGAGGCCGGCCGTGTGGGCATGTACTGGGTCAACGCCCGCTGGTTGGGCGGCATGCTCACCAACTTCAAGACCATGCGCGGCCGTGTGGACCGTTTGAACCAGCTGAAGAAGATGCAGGAGGACGGCACCTTTGATATGCTGCCCAAGAAGGAAGTTATGAAGCACATGGGCGAGATCGCCAAGCTGGAGAAGTACCTGGGCGGTGTCACCGAGATGAAGAAGCTGCCCGGCGCCCTGTTTGTCGTTGACCCCCGCAAGGAGCGCAACGCCATCAACGAGGCCCGCAAGCTGAATATTCCCATTGTGGCCATCGTGGACACCAACTGCGACCCCGATGAGATCGACTATGTCATCCCCGGCAACGACGACGCCATCCGCGCCATTAAGCTGATCTCCTCCGTGATGGCCAACGCCATTCAGGAGGGCAAGCAGGGCCAGGACGAGGCCCCTGTGGAGGCTGAGGCCGCCGTTGCCGAATAAGCGTACCGAGAAATTCACTGGATAACAGCGCCCGCCCGCGCGGGCGGGCGCTGTTTCCGGTTCTGCACAAACCGCCGGCGGCCGCCGGCTGAGATAAAATGGAGGTATTATTACTATGGCTATTACCGCTAAGGACGTACAGAAGCTGCGCGAGATGACCGGTGTGGGCATGATGGACTGCAAGAAGGCCCTTACTGAGGCCGACGGGGACATCGATAAGGCCATTGAGTGGCTGCGTGAGAAGGGCATGGCCGCTCAGACCAAGAAGGCCGGTAAAGTTGCCGCCGAGGGCGTGTCCTACGCCATCGTGGCCGACAACGGTGTGGGCGTTGTCATCGAGGTCAACTCCCAGACCGACTTTGTGGCTAAGAACGAGGTGTTCCAGGACTTTGTCAAGGCCGTGGCCAATGTGGTTGCCAACGAGAACCCCGCCGACGTGGAGGCCCTGAAGAACTGCAAGTACCCCGATACCGACCGCACCGTGGCCGACGTTACCGCCGACAAGGTGCTGGCCATCGGCGAGAACATCCAGATCCGCCGCTTTGTCCGCTATGCCGAGGGTGTCAACGTGCCCTATATCCACATGGGCGGCAAGGTAGGCGTGCTGGTTAACCTGGCTGTGGAAGGCATTGACGCCGATAAGGTTGTGGAGCTGGGCAAGGATGTTGCCATGCAGATCTGCGCCATGAACCCCGCTTTCCTAGACAAGTCCGATGTGGATCAGTCCACCCTGGACAAGGAGAAGGAGATTCAGCTGGCTCAGATGGCCAACGATCCCAAGATGGCTTCCAAGCCCGAGAAGGTGAAGGAAGGCATTGTCATGGGCAAGCTGGGCAAGTACTACGAGGAGAACTGCCTCCTCCAGCAGGCTTTTGTCAAGGAGAACAAGATCTCCGTGGAGAAGCATGTGGAGGCTGTAGCCAAAGAGCTGGGCGGCAAGATCGTCGTCAAGGCGTTTACCCGCTTTGCCACCGGCGAGGGCATCGAGAAGAAGGAAGAGGACTTCGCCGCCGAGGTCGCTTCCATGATGAAGTAATCTGATTTGTGGGCTTGCCATTGAAACCCGGCACATTCTCCCGGCAAATAAGCCACAAATAATTTAAGACAAAAAACGACGTAAGATAGTATATAAAGCTATCTTACGTCGTTTTTTGGTACAAAAAGGGGTCAAACTCCACCCTTTTTCTTAGGTTCAGCCCCCGGCGGCGGGGGCGAGAGAATGTACGAGGAGGAAATGGAGTGGCGGTTTAGATGGAAGAAAAGGGTGGTTTTCAAGGGGGAGATAACGGGGAGCATGATGTGATGCAGCAAGCTGAGGCCCACGGCAGCTGCCCTGGCTTTTTTATCTCCCGCTATGGGGCGCGGTTCAGCTCCAGCACCGAACTGACCGTTCCACTTTCGCAGTTATACCAGAAATATCCATCGTGAGGTGTGCCGGACGGGTCCTCAAAGGCATAGTAAATCAGCATATTGGCGCTGTCCAGCCCCCACTGCAAAAACTGATAGTCGATATCCGGCCACCCATCCCGGACGGCGTATCCTTGGCCGCTCAGTTCCGACTGCTCCACCCCCATGGTGAGGTAAGCGTTCAGATTGCTCTCGGAATTTCTCTCCAGCCAGGCCAGGGATAGCCGGGTGCCTTCCCCATCCTTTAGGGCAAGCACATACTTTTTGCCGTCTGGTGCCCACCAGAGTCCCTGATAGACACAGTTCCCGTAAGTAATACGCCACTGAGTGCCTTCTTCCTTTTCCACAATCAGGGAGACGGCTTCAGCCGTGGAAAAACTGCGGCCATCCAGTTTTTTGCTGTATACAGTGGCGCTGATGCGGCCGTCGGGGGACTGGGCCCGGTCCAGAACAAACAGCAGTCCGCTGTGCCACAGGGCGGCGGCGCCCGCGCTCAGGGCAAGGAGGAGACACAGGGCCAGGGCGAGCAGGTATCGCTTTTTAGCCGCTCCGACTTGAAAGGCAATCTCATTCCGGGAGTAGGTCAGGAGCTGTTTTGTACCCTCATCTGTTTCACGGCTGTATTCCGCCGGGGACGCCCGCTCACCCAGAATCAGATCCATCACCGAGGTGTCCAGCGCGGCGGCCAGAGGCTCCAGCGTGGACAGGTCAGGTGCGCACAGGCCCCGCTCCCACTTGGATACCGCCCGGTCGGTGATATGGAGCAGCTGGGCAAGCTCCTTCTGGGTCAAGCCCTTTTCTTTCCGCAGTTCGCGGATCAGAGAACCGGTTTTCACATTGTCCATAGCTTTCCTCACCCTCCGGATGATACGTGTCAGAGCCGGGCCATGCCTGCGCTCCCATGGATATCCTGTTTATATGGTATCCCATGTTGGGCAAAAAAGCACCAAACCGCTGGTTGAGTTTTCCTGTTTGTCCCGTAAAAAAATCCCCCTTCTGCTTCTTACAGAAGGGGGATTGATGCATGCATCAGGCCTTGGGGGGGAAGGTGATGCCGCCTACGTTCACATTGACGGCGGACACAGTCAGTCCGGTCATGGACTCAATGGCGGACTTCACGCCATCCTGAATGGATTTGCCCATGTCGGGAATGGTGTGGCCGTAGGACATGAGCACGGACAGCTCCACCTCGACCTCGTCATTTTCCATTTTCACCCGGACGCCCTTGGCCAGATTCTTTTTGCCCAGCAGCTCGGCAATGTCACTGCCCAGGTTGGCGGCCAGACTGCTGACCCCCGCTACTTCCAGGGCTGCGGCAGCCGCGATGGCGGCCAGAACTTCCTCGGAAATATGGATGTTGCCCAGCTCGTCAGAGCGGGAGACGTACTCTTTATTTTCACTCATGGTTGCCACGCTCCTTAGGTTGCAATATCTCACGTCTGAGACGATGGAATTATTCTACCACATTTCCATCCGCTTGACAACCGCGGCCCGCTTTTTTTTCGGGGGCTATTCTATTCCACCGGAAAATTTGCTATAATCATACAATAGGCTCAACAGAGCCTGACTGATAATTGTGGTCTGGAGGTCCTTATGGATCGGTTTGAAGTGCTGCGGCGGGAACTGTCCCGCCGGTGTCCGGGGTTGGAGCTGCGAAGCGGAGAGCCCATGTCCCGCCATACCTCCTTTCATATCGGAGGTCCCGCCGCTTTGATGGCCCTGCCCAAAACTGAGGAGGAGGCCGCCGAGGCGGTGCGGACGGCTGCTCAACTGGAGGTGGTTCCCTTTTTTATGGGGAACGGCTCCAATCTGCTGGTGTCCGACAGGGGTGTGGACCGCTTTTTGGTGAAATCAGTGCCGGGACTGGGCGGCTGCCGGCTGGAGGAGACGGAGCTTCAGGCGGGGGGAGGGATTACACTGGCCCGTCTGGCTGTCTTTGCCCGGGACCGGGGCCTGACCGGGCTGGAGTTTGCCCACGGAATCCCGGGCTCTCTTGGGGGAGCGGTAACCATGAACGCGGGGGCCTACGGCGGTGAAATGGTCCAGGTGGTCCGTTCCGTCACCTGCCTGACTGAGCTGGGCGTGGAGGAGAGGGTGACCAATTTTGACTTTGGCTACCGGTGCAGCGCCTTTTCCGATGGAAAGCGTATGATTCTGTCCGCACGGATCAAGCTGGAGCGGGGAGACCCGGAGACCATTGCGGCCCGGATGGAGGAGCTGGCCCGGCGGCGGCAGTCCAGGCAGCCTTTGGAATACCCCAGTGCGGGGTCCATGTTTAAGCGGCCCGCCGGACATTTTGCCGCGGCTCTCATCGACCAGTGCGGTTTGAAGGGGCTTTCGGTGGGGGACGCCCAGGTGTCTGAAAAGCACGCCGGTTTTGTGGTGAACCGGGGAAATGCTACCTGCCGGGATGTGCTGGAACTGGTGGAGGCGGTCAGAAGCCGGGTGCTGACAGAGACCGGAGTGGAGCTGGAGATGGAAGTGAAGCGCCTGGAGTGAACGTCAGCGGCTGTGGGCACCGGCCGCGCCCCGCGGTGAGAGCCGGCCGGTGGAGCTGCTGAAATCAGGCTGATTGTACCGAAGAGGTGAGGTAAGATGGAGTTTTTAATTATATCCGGTCTGTCCGGGGCGGGAAAAAGCAAAGCGGCCTCCATTATGGAGGACATGGACTTTTTCTGTGTGGACAACCTGCCCGCGCCTTTGATTCCAAAGTTCGCTGAGCTGGGTATGGCGGGGGCCGGAGAGTATGACCGGGTGGTGCTGGTCACCGACGTGCGCAGCGGGACCAATTTTGACAGTCTGTTCAAAGCCCTGGATGACTTAAAGTCCATGAAATGCGCATACCGGATTTTATTTATGGAGGCCTCGGACGAGGTCATCATTCAGCGGTACAAGGAGACCCGCCGGAGCCACCCTCTGGCGGAGGACTGCGACAGCCTGGAGCAGGCCATTGCCCTGGAGCGCAGCATGCTGGCGCCCCTGCGGGAAAAGGCGGCGTACATCGTTGATACTTCAAATCTGTCCACCGCCAAGCTGAAGGGGGAACTGCGGAAGCTGTTTGCCCGGGGGGGCTCCGCGGAGGGGCGGATGGACGTGAGGGTGACCTCCTTCGGCTTTAAGCACGGGGTGCCCATGGAGGCGGACCTGGTCTTTGACGTGCGTTTTCTGCCCAACCCCTACTATGTGGCCGAGCTGCGACCCCTTACCGGCTTGGATGCCGGGGTGCGGGACTATGTGTTTGCAAGCCCCCAGACCGGGGAATTTTTGGACCGACTGGGAGATTTTGTGGGCTGGCTGCTGCCCCGGTATGAGGAGGAGGGAAAAACCGTCCTGGTCATCGCTGTGGGCTGCACCGGAGGGCACCACCGGTCGGTGGCTGTGGCCCATGCCCTGGCGGATACGGTGAGACGGGCCGGGTTCTCTGTCTCGGAGAGCCACCGGGACTTGGGGAGGAACTGACGGCCGCGCCGCAGAGAAAGGAACTGTTATGTCCGATGTCACAGTCAGTGCCCAGCAGTGGGCGCGGGGTCCAAAGATTGTCGCCATAGGCGGCGGTACGGGGCTGTCCACCATGCTGCGGGGACTGAAAAAATACACGAAAAATCTTACCGCCATCGTCACCGTGGCGGATGACGGCGGCGGGTCAGGGATGCTGCGCCGGGATATGGGGATGCCGCCTCCGGGGGATATCCGCCACTGTATGGAGGCCCTTGCCAATACCGAGCCCGTGATGGAACGGCTGCTGACCTACCGCTTTACCGAGGGCTCGCTGGCCGGCCAGTCTTTTGGGAATCTGATACTGGCCGCCCTGAACGGGGTGACCGGCTCCTTTGAGGAGGCGGTGAGTCAGATGAGCCAGGTGCTGGCCATCACCGGGCGGGTCATTCCCGTCACCAGTGCCGACGTGCAGCTGGAGGCTGTATTTCAAAACGGAACGAGGGTGGTGGGGGAGTCCAGGATTTACAGCTTTAAAAAGGAGCAGGACTGCCGCATCGCCCATGTGGCGCTGATTCCCCGGCGGCCTGCCCCTCTGCCGGCGGCTTTGGAGGCCATTGGGGAGGCTGATCTGATTCTGCTGGGACCGGGGAGCCTGTATACCAGCATCATCCCCAATCTTCTGGTGGACGGGGTGGCGGAGGCCATTGTCCGGTCGGACGCCCCTAAAATTTACATCTGCAACATTATGACCCAGGAGGGGGAGACGGAGGGCTATACCGCCGCCGACCACCTGGAGGCCCTCCTGTCCCATGGAATGGCGGGGCTGGTGGATTTGTGTCTGGCCAATTCGGCCCCTGTACACCCCGGACTGGTGGAGAAATACCGGGCGGAGGACGCGGTCCCTCTGGTGGTGGACCGGGCGCGCATTGCCGGGATGGGGCTGGAATTGGTGGAGCGGCCTGTGGCCGCGCAGGGCGGCGGCTTTGCCCGCCATGACCCCGATAAGCTGGCCGAGGCCCTGCTGGAGATCTACCGCCGCCGGGCGGTGCGGATCTTCCGGGGGGAGCGGCGTTATATTTTGGAGGAGTGACCAATGTCCTTTGCGGGAGACGTAAAAGCGGAGCTGTGCCGCACGCCCCTGAGCCGGAAGTGCTGCGCCCAGGCGGAATGCTACGGCATTTTGCTCTACTGCAATACCTTTACACCGGATGAGATCCGGATTGTGACCGAAAACGAGGCCTTCGCCCAGCGGCTGCCGATGGTGTTTCGAAAAGCCTTTAAATTGCAGTTTGACCGCCTGCCGGAGGGGGAGGGGAAGCGGATTTTTTCCATGGTCCGGCGGGAAAAGCTGGCCGCCATCCAGCAGCTGTTCGGAGGCAGCCCTCAGTCCCCGGGGCTCCATATCAACTTCGGCGTGCTGGAGGAGAGCTGCTGCCGCACCGCCTTTCTCCGGGGGGCCTTTTTGGCGGGGGGATCAGTGACCGACCCCAGAAAGGGGTATCATTTGGAGCTGACCACCTCCCACCTCAGCGTCAGCCGGGAGATGGAGGCCTTGATGCGGGAGATGGAGCTGGAGGCCAAGGCATCTATGCGCCACGGAAGCGCCGTGATCTATTTCAAGCAGAGCGACCGCATCGAGGACCTGCTCACCTCCATCGGCGCGCCCCTGTCCGCCATGGAGGTGATGAACGCCAAGCTGGAAAAGGACCTGCGGGGGAGCGTAAACCGCCGGGTGAACTGTGACGCCGCCAATTTGGACAAGGCGGTGGAGGCGGCGATGACTCAGGTGGAGGCTATCCGCCGCCTTGAGGAGGAGGGGCGGATGGCCCTGCTGCCGGACAAGCTGCGGGAGACGGCCGCCCTGCGCCTGGCCCATCCGGAGGACACCCTGTCCCAGCTGGCGGAGCGATGCAGTCCCCCCGTGACCAAATCCACCCTGAACCACCGCCTGCGCAAGCTGGTGGAGCTGGGACGGGCGGGAGACTCAGGAAGCGGGCGTTAGGGATATGGAGGAGGAGAACCGCACGTTTGCCCTGCCCATTGTGCTGTGCCGGGGAGAGGCGGGGGTGGTCCTGGGCGTGATGGCCTTTGCTTTTTTCGGGCTGGTGGTGCTGCTCATCGGGGCGGTGACCGGAGCGTGGTGGGTGTGTGCCGGAGGTGCCGGGACCATGCTCCTGGGATTCCTGTGGAGCAGGTATCAGCGGGGATGCCAGATTGTGTTTGAGGCCGACCGGGTGACGGAGCACACCCCGTTTTCCCATAGGACGTATCTCTATGAAGGGACACAGCTGCTGCTGCGCAGGTCCTGGACCACCTCCGGGCGGCGGATGTGGCTGGCGGAGTATGGCCTGGCCGGTACCGCCATTCAGCTGCGGCGGGGGAAGCGGGTGGAGCTTACAGTTCCCGTCTCCCGTTGGGGCGGCAGGGAACTGAGGGAAGCCGTGGCTTTTTTGGAGGGCCTTCCAAACCCGAAGCGGTATTTGTGATGTGCACATTGATGCTGCCAACACGGGGGAGAAGAGATTTTTCAACAGCTGATCGCGCCGGAGGCGGCGCTGTGTCTGGTGGTTCAATTTGTCCGTGTCGTGGGAGAGACGGAACAGAAGGGGTTCAGGAAGCGTTCTGTTCCCGGAGAGGACTCTGGCCTGCCCGGCGGTCCGCGGCCCATGGAATGAGGATAACGTGAATGGGGCGGACCGCCTGACAGGGGGACGCCGGAGAGGAGTTTGACATGCCAAGAGGCGGAATGGAGTATGAGCACACCAAGAATATTATGGAGGCCATGACGGATATCCGGGACCGCACCGAGGCCTGGAGGGTGTCGGCCCTGTGGAAGAAGAAAGGGGCCTGCTTCTATAAGGTCCGCCGGGACGGGACCATTCGGCTTTACCGCACCAGCGAGGGCATCGGTTTCTGCTGGGCGGATTTGAGGATGGCAGCCATCCGGGGCGGGGGAACGGCCATGCTGGTGAAAACCGCCGCAACCAATGGGATCAAGCTTTTTGCATGGGTGCTGTGCGTGATCTGTTTGTTCATGGTGGCCCACGACTGGGTGGAGTACCACAGTGTGGTGCTGCTCCTCCGGGACGTGCCTTACCTGCTTTTGGCGGGGGCGGCGGTGCTGCTGACGGCCATGGCGGGGCGGGAGACCCCAAAGCTGATTCAATTCATTGAGCAGGACCTGGGATGGAAGCGGGCTCGCTGACCCCATAAAGGGTGGGGAGCAGGCCGCGGGAAAGGGGAGCACGCGGCGAAAATGCACCGGGTTCGCGGACGGCTTCCACGGGAGAATTTTTTGCACCTGCCGCCTGCTGGGAAAGATGCCGCCCAGAGTGCCGGAGCTTATGGAACAGGGGAAGCAGTGCGCAGGCTGTTCGGTTCTTTTTTACGAAAAGGAACGGCTGGCCGGCAGGCCTATGACTATGCCGCAGAAGAGGAGGGACCGCCATGTCCTTTGTCCACTTACATCTCCATACGGAATTTTCCCTGCTGGATGGGGCCTGCCGGATCAAAAAGCTGGTGGACCGGGTCAAGGAGCTGGGGCAGGATGCCGTGGCCATCACCGACCACGGGGTTATGTACGGGGTCATCGACTTTTACCGGGCCTGCAAGGGGGCCGGAATCAAGCCCATCATCGGCTGCGAGGTGTATGTGGCCCCTCCGGGCCGCACCCGCTTTCAGAAGGTCCATGAGTTCGACGCGGAGGCCCGCCATCTGGTCCTCCTGTGCCGGAATGAGGAGGGCTACCGAAACCTTTCCTACATGGTGTCTCAGGCATTTCTGGAGGGGTTTTATATCAAGCCCCGCATTGATATGGACCTGCTGCGGGCCCACTGCGGCGGGCTGATCGCCTGTTCCGCCTGTCTGGGCGGAGAGATTCCCCGTCTGCTTATGGCGGGGGACTACGAGGGGGCCAAGACGGCGGCTCTGGAGATGCGGGAGCTGTTTGGAGAGGACGGCTACTATCTGGAGCTGCAGGACCACGGCATCGCCGCCCAGAAGCAGGTCAACGCCGGCCTGCTCCGCCTCCATGAGGAGACGGGAATTCCCCTCATCGCGACCAACGATGCCCACTATCTGCGCCGGGAGGATGCCGAGACACAGGATATCCTTATGTGCATCCAAATGGGAAAGACCCTGGACGACCCGGGACGGATGAAGTTTGAAACCGACGAGTTTTATGTGAAATCAGAGGGAGAGATGGCCGCTCTGTTTCCCGATTATCCGGAGGCCCTGGAGAATACGGCGAACATTGCCCGGCTGTGCAATCTGGAATTTGAGTTCGGAAAATATCATCTGCCCCATTTTAAGCTGCCCCAGGACTGGACTGACGGCGACGCCTATTTTGAAAAGCTGTGCATGGACGGCTTTGCCCGCCGCTACCCCGACGGGCCCGGGGACTATTTGAAGCAGCTGCACTATGAGATGGATATGATCCGAAAAATGGGCTTTGTGGACTATTTTTTAATTGTATCCGACTTCATAGCCTTTGCAAAAAACAACGGCATTCCCGTGGGCCCCGGCAGAGGTTCCGCCGCCGGCTCCATGGTGTCCTACTGTCTGAATATCACCGATTTGGACCCCATGAAGTACAGCCTGTATTTCGAGCGCTTTCTCAACCCGGAGCGGGTTTCCATGCCCGATATTGACATCGACTTCTGCATCCGGAGGCGGCAGGAGGTTATTGATTATGTAAATCAAAAGTACGGGGCTGACCATGTGGCCCAGATTGTCACCTTTGGCACGATGGCGGCCCGGGGCTCCGTGCGGGATGTGGGCCGGGTGCTTAACGTGCCCTATGCCGAGGTGGACGCCCTGGCCAAGCTGATACCCAGCGGACCGGGGGCCCTCCACATCACGCTGGAGGACGCCCTGAAGCTGTCCAAGCAGCTGAAGGACGCCTACGACGGGGACGAGGGAACAAAAAAGCTGATTGATACTGCCATGGCCATCGAGGGGATGCCCAGGAACACCTCCACCCACGCGGCGGGTGTTGTCATCACCAGCAGCCCGGTGTGCGACTATGTGCCCCTTGCCACCAACGACGGCCTGCCCGTCACCCAGTATATTATGACCACCCTGGAGGAGCTGGGCCTGCTTAAAATGGACTTTTTGGGCCTGCGCAACCTGACTATTCTGGATGACGCAACAAAAATGGTGCAGAGAAAGGATCCTGCCTTTACACAGGAATCCATTCCGGAGAACGATCCGGAGACCATGGCCATGCTGTCCGAGGGGCGAACCTCCGGCGTATTTCAGATGGAATCCACGGGGATGACAGGGGTGTGTCTGGGGCTGAAGCCCCAAAATATAGAGGACATCACCGCCATCATCGCCCTGTACCGCCCGGGGCCCATGGAGTCCATCCCCCGGTTTATCGCCTGCAAAAACAACCCGGATAAGATCACCTATAAGCACCCCTCTCTGGTGCCCATTTTGTCCAATACGTATGGCTGTATTGTCTATCAGGAGCAGGTGATCCAGATTTTCCAGCAGCTTGGGGGGTACTCCCTGGGACAGGCGGATATGGTGCGCCGGGCCATTTCCAAGAAGAAGGCCAAGGAAATCGAAAAGGAGAGACATACGTTTATCTTCGGCGACCCGGAGCGGAACATCTCCGGCTGTATCGCCAACGGGATTCCCCAGACCACGGCGGAGGGCATTTACCAGGAGATCTACGACTTTGCAAACTACGCCTTCAACAAGGCCCACGCGGTGTGCTACGCGGTGGTGGCCTACCAGACCGCCTGGTTTAAACGCCACCATCCCAAAGAGTACATGGCCGCTCTGCTCACCTCAGTGCTGGACTCTACAGAGAAGGTGGCGGAGTATATTGGGGAGTGCAGGGACATGGGCATCCAGCTGCTGCCCCCGGACATCAACGAGTCGGACGCCGACTTCACCGTGGTGGAGGCCGGCATCCGTTTCGGCCTGGTGGCCCTGAAGGGGGTTGGCCGGTCCTTTATCAACGGCCTGCTGACAGAGCGTGAAAAGGCAGGACCCTTTACAGACTTTATGGACTTCTGCGACCGAATGTTTGACCAGGACCTGAACCGGAGGGTGGTGGAGAGCCTGACAAAGGCCGGGGCCTTCGACCGGATGGGCTACCGCCGTTCCCAGCTGATGCAGGTATACGGCCAGGTGCTGGACGGCATCGCCGCAAGCCGGAAACGGAATGTGGAGGGCCAGCTGGACCTGTTTGGTCTGGGGGGGGGACAGGAGGAGGGACCCGCCCCGCTCCCGGCGCTCCATCTCCCCGACCTGCCTGAGTACGGCCCACAGGAGCTGATGAGCATGGAGAAGGAGACCACCGGCCTGTACCTGTCCGGCCACCCCATGGACCAGTACCGGGAGGCCGCCCGGGCCAGGGGGGCGGTGACAATCGGCTCCATTTTGGCGGATTTTGACCGGGAGGAGGGGCCCCAGAATTACCGGGACAACCAGCGTGTGTTTGTGGCCGGGGTGATCTCCACCTACCGCACAAGAACCACACGCAACAATACGTTGATGGCTTATGTCAACCTGGAGGACGACACCGGCTCCATGGAGCTGCTGTGTTTCTCCCGGGTGCTGGAGACGGGGGGAGGCTACATCCGGGAGAACGCCGCCGTTTTGGCGGAGGGGAAGATTTCGGTCCGGGATGAAAAGGAGCCCCAGATCATGGTTGACTCCATCCGTCCCCTGGGCGACCTGGACGGAGAGCAGGCGTCTGGGGAGGAGAAGCTGTATCTGCGTCTCCCAAGCCGGGAGGACCCGCGCCTGCGCAAGGTGCGGCTGGTCCTGTCCTTTTTTCCGGGGGAGAGTTCGGCCGTCCTCTATTTTGAGGACTGCAAGCGCCGCGTGGGTACCCGGTGCCAGATCCATCCCTCCCTCCTGGCCGACTTGAGGGAGCGGTTGGGGGAAGAAAATGTAGTGGTAAAATAGCAGCCCCGGTTTTCAGGGAAACCGGGGGGCCGAATGACCTGCCCAAGAGGGCGAAAAAAGGTTGACAATCGTACAGGCATTCGCTATACTGAATTTGTAATCCGGTAGGTAAGGCTACCACAGGGATATGGGTCGCTGCCGCAAAGGGATGGAGACATCCTCCGCTGGTTTGAACAGGTGCTGTCGAACAACAAGGCAGAATCTAACGCGATTTCACCGCCCTGTGATGCTAAAGCTTGAACGGTGGTATGAAATTGGCGTGAATGACACGCGTGCCGCCGCTGCGGCACGCGTGTTTTTTATGCCCGGCTATCTCCCGGATTCCCAAATCCAAAAAAGAGAGGTGAACATCCCATGGACAGCGGCAGTCGAGGTCCCGGCAAACCATACTGCGCCCCTGCGGCGTCTATGGGGTGGATCTGAGCGCGGTGAAATTTTGTTCGGGGTAAGGGGTTCTTTCCTGATGGCTTGATGGTATTTCAGCAGAATTGGTGTGCCGCGGCGGGAACATATCCGGCGGGGCGGCGGCCATGCCGCAGACTGAAACATCCTGTTGAGGCAAAATTCCCCGGGCGGTACATTTACAGGGTCGGAAGGACACTGGAGATGGACACCGTGCAGTCCGGCCCGTGTTTGCCGGACCTCCCTGTCACGAAACGGCGTGAGCCGGACTCGACGACAAGGAGGAATTGAACATGAAGAAGAATATGACCTGTGTCCCCGCCGTTCCTCAGACGGTGGGAGCGATTATGTCCCGGGAGCCGCTGATGCTCGCTCCCCTGATGCGGGCCCGGGAGGCCCTGGTCCGCCTGCGCCAAGTGGGGGTGCCCAGGGACTTTATGACCAACTGCTATGTGGTGGATGAGGAGTACCGCCTGCTTGGTTTGTTTACAGTCCGGGACCTGATTATGGCGCCGGACCACCAGCGCCTGGAACAGTTTATGGTCCAGCCCAAGGCATGCCTGCTTCCAGGAGACGACCAGGAAATCGCGGTCTCCCTCATGGACCGGCTGGAGCTGGTGGAGCTGCCCGTGGTGGACGGGGAGGGACGGCTGGTGGGTACCGTCACGGCGGAGGACGCCATGGATGTGCTCCAGGCCGAGGCCACAGAGGATATGGAGCGAATGGCGGCCATCCTGCCCTCGGAGAGGCCCTATTTCCAGACCCGGGTGTGGGAGCTGTATAAAAGCCGGGTGGTATGGCTGCTGCTGCTCATGGTATCCGCCGCCTTCACCGGAGCCATTATCACCCATTTCGAATCCGCTCTGGCCGCCCAGGTAATCCTCACCGCCTTTATCCCCATGCTGATGGACACCGGCGGCAACTGCGGCAGCCAGTCCTCCGTGACCGTGATCCGCGGACTGTCTCTGGGAGAAATCCAATACCGGGACTGGCTGAAGGTGGGCTGGAAGGAGATACGGGTGGGGCTGTTGTGCGGCGTGACGCTGGCTGTGGTAAATCTGCTGCGGCTGAGTCTGCTGGACGGGCTGGAGATGAAAGTGGCTCTGACGGTCAGTCTGACCCTGGTGGTGACAGTGGTGGTATCCAAGCTTTTGGGCTGCTTTCTGCCCATCCTGGCCAGCCGTCTCCGTATGGACCCGGCGGTAATGGCCAGCCCGCTGATCACCACCATTGCCGACGCCATATCCCTTATTGTCTATTTCCGCATCGCTGCCCTTCTGTTGGGACTGTGAGGATAAAAATCCCCTGTGATACGTGCAAAATGAGTGCCCATTTTGTCCGTATCACAGGGGTATTTTATCGCGCCGCCGGTGCGGGAAAACAGAACGTGTCCTGCTTTTTTATCACGCCGCTGGCACGGTTTATGGAAACAGAGACCGTCAATTGGCAGACAGGGTGAAGCAGGCGTCAGATTCGGGCAAGGGCGTGGCTTCGGTCCAGAACGGCGTACACCGCCGCAGCGGCAATCAGGCCAAAGACGCCCTGGATGATGTTGCCGGGCACTGAGGCGGCGGCGGCCAGCCCTTTCCCCAGCCACAGGCAGGCGTAACCGAAGTAGCCGGCCACCATGATAACCTCCGCCGCAGCGCCGCTGACCGCTTGAGCGGTGAGGAGTTTGCCGAACTTTCCGGTGTTCAGGGCGCGGAAAATGAGTCCGGCCACCACAGCCATGGCCAGCTTGATGGCAAAGGTGCCGGGGGCATAGTGGGCATACCCGGACATCAGGTCGGCCAGCATGGAGCCAATGCCGGCGGCGGCCCCGCCGTACAGAGGGCCTAAAACCCAGGCGGACAGCAAAACGGCGCAGTCCCCTAAGTTGACGTAGCCCTGCATGGGTGAGGGCACTTGAATCACCATGGTCATCACTGTGCACAAGGCTGCGAAGAGAGCAGCCAACACCAATTTGCGGATTTTTGAATCGGACATGGTTACGACACTCCTTGTTACAGACAGGTCTGGACTGCCTGTAAAAATGTTCTTGCATTTCTGCTTGAATTGTATTTTAATCATAACTGGTATGAAAAAAAGAGCCAAAGTGATACTATTTTATAGGACCAGATTGGAGAGGCCATGCTTACTTATGATTTGGAGCGGCGGGGAGACCTGCCCAGGTACGACTATCTCTACCGCTGTATCAAGGAGGATATTTTGTCAGGCCGGCTGTCTGCCGGGGAAAAGCTGCCCTCCAAACGGGCCCTGGCCCGGCATCTGGAGACGGCGGTGGTAACGGTGGAAAATGCCTATGCCCAGCTGGTGGCCGAGGGCTATCTCCGTCCGGAAGCAAAGCGGGGCTACTTTGTGGGCGCGGTGGAGAGCCGGACGGTGTTCCCCCGGGAGGAGGAAGCATGGGAGGCGGAGGCGGCGGACGGAGAGGATTGGCTACTGGATCTGAGGAGCGGAGGCAGCGGGACAGAGGGCTTTCCCTTTTCGGTGTGGGCCCGGCTGATGCGCCGGGTGCTGACGGAGGAGGGGGAAAAACTGATGGGGGCCATGCCTCACAGCGGTGTGCACGAGCTGCGCCGGGCCCTGGCCCGACATATCTATCAATTTCGGGGGATTTCCGTCCACCCGGAGCAGATTGTGGTGGGGGCTGGGACGGAGTACCTGGACAATCTGATTGTCCAGCTCCTGGGCCGGGACCGGGTGTACGGGGTGGAGGACCCGGGCTACTCCAAGGCCGCCCGGGTGTACGCGCTGAGCGGCGCCCGGTGCGCCTTCATTCCCGTGGACGGGCAGGGCATCGACCCGGCGGCGGTGGCGGACAGCGGGGCTCAGGTGATTCATATTTCTCCCAACCACCAGTTTCCCACCGGAGCCGTAACACCCATCGGCCGCCGGCAGGGGCTGCTGCGCTGGGCGGAGGAGCGTCCGGAGCGGTATATCATTGAGGACGATTATGACAGTGAATTTCGTTTTACAGGGTGCCCCATTCCAACGTTGAAGAGTATTGACCGGTGGGACAGGGTCATTTATACCAACACCTTTTCCAGGGTGCTGGCCCCCTCTCTGCGCATTGGATACATGGTTCTGCCCCGTACCCTGGTGGAGGACTACCAGAGGAAGCTGGGCTTTTACGCCTGTACGGTGCCTGCCATGGAGCAGTACACGCTGGCCCATTTTTTGAACGAGGGGCACTTTGAGTCCCATGTGAACCGGATGCGCGCTTTTTACCGGGGAAGACGGGACGCTGTGCTGGAGGCCATCCAGAGAAGTGCCCTGGCAGAGCGGTGTCAGGCGTTAAGGGAGAACGCCGGCCTGCATTTTGTGCTGCGGCTGGACACCGGACGGCCGGACGGGGAGCTGGCCCGCCTGGCGGAGGCCAGGGGAATCCGGCTGTCCTTTTTGACGGATTACCAGCAGGAGGAGGGCTCCGCCCCGCCCCACACCCTGGTGGTGAATTACCCCGGCGTGGACCTGGAGCATCTGGGCCAGGCGCTGGAAATTCTGGCAGAGCTGCTTTGAAATGAAAAAGGCCGCCCAAAAACTGGGCGGCCTTTTTTGTAGGCTGCAATTCCGTGCTGGGCTGAAAAGAATCAGCGCCGCACTTTTGCTTTTCCGGTGATCTGGTCCATGCGGATGCGCCAAACCGCTGTGACGGCCAGGCTTTGGTCCACAGCCCGCTGAAAGCCCTCCATATGGTCCGGAGTGAGCTTCTGGCACAGGGCCCGGAGGGCGTTGATTTTTTCCTGGGGATCGGTTACCTCATTGGCCGTTCCGGTGACAACAGCGGATTGAAAATAGGTGGTGTATGAGGAGGGCGCCACAAAAGCAGGGGTGTCCTCCCCCACAAAAGTGACACAGACACGGGGACAGGCCCGGAGCAGATCGATTTTCAGCCCCTCCCGTGCGCAATGAAAATACAGGCAGTCTTCCACCCGCACAAAAGACAGCGGCAGGCAGTAGGGCGTCTCTTCCCCCGTGGAAAAGGCGGCGACCCCGTGGGTGCAGCGGTCAATTACGGCCAGGGCGGAGTCCCGGGTCTGTTCCCGGTCAGATCGTCTCATTATGGATGTCTCCTTCCTTTTGACTGAGCAGGGCAATAATGGTGTGGTAAAAGGCGGCCGGATCCTTCTGGAAGCGCTGGGACATGGCCTGGGCCTGGTCCTGCCCGGGGACCAGAAGGCTCAGCTCCAAAAGGGGGCTGCCCACGTCGTTCAGACGCAGACGAAGTGTGCAGGTACCGTCCTCATTAGGGATGGCGGAGCTTTGCACTTGGGCCTCGCGGCGCAGGGCGTCGTTAACTTTAACCAAGTTTTCATCGCAGTGCATCCGGACGGAATAGGGCAGGCTGCTTTCACAGATTTCGCTGTTGCGCCGCCCCTTATCGGTGATGGCATAGCGGTCATCCTCTTTGGACAGCTGGCCGGTTTCCACCATGTGTTCCACCGCCTGGGTCAGAGAGAAGTAATCCACACCGGCGTCGCACAGGGCCAGATCCAGAAGCTGAAAAAAGGTGATGGGGCCGGCTGTTCGGGCCATGATATAAAGGACCAGGAGCTTCAGGTCCAGCTCATTTTGAATGAATCCCATGGAAGGCATAGGGACGCTCCTTTCCGGCAGGGGAGTCTTGCCGTCTCTTATTATAATGCCTGCCGGGAAAAATCGCAAGCCTGGAGCGGATAAAAAGCCATGGCTGTCTGGAGGGGCCAGACACCAAATGAAGGGCGGTTCATAAGATGGAATGTACCCAAAGTCAAAACGGGCGGGATGCCGCCCATACCATCCAAATATAGGAGGGAACCATATGCCAGAAATGGTCGTACCCGGCCCCATCACCGAGGAGCGCTGCATCCGGGAGGCCGTGTGTATACACACGAGAAAAATATTTGATTCTTGCAAGGATAAAGACTGTATTGAGGATTTGCGGGTTTATCCAACCAGAGGTTCTCAGGAGGTCATAGATCGGGCCCTGTCCATCAAGGCGGGCTGCGCTGAGCTGCTGTACGCTTACATCGACGTGGAGCCGGTGGGATTTAACAGAGGATTTTATACTGTGGATGTGCGGTATTTCTACCGCATCACCGCTGATGCCTTTGTAGGACCGGCCCGCCCGGTGGAGATCACCGGCCTGGCCGTCTTTGACAAGCGTGTCGTTTTGTTTGGCAGCGAGGGGAGCGCCAAGGTGTTCTCCTCTGTGGGCACAAACTGCTCTCCCGACCCCCAGGAGCTGCCCAAGGCCACGGCTCCGATTGCGGTGGTGGAGGTGGTAGATCCTCTTATCCTCAATTTGAAGCTGGTGGACGCCTGCGAGCGGTGCCCCTGCGACTGCGGATGCGGCTGTGCCGATATCCCTGCCGCCGTGGCCGCCTGCTTCCCTGAGGAGCTGATGTCCTCCGGCGACATCCACAGGCTGTACGTCACCCTGGGGCAGTTCTCCCTGATTCGCCTGGAGCGGGACACTCAGCTGCTCATCCCGGTGTACGACTACTGTATGCCGGAGAAGGAATGCCCCTGCGACGGCGGCTGCTGCCCGGAGGATCCCTGCGAACTGTTCCGAAAGGTACAATTCCCGGTGAGCGAATTCTTCCCCCCCAACAGCATTGCGCCCCGGGGCGACGGGTTCCAGGAGATTCGTTCGGGAGGCTGCTGCCGCTGATTTGGATTTCCGCCGGGGAAAAAGCGGGATGAAGCGTGTCTGGAACGGAAGAATTTCCTGCCGTTCCCGGCAGCAAGGCCGCCCATTGGGCAAAACCGATCAGTTAAACCATTCCAATACAAAACGGCCGCTCATTGAGCGGCCGTTTTGTTTGGACGTCCATCTTTGAAAGAAAATATGCCGGGCCGGAGTCCTTGTGGGCGGATGCCGGCACAGCTGGACGCAATGTCTTTGGCTTGCATCCCTACATCAGCGGGGCAAAGACGCGCAGAACGCTGCGGTAGAGCTGAAGGAGGATGTTCAGGTGCTTGAAGCGGCGCAGGGAGATGGGCTCGCACCGGGCCAGAGTCTCTTCAAAATCGGTTTTGATGTCCTTGATGCAGGGGGCCTCGCACAGCCACACACCGTCCTCAAAATGAAGGAACAGACTGCGGTAATCCAAATTGACTGTGCCTACAGTGGCAAAGCGGCCGTCCACCACAAAATTTTTGGCGTGGATAAAGCCGGGGGTATACTCGAAAATCTGGACGCCGGCCTCCAGAAGAGGAGGATAATGGGCCCGGGTCACTTCAAACACGTACCGCTTGTCCGGAATGTGGGGGGTGATGATGCGGACGTCCACACCTGACTTGGCGGCATTGCACAGGGCTGTATTGGTGGCCACATCGATAACCAGATAGGGGGTGGTGATGTAGATATAATTTTTGGCCTTGGCAATCATGTTCAGATAGACGGCCTGCCCAACTGTCTCCCGGTCCAGGGGGGTGTCAGTGTAGGGCTGGACATATCCGGTCCAGGGGCGGATGGGAGCGGCGGGTGGACGGAACCGGTCGAAGTCCTCCGCCCAGCCGCAGCAGTGGTCCCACATGGTCAAAAACATGACAGTCATGGACCACACCGCGTCCCCCTCCAGCAAAATGGCGCTGTCCTTCCAGTGGCCGAAACGCGTCCGCAGGTTGATGTATTCATCGGCCAGATTAATGCCCCCGGTAAAGCCCACCTTTCCGTCGATAATCATCAGCTTTCTGTGGTCCCGATTGTTCAGGCGCAGCGTCATCACCGGAACAAAGCGGTTGAACACCCGGCACTGGATGCCCCGGGCATTCATCTGCTGGTCATAGTCCCGGGGCAGGGAGAACATGCAGCCCATGTCGTCATAGATCAGGCGCACCTCCACACCCTGGGCCGCCTTATCCTCCAAAATGGCCAGGATGCTGTCCCAGAAGGTGCCGGGCTGGATAATGAAGTACTCCAAAAAGATGTAGTGCTCCGCTTTTTGCAGCTCCTCCAGCATCCGGGGAAAGGCCAGGTCGCCCAGAGGGAAGTATTCCGTTTCAGTGTTGGTATAAGCGGGGCAGGCGGCATACTGTTCCAGATAGTTGGCCTGGCCCGCCGCGTCGCCCCCCAGCGGAAGCAGGTCGTCGGATTTAAAGTCCTCACGCAGAGCCAGGGCGGACTTTTCCAAAATGCCCCGCATCCGTTTTTGTGTCCGTTTGGAGATATGTCCGCCCCCCACCAACAGGTAAAAGATGCCCCCGAAGACAGGGAAGGGGAGAATGACCAGCAGCCAAGCGATTTTATATCCGGGCTCCATGCGGCTGCCCACAATGGCGAGGGCGGCGGCCACGCTCATCAGAATGCAGCACCAGTAAAAATTGTCTATGTGCTCCGAGAAGGTGATTACCATGACCAGCAGCGTGGTAATTTGAGCAAGCAGGGACAGGGCGACAAATACCGAGCGGTGGAACAGAATATACAGCAGCTTTTTCATGGAAAACACCTCTCTTTAAGGGGATTCTGTCAGGATTGGGAGTGGACGGTGCATTGTATCCCGCCCTTTTCCAGGATAATCAGACCGTAGTGGGACCGGCTGGTTCCGGGATTGAGCATCCACAGTCCGTCATCCAGCTGACGGCAGAGGGGGCGGTGGGTGTGGCCGAAGAGAAGTATGTCGGCTCCGCAGGCCCTGGCGTCGGCGGTGGCGGCCTCAAGTCCGGATTTGACGCCCCACAGATGGCCGTGGGACAGCAGCAGCCGCTTTCCCTCCAGGGTAATCAGTTTCTTCAGGGGGGCGGTGGTCCAGCCGTCGCAGTTGCCCGGCACCATACAGATGGGCAGTTTGGGGTAGACATAGGTCAGTTCCTCCGCATCCTCCTGCAGGTCGCCCAGGTGGATCACCTGGTCGGGAAGGTTGGCGTCGATGGCGCGGTACATCTCCCCGCGGGCGCGATGGGAGTCGGAAAAAACAAGGATCTTCAAATTTGTCACCTAACCGTTCTCAGCGCATATACTGGAATGAAATCATGTTGGGAGTGATCGCTGTGCAATCCAAGAAAAAACCGGAGAATCCCCTGAAGGGCTCTGCGGCGGCGGAGCTGGTCAAAAACAGGGAGGCCATCTCACAGCTGGCCCAGTCGGGAGACGCCCAAAAACTGATGGCCCTGCTCCAGCAGCGAGGCGGTGTCCAGGAGGCAGCCAAGGCGGCTGCCGGCGGGGACCCAAGCCAGCTGATGGCCATGATGAACCAGCTGATGAGCACCAAGGAAGGGGCTGAATTGGTGGACAGGATCGGAAACCAGGCAAAAAAAGCGGGACTGGAGTAAAAAGCTTCAAGGCGGGAGAGGGGGGCACGTGCCGTGGCAGAGTTTGAGGATAAGCTGAACGCCATTTTGGGAAATCAGGAGGCCATGGGACAAATTATGGCCCTGGCCCATTCCCTGGGAGGCGGGACGCCGGGAGAGGCGCCACCCTCCGATCAGGGGAATGCTCCCGCCCAGCACGGCCCGCCGGACCCGCCTGCCGCCGCCTCCGCGCCGGACCTGTCCTCACTTCTGGGTCAGATCGATCCTGGGATGCTTCAAATGGGAATGCGGCTGTTTCAGGAGTATCAGGGAAACGACGACCGAAACGCCGCCCTGCTGGCCGCTCTGCGCCCCTTTTTAAAAGAGGACCGGAGGAACAAGCTGGACAGAGCGCTGCAGATCGCCCGAGTGACCAAGCTGATTCGGGTGGCCCTGCGGGCCATGGGAGGAAAGGGGGAGGAAGGGCGTGTATAATCGTTATATCCCGGAAGACACGTCCTATACCATGGTGACGGAAGAACCAACAGCACCCCCCCAGGAGGAAGGCCGTCAGGAGGAGACAGGAAGCCGCCCGTCACCACCCCCTCAGCCGCCGGGGGCCCAGGGGAGCGCCCAGAATCAGCAGAGCCCCTTTGGGGCGGCAGGATTTCAGATGCCGGCTTTTCTGAAGGGGAAGGAGGGGCTGACAGCCCTGTTTTCCGGCAAGGAGCGGGGCGGGCTGACCTCTCTGCTGAAAAGCCTCCATTTGGAGAACATCGACACGGGGGACATCCTGCTGCTGCTGATTATCCTCTATCTCCTTGTGGAGGGGGACGACCTGGAACTGGTGATCGCCCTGGGATTGGTTCTGATCATGGGACTGGGGGACCGGGACAAGGACGGGGAAAAAGAGGACGGTACATAGTGGGATATAAGACAAGGGGGGATCTGCCAGGCGCAGATCCCCCTAAGCCACAGTATGGAGCACGGTGCCGTCCGGCAAGGAGAAGGAGGCATTGGCGGGACAAGGGGCAGTGATGGGGGAGTAGGCCGTCAGCCGGTAGACCAGCTGCCCATCCTGTTCTGTCTCAGCGGATACAAGAAGACCGCTGTCCACACTGATCCAGTACCGCTCCAGCAGCTCCGGGTCGTGAAGCCGCACCTCCATATAGACACAGGGGAGGTCTCCCCGCAGCTCGTAGCCCGCGGCCGTGATGGAATCCGGATCCAGGGCCAGCACCGTCTCGTAGGTGGGGATGTGCTGGGCCAGATCAGAGGAGCGTCCGTCCGCCGGGGTGGTTTTATACAGCTGGGAGCCCTCGTACCAGTAGTAGAGAGAGCCCTCACCCACCAAGTCGTGGCGGATGGTATAAGAGGGGAGTACCTGCCTGACATGGGACCAGCCCCCATCCGCCCATACCTGGACGGAGGAGAAGGAGGAGCCCCCGGTCCAAAGGGTCTCCACTGTGATTTCACGGAAATAGCTGTCGGACCGGGTTAAGGTGGCAATGACATTTTGAACCGTCTGGGGGGTGACCTCCACCTTTTGATACAGGCTGGAGGAAGATTGAGCGCCGGAAGAGGCGCCGCCCCCGCCCCCGCCGTTCCCGTCGGGAAGAACCACAGAGGGGGTATTTAAGGCGAAAAGGCTGCGGCCAAAGCTGGTGAACATGGCGCCTACCATCAGGACAATGACGGCGATGGCAATCAGCAGTCGATTTTTTGATTCCAGAAGCTCACCCCCCCTAGGGTCCTGTGAAAAAATAGTTGAAGTCAGGATCTGAACGGCGGGAGGTCCGGAGGGGGATGGAAGGTCACCCGCCGAAGGCCTCCAGAGGCTCTGTCCGCCGGCCGAAATGCCACTGGATGGCGTCCACGATACGGCGGCAGGCCTGGCCGTCCCCGTAGGGGTTGACGGCGTGGGCCATCCGGGCGTAGGCGGAGGGGTCGTCCAGCAGCCGGTCCGCCAGGGCAACGATCCGGTCGTATTCCACCCCGGCCAGCTTGACGGTGCCGGCGGTTACGGCCTCGGGCCGTTCGGTCTCCTTCCGCAGGACAAGCACCGGCTTGCCCAGGGCGGGGGCCTCCTCCTGAAGACCGCCCGAGTCGGTCATCACCAGATAGCACCGGGCCATCAGGTTGTGCATCTCCTCCACGTTCAGGGGGGGGATGAGATGGACATTTTCAATGTTGTCCAGGTGCCGGTGGGCGCACTCCTGGACCACGGGGGACAGATGGACGGGATAAATCAGCTCCGCCTCCGGGTGAGTCTGGGCGATGTGGGCCAGGGCGGACATGATGTCCTCCATGGGCTGGCCGTAGTTTTCCCGCCGGTGGCAGGTAACCAGAATGACCTTTTTGTTGACATAATCCATTTGATTGAGGATGTTATCTGAAAAGCTAAAATCCTTTACAACCGTTGTCTGGAGGGCATCAATCACGGTGTTGCCCGTCAAAAACACACCATTGGTGATGTTTTCCCTGGCCAGATTCTCCCGGTTGGTCACCGTGGGACAGAAGTGGAGGTCGGCAATGGCCCCCACCATTTTCCGATTCATCTCCTCGGGGAAGGGGGACCATTTGTCATAAGTGCGCAGGCCCGCCTCCACGTGCCCCACGGGGATTTTGTGGTAAAAGGCGGCCAAAGCTCCGGCGAAGGTGGTGGAGGTGTCCCCGTGGACCAGAACCAGGTCGGGGCTGGCCTCCTCCAGGACCCTGTCCATGCCGGTGAGGCATTTGGAGGTGATGGTGGACAGGGTCTGACGGGGCTCCATAATGTTCAGATCGTAGTCGGGCCTCAGGCCAAAGATATTCAGCACCGAGTCCAGCATCTCCCGGTGCTGGGCGGTGACGCAGCACTGGGCCTGGATACCGGGCCGCCGGGCCAGTTCCAAGGCCAGGGGCGCCATTTTAATGGCCTCCGGGCGGGTGCCGAAAATGGTCATTACTTTGATATCGCTCATTTTTCAGAACTGTCCTCCTCGCCAAAAAAGTTGTCGTTGCCGGCGATCTGAGTCCGGGACGGGGGAGGCTTGGGGGTGGAGGGGGGTTCGCCGCCCCGGCCGGTGTGGCCCAGAAAGACCATGGCGGCCACCCCGCCGGCCAGACACAGGGCCATCAGGAACAGCATGGCCTTGACCACGCCGCTGGTGGTGAGCACCACGGCGGACAGGCCCAGAATGGCGCTGATGACGTAAAGCACGGCCACGGCCTGTTTTTGAGAGAAGCCCATGTCGATGAGGCGGTGGTGGATGTGTCCCCGGTCTGGGGACATGGGGGACTGTCCCTTGGCCAGCCGCCGCAAAATGGCAAAGCAGGTGTCAAAGATGGGCAGGCCCAGCATCAGGAAGGGGACGGCAAAGGAAATAATGGTGTAAAACTTAAACAGCCCCTGAATGGACACCGTGGCCAGAATAAATCCCAGGAAGGTGGAGCCGGTATCTCCCATAAAAATCTTTGCCGGGTTCAGGTTATAGGGCAGAAAGCCGATGCAGGCCCCGGCCAGGGCGGCCATGAGGATGGCCACATCGGGCTCGGACACCGTCAGGGCAATGACCAGAAGGGTCATGGAGCTGATGGTGGATACGCCGCAGGCCAGCCCGTCCAGCCCGTCGATCAGGTTGACGGCATTGGTAATGCCCACGATCCATAAAACGGAGATGGGGATGGAGAGCCAGCCCAGCTCCCAATAGGGCTCGCTGCTGAAAATGTTGATGTTGGACAGAATATAGATCCGGTTGCCCGCCAGCACGGCGATCAGGGCGGCCAGGATCTGAACCAGAAATTTGGGCTTGGCGGGCAGGGCGTAGATGTCGTCAAAGATGCCCAGGATAACGATAATGACGGCGCCCAGCACCATGCCCCGCAGCTGCTGAGACAGGGGGAGAAAAATCAGCACGCTGAGAACAAAGCCGAAAAAGATAGCCAGCCCTCCCATACGGGGGATGGGGTGGTTGTGCATCCGCCGGTTGTCCTTGGGGACGTCCACAGCGCCCACCCGGAAGGCCAGTGAGCGGACCACGGGGGTGGAAATCAGGGCTACCACCGCAGCGGCCAGCAGGGCGGCGGCCGCAGTACCTACAACGGGAAGTTGAATGGTCATATCCAGTCCTCTTTTGCATTTCTGTGCGGGGATGCCCCTCCTTATCGGGGGACAAAGCCCACCTTTTTGTATACCTTGCGCAGGGTCTTGCCGGCTACATAGGATGCTTTTTCAGCCCCCTGTTTGTACACAGACTCCAGATAGGCCTTGTCGGCCAGAATCCGGGCAGCCTCCTCCCGGATGGGGCGGAGGGTTTCAATGACCGCCTCGCCCACGGCGGGCTTGAAGGCGCCGTAGCCTTTGCCGGAAAACTCCGCCTCGATTTCGGGGAAGGTCTTCCCGGTGACGGCGGCGTAGATGGACATAAGGTTGGACACGCCGGGCTTGGCCTCCGGGTCATAGCGGACGCAGTTTTCTGTATCGCTGTCAGTGATGGCCCGCTTGAATTTGCGCTGAATGTCCTCAGGTTTTTCCATGAGGAAGACGCAGCCCTCAGGGGTGGACTTGGACATCTTGGCGTCCGGGGCGGACAGCCCCATAATCCTGGCCCCGGTCTTGGGAATGTAGGGCTGGGGGATGTTGAAGACGTCTCCGTAGATCCCGTTGAACCGCTGGGCCACATCCCGGGTCAGCTCTACATGCTGCTTTTGGTCGTTGCCCACGGGGACGAAGTCGGGCTGGTACAGGAGGATGTCAGCGGCCATGAGAGCGGGGTAGGTGAACAGGCCGCCGTTGATGTTATCGGCATTTTTGGCGGACTTGTCCTTGAACTGGGTCATACGGGACAGCTCGCCGAACATGGTGTAGCAGTTGAGCACCCAGCCTAGCTCGGCATGGGCGGGGACATGGGACTGGATGAACAGGGTGTTCTTGGCGGGATCCAGGCCGCAGGCGATATATTGGGCCAGCTGCTCCAGGGTGCGCCGGCGCAGGTTGGCGGGGTCCTGACGTACGGTGATGGTGTGCATATCCGCCATAAAATAGTAGCAGTCAAACTCATCGGCCCGGGCGGCCCAGTTTTTGATGGCCCCTAAATAATTGCCCAAGTGCAGATCGCCGCTGGGCTGGATGCCGGAGAGCATTACTTTTTTCTGTTCATCCATTGGACTTTGCTCCTTTGACTTGGGCATACCCGCAGTATGCCCGCATAATATCGTTGCATTATACCACAGAAGAGAGATTTTATCAAGTTCAATTAGCCCTGGACTTGTGTGTCCGGGGCTTCTGTGATAGGCTTAACGTAACTGAGAAGGGGCTGCCCGGGGCGTGTGCCGGACGGGGAACCGGGCATTATGGCGCTGTGCCCCGCCGTGGACCCGGCGGTTCTTCTGAATATGGGGGAATAGAGGTGTGGGGAGATGGCCTGGTATGTGTATATCCTGCGCTGCGGGGACGGGACGCTGTACACGGGAATTACCGACGATGTGGACAGGAGACTGGCCGCCCACCGGGCGGGCAGGGGGGCCAAGTACACCCGGGGCCGGGGCCCCCTGGAGCTGGTGTATCTGGAGGAGGGCAGAAAGTCAAGCAAGTGCAACACCTAAATTATGGAACACTTCGGCAGGTGAGCGCCAGCCGAGGCATTTTCTGGGACGAGAATTGATAAGATCGACAACGGAATCTACAAACTTTTG
>Ga0129317_1000819_pt1 | contig 28016 bp, 20 predicted proteins | sample Cm1ome_FD_94430 | JGI IMG/M metagenome (GOLD analysis project Ga0129317, IMG submission 94430) | Eastern black-and-white colobus group fecal microbial communities from Wisconsin, USA - Cm1105 metagenome | ecosystem: Host-associated > Mammals > Digestive system > Large intestine > Fecal | place... | reverse complement strand
TTTTACACCCCCTCCGGACGATGCATTATTGGCTTAGGGGGGGGTAATTCTAATGTGATTTTTGCGATGCTCTATGGCGTTGCACGTTACGCTGTCACCTAAATTTATTTAGGACAATATTGCGTCCTATGCCAAATATTTGCCCGTACCTGACGGCCGTTTCCCATTTTATAGCTACCTTTGTGGAATAAAACGCACACATAGACAAATAGCAATACATTATATATATATATGAGCAAAGACATCGTACTTAGCGGTATTCGTCCGACCGGCAACCTGCACCTTGGCAACTACTTTGGTGCCCTGCGCAAGTTTGTCAAGATGCAGGACGATTTCGACTGCTTTTTTTTCATCGCGGATTTGCACGCCCTGACCACCAACACCGATCCGGAAGCGCTACACGCCAACGTCAAAAACATTCTGGCACAATATCTGGCCGCCGGCATAGACCCGGACAAGGCCGCTATATTCGTCCAAAGCGACATACCCGAAATTCCGGAAATGTACCTACTGCTGAATATGCATGTAGGCGTGGGTGAACTGATGCGAACCACTTCCTTCAAAGACAAGGCCCGCAAGGCATTGGGCCTGGCAGCCCCCGGGAGTGACGCCTCGACCATGACCAAGGAGGAGGACGAGGCCTTTGAGCACCAGTTATTCGGCGGCGACAGCAACAAGCGCGTCAGCGCCGGACTGCTCACCTACCCCACCCTCATGGCCGTGGACATCCTGATACAAAAAGCAAAGTATGTCCCCGTAGGCAAAGACCAAGAGCAGCATCTTGAACTGACACGCCGCTTTGCACGCCGCTTCAACAGTTTCTACGGCGTCGAGGAATTTATCGAACCGCAAAACTTCGATTTCGGCGGAAAGCCCATCAAAGTCCCCGGCCTGGACGGCAGCGGAAAGATGGGCAAGAGCGAAGGCAACTGCATATACCTCATCGACGACCCCAAGACACTGCGAAAAAAAGTTATGCGTGCCGTCACCGACGAAGGCCCCAAAGAGCCGAACTCGCATATGTGCGAGCCGATAGCTAACCTGATTTCGCTCCTCGAGCTTGCCTCGACTCCCGAAGTGGTGCAGAAATATCGCGATGCATATGCAGACTGCTCGATACGCTACGGCGACCTCAAAAAAGAACTTGCCGAAGACCTTACGCGTATCACCGAGCCTATACGCGAGCGCATCAACACATACCTCAACGATGAAGCGTACCTGCGTCAGGTATTGGCTCGCGGTGCCGAACGCGCACGCGAACGCGCTTCCAAGACCCTGGCCGAAGTACGCCAAATTATGGGTCTGCGAGGCTTCTGACCATAGCTCAGCCACTCGACCAAGCTCGACTACAAGACACGTAAAAAAAAATACTTCTCACAAATCATATAATTCTCTACTTAGCCATGAGACTTATCATCGAAAAGAATTACGAAAACGTATCCCAATGGGCAGCCAACTACGTAGCCGCCCGCATCAATGAGGCCAAACCGACAGCCGAACACCCCTTTGTTCTCGGATGCCCGACAGGCAGCAGCCCCTTAGGCATGTACCGCGCCCTCATCCGCCTCAACAAGGAAGGCAAAGTATCATTCCGCAATGTTGTTACCTTCAATATGGACGAATACTGCGGCATACCTCGCGACCACGAACAGAGCTACCACACCTTCATGTGGACCAACTTTTTCAACCAAATCGACATCCTCCCCGAGAACGTCAATATTCTCAACGGCAACGCCGAAGACCCCGTGGCCGAATGTCGTCGCTACGAAGAAAAGATTGCTTCCTACGGCGGCATCGATCTCTTCTTGGGCGGCGTAGGTCCCGACGGACATATTGCTTTCAACGAGCCCGGTTCGTCGCTGACATCGCGCACTCGCATGAAAACGCTGACACACGATACCATCATCGCCAACTCGCGCTTCTTCAACAACGATGTCAACCTCGTTCCGAAAACCGCCCTTACCGTAGGCGTCGGTACCATCATGTCGGCTCGTAGCGTCCTGCTGATCGTAAACGGCCACAACAAGGCACGCGCCCTCAAACATGGTGTAGAAGGCGGCATCAGCCAAATGTGGACTATCTCCGCCTTGCAGATGCACCAAAAGGCTATCATCGTAGCCGATGAAGAGGCTTGCGACGAACTCAAGGTTGCCACATACCGCTACTTCAAGGACATCGAAGCTGCTAACCTTGACCCACAGTCACAATTCTGATATAGTGCCTCCCGGTAGAGGCTACACAAAAAAGGGGATGCAAATGCATCGCCTTTTTTTGTGGATGAAGATGACTGTAATGGATGATATAGGATGCATAGCATTTTATCAGAAACAGACCCGGTTGTTTCCTGTTTTGCCTTAATATTTTTTAACAGAATATTTGTTTGCTGTTAAATGGAATATCGTTAACTTGCACCCGTAAAACAGAAGACAGCAGCACTGTAAGCACTTCCCTGACAGCATTTTAAGGCCAGACATCGAGAGCGGTGTCGGCCAAGCGTCGGGAGTAGTACCCCGGAGTTGCTGACGGAAATACAACTAAGTGAAAAACAATTTTAACCCTTTAACAAAACGGATATGAAAAAACTTTTCTTAAAACAGGCTTTGGCGGTGGCAATAATACTGCTGTCAGGCATCGTATCTTACGCGGCATCTTCCGGCAAGTGTGGTGACAACCTCACTTGGACCATGGATGATGTGGGAAACCTGGTGATTACAGGATACGGAGATATGTATGACGCGTACGATTCTCAATATCAGGCGAATGCGTGGGTAGACAGTAAAGTCAAGACTGTAAAATTCCCGGGAGGTCTCACTTCGATTGGTTATGCGATGTTTACCTATACCCGAAATCTTAAAGAACTAAACTTGGCCGGTACTCAAGTCAAAACCATTAAGGGTAATGCGTTCCGTAATAGTGGTATCACAACGGTTTATTTGCCAAGTACACTGACGGAAATCGGAGCTGCAGCATTCTGGGACTGCTATGACATAGAAGTGATTAGGGTCGATGTATTAAACAAAACATACGACTCGCGCGACAAGTGTAATGCAGTCATCGAAACCGCTACCAATAAGTTGATTATGGGTGGCAACAAAACCGTAATTCCGAGAACTGTAAAAATTATTGGTGAGCGCGCTTTTTGTGGACGCACCAAACTGACCTCACTTGGCTTGCATGATGCTGTGGAGGAAATACAATCTTTTGCATATGCCGGCTGTACCGCATTAAAGAGTGCTTTTATTCCTGCCGGAGTGCGATATGTTGGTCGCGGCCTTTTTATGGGTTGCGAGAATTTGAGATATATCAATGTGGACGAAAAGAACCAACGATATGACTCGCGCTTCGACTGTGACGCCATCATCGAAACCCAGCCCGCGACCTTGAGAGCCGGATGTTCCAGCACTATCATCCCCAGGAACATACTCACTATTGATGAGTATGCTTTCGATGGTATCAACATAGAGAGCATCTATATTCCGGCATCAGTGACAACTATCAAGGAGAGTGCCATACATAATTGTACATTGTTGGGTTCCATAACGGTAGACGAAAAAAACAGTGTCTACGACTCGCGTGACAACTGCAATGCTATCATCAAAACCAAGACAAACGAACTGATAGTCGGTTGCTACAACACAGTAATCCCCAATGGAATAAAGAGCATTGCGCATTATGCGTTTGATGAAATCGGCGATTTGGGAGATGTTATAATTCCACCAACGGTTACGAGCATCGGTAACTACGCCTTCAGAGGCACCAATATTACAGGACTATATCTCCCGCCGTCTATAACTTCAATCGGAATTTCTGCTTTTGCACGGAACTCCAACATTAAGGAAATAGTTGCGTGTATGACTACACCACCTACGATAGCCGAAAACACGTTCACTTTGTACACAGGCGAAGACACCAAGTTGATAGTGCCGCCGGGTACGAAAGCGAAGTATCAAGCTGCCGAGTATTGGAAGAAATTCAAAACTATCGAGGAAGGCACCCGAGGTGGTCAGTGTGGGCCCAATGTCTTTTGGACTATGCTCAACGGAGGTGTAAATATCACCGGCACCGGTGTTATGTATAATTTTGCCACCTACTCGATGGCAGAAGGGGAATGGGGTACGGCGACTAACGTGGTCATAGGCGAAGGCATCACTAAGGTAGGCAACTTTAATTTCTATAATTGCCGCAACATAAAGACTGTGTCTTTCCCCTCGACATTGACCGCAATTGGTCAGGGAACTTTCCAGCACTGTAGTAGCCTTGAGAACATTTGGATTCCCAAGTCGGTGACAAGCATATCTCCTTCGTCATTCACAGGTTGCTATTCGGCGAAGCTCATATATGTGGAGACCGACAATGCGGTTTACGACTCGCGTAACAACTGTAACGCCATCATCAAGACCGCTGACAACGAACTGGTGTCAGGCTGTTCCGTAACCGTCATTCCCAACACCGTGACCTCTATCGGAGGAGCTGCATTCGCACATTGCTCAACCCTGACCAAGATTACCATACCCGGGTCTGTGACTCAGATAAAAGGCTCCGCATTCCGCCTATCCGCACTGAAAGAACTCAACGTCGAAGCCACCGAGCCTCCCGTATGCGACCCTCTCTCGTTCAACGGCGTCGAGGTAGCAAAGTGCAAGCTCTATGTCCCCATAGGCTCTATCGAAAAATACAAGACTGCTGACATCTGGAAAGACTTCATCATCCTTGCCGGCGTAGACGACATCACCGCAGACGACAGCGGCGTAGCAGTGCGCACTGTCGGTCGCGATATCACCATCTCCGGAGCACCCGACGATGCCCTTGTCGAAGTGTACAACACGGCAGGCATGACCGTCTACAGCGGCACCGCCAAGACTATCGCCGCTCCCGCCTCCGGACTCTACATTGTCCGCGTAGCCGGCACCACCCACAAAGTGGCTGTCAAGTAAACTCCCCACACACACACGCTTAGAGGTTAGCGTCAATAGCTCCAATAGCCCCAATAGGCAAAGTCGGCACAACCGCCGCCTATTGCGGCTATTGGAGCTATTGCGTTTATCTCCTCCTCTTACGACACATGAGGGCTGTATGTGATTTGTGAGGCTCTATGCCGCATAGAAGCTGTTTTAGTATTCTTTAACTTGAAAAGGGTAGGTTGTTAAAAAGGTTTTTGCTAACTTGCAACCAAATTAGAGGCGCATGTCAGTAACTGTCGTTTAGTATGAGTCTTTTTTGCGATTTCGACAGCAATTACGATATAAGCCTTTTCAAAACCGAACTACGCCCTGCGAATCGGTTTCAGCCTTGTAAAAACCCCTCCCCCTCGGGAGACCGCAAACTAAACCTTAAAGCCATGCCGGAAAGCACCCCTGTTTTTCCGGGAGCCAAAAAGAAAAAACAAGTTTAACCATCAAATAAAACGGATATGAAAAAACTCGTCGTAAAAACGTTCTTGGTAGCGGCAATGTTGTTGCTATCGGGCATAGCAAGTTCTGCCGCACTCACAAGCGGCAAGTGTGGTAAAAATCTCACTTGGACTCTTGATGATGCCGGCACGCTGACCATTACCGGTAGCGGTGAAATGTATAACTACTATGCGGATGAAAACGAGCGATGGGAAAGAGAGCTCATCAAGAATCTCGTTATAGGCGACGAGGTGACATCTATAGGCGTGAATATGTTCTCAAACTCGCAATTGACAACTGTAAGCTTCGGAAAAGGCATTAGGAAGATTCAACGACATTCCTTTATTGGATGCCAAAAGCTTAAGGAGATATATATACCGGCGTCAGTAAGCGATATTGAGCAGAGAATATTTATGAACTGTCCCGCTCTTTCAGTCATAAAGGTGGCGCCGGAAAACAGCAAGTATGACTCGCGCAACAACTGTAACGCAATTATAGAAAAAGCTACCAACAAACTGCATTTCGGCACGGCATTCAGTACTATACCGAATACAGTGACCTCGATAGGCACGTCCGCATTCTACAACAACGTCAATATGAAGAGCAGAGTCCTGCCGAACACTATTAAGACTATCGAGGATCACGCTTTCGGGGACTGTGAGGCTCTCGAGAGGGTGTTTATTCCGGCTTCGGTGACAAGTATAGGCAACGAAGTTTTCAGCAACTGTCCGAGCTTGCGAGACTTAGAAGTTGACGAGGCCAACAAGGTTTATGACTCGCGTGACTACTGCAACGCCATCATAAAGACCAAGACCAACGAACTTATTTACGGATGTAGCAGTACCTTAATACCGGAAAACGTAACTACGATTGCTTCGGGAGCTTTCTTCGGCAGTAAATACCTGACGGCAGTTTACATTCCGGCTTCGGTGACTAACATCGTTGGCAATCCCTTCAGGGACTGTTCCGCAGTGACAGAAATACGCGTAGCTTCGGGCAACACGACCTACGATTCGCGCGGGGACTGCAACGCCATCATCAAGCGTGCCACCAACGAACTGGTTATCGGGTGCGAAAATACGGTTTTCCCGAAAGACGTAACTACGGTCGGTGCTGAAGCTTTCAATGGGATAGGTGCCCCTGCCAATTTGATTCTTCCCGAAGGGCTGACTACTATCGGAGAGAACGCTTTCAGGAAAGCCGAAGTGACTGCCATATACTTGCCGGCATCGGTAAATACCATTGGAGTGTCGGCTTTTGCCTACAACTCAAACGTTAAGGAACTTGTAGTAGCTGCTACAACACCACCGACAGCAGGGAGAACAGCTTTCTGGGGCTTTCCCACCAGAACTATCAAGGTGTATGTGCCTCAGGGAACAGCAGAAATATATAAGGCTAAGAAAGAATGGATGGATTTCAAAAACTACATAGAAGAAAGCCGCTATGGCAAATGCGGTAATTCTGCTAATTGGCTTCTCCTAAACGGCGAACTGCACATCACCGGCACCGGTGCTATGTATGAATATAGTAACGTGGTCGCAGAAAGGGATTGGGGGGAGGTGAATACCGTGAATATAGGCGAAGGCATCACAGAGGTAGGTGCGTATGCATTCTTAGATGACAAAATTATCAAGAAAGTGTCTTTCCCTTCGACCTTGACCGCGATAGGAAAGAAAGCCTTCTATAGGTGTAGTGATATGGAATATATATGGATTCCTAAGTCGGTGACAAACATAGATGATCAGGCATTCTCAGGTTGCTATTCGGCGAAGCTCATATATGTGGAGGACGACAACACGGTTTACGACTCGCGCAACAACTGCAACGCTATCATCAAGACCGCTGACAACGAACTGTTATATGGCAATCCTGCAACCGTCATTCCCAACACCGTGACCTCTATTGGTGCCCACGCCTTCTCATACTGCTCCAACCTGACCAAGATGACCATACCCGGGTCAGTAACCGGGATCCAACGTGCTGCATTCTATCAGACTTCACTGAAAGAACTTTATGTAGAAGCCATCGAGCCTCCCGTATGCGAAGTATCCCCATTCTTAGGCGTAAATGTGGCAGAGTGCAGGCTATATGTACCCAAAGTCTCTATAGAAAAGTACAAGGCAGCTAAATACTGGAAAGACTTTATCATCCTTGCCGGCGTAGACGACATCACTGCAGATGACAGCGGCGTAGCAGTGCGCACTGTCGGCCGCGACATCACCATCTCCGGAGCACCCGTCGACGCCCTTGTCGAAGTGTACAACACGGCAGGTATGACCGTCTACAGCGGCACCGCCAAGACCGTGTCGGCTCCCGCCTCTGGGCTCTACATTGTCCGCGTAGCCGGCACCACCCACAAAGTGGCTGTCAAGTAAACTCCCCCCACACGCTTAGAGGTTAGCGTCAATAGCTTCAATAGCTCGAATAGGCAAAAACCGGCTCAGCCACTGCCTATTTATTGGAGCTATTGTTACTATTATTGCTATAGAAGCTATTGCTGCTATACCCCACGTCTACAAGGGATGATATTGCTGTTAGCTGCCGGAGTGCCGGCAGAATTCACAGGCATTTCAAGACTTTGACAACGGGTCACCCGAATTGGCTTTAGAAGAGAAGTAACAATAAAGGTTTAAAAGCTGCTATTTCTCAACTGTCATTAGCGACTCAAGGTGGCTACATCCAACAGCTTCAAGATTATAAGGCCGCCAACCCGGATCCTGCCTCCAATCTTTAAAAGACAATACTACGCCTTGGGCACACTCTCCTAAGTATAGGAAAAGGCATCCCGCCGAAGATTGCGAGATGCCTTTGTATTTATCAGAGCCTAATATGTTGCCGACCGCCTATGACGGCGCGGTGTCAGTTGATTTTCAACTTTTGACCCGGACGTATCTTGGTCGAGGCCTTGATGCCATTGGCGCGGCAAAGACGTGCGACGGTGGTATGGTTACGCGCGGCTATCTTGCTCAACGAATCGCCTTTTTTGACCGTCACCGAGCGCGAAGATGTCCCGGACGAATGCTTGGTACGCGAAGGAGTCGAAGCCTGGGCGCGATTGGCACTGCGCATGGCGTTGTACGTGCGAGCATACTCGGCATTGGCTGCGGGCGAGAAGTTACGTGCATTCTGATATGTATTCTTATTGAAGACATACGTATCCGTATGGGTTGTCTGGTTAGCAAAGTCAAAGATACCTGCCGGATTAATTGCATAACCCATATATCGGGTTTCGAAATGCAGGTGCGGTCCGGTGGAACGACCGGTATTACCACCAAGTGCTATGGGATCACCGGCGTGTACATACTGCTCGGGCTTGACAAGGAAACATGACAAGTGGCCGTAGACGGTCTCTAAGTCGTTGGTATGGCGTATCACGATATAATAGCCGTATCCGCGACGTTCGAAGTTGGTGATGCGTACACGTCCGTCGAAAGCTGCATATATGGTATCGCGCATATGTATACCGATGTCTATACCCTTATGCATACGACGAAAGCGGCGACGGTAGCCGTAAGGCGAGGTAATGGGGCCGTTGTGGGGCATGCAGTAGTTGGAGACATCGATGACAGCAGTCTGTGGTACGTGCACATTGGCATAGCAGTTGACGCGGTTCGAGTTCCAGCCTTCTTCGTAGATATCGCCCTCGGGCTCGTCCTCAGTACTGAAGTTGAGGTAATCAATAGTGGGATTTATCGAGATGGAGTGAGTGGCCGAGGCCTGATTGGCCAGCAGGTCGGAAGTCTGCTTGGTATGCTGACCCGGCAGCCGGTATGTCTGAGCCGTAGCCACCGCGGCTGTACCGAGGGCAAGGGAGACAAACGTCATAATGCGTGCTATGCTATTCATTGGTCTGTATAAGTCCGTTGTGACTGCGGAGCGTCGGTCGGTGCGCTGACAAAGAGAAACGTCCGCAGGCGGATGCAAGTTATGTGTGGTTAGATGATGTGATGAACACCCGAGGTCCGGTCGGCTGCAGTGGACCGCAAGCCTCGGTGTCGGAGGAAATGGAGAAACAGCCGCCGCTGCGACTGTCGCGGGAGAGGACGGCACGGCTGTCAGAGCCTGCCGTAAGGAACCTGACGCCCTCTGCGCAATTGTCAATCACCTCAAGCCATCTCGTCGGCAGCATAAATGCTGCCGAGGACGGCGGGAGTGTACTCGAAGATTTCGCCATCGCGGAAGAACCGCTTGATCTCGATGGCTGCATTCTCCGGGGTGTCGCTGGCATGAATGATGTTTTCCTGGCCGGACATACCCATATCGCCGCGTATGGTGCCGGGAGCGGCAGCGCGACAATTGGTGGCGCCGGTCACGGCACGCACGCACGACACCACATCCTTACCTTCAAGGCACATTACTATGACGGGCGTAGCCATCATTGAGCGTACCAACGTCGGGAAAAACGGGCGATCGACAAGGTGTGCATAGTGCTCGCGCAGTATCGCCTCGTCCAGTTGCATCATCTTTATGCCGGCTATTATAAGTCCTTTACGTAGAAAACGGTCGAGTATTTGACCGCTGAGTCCGCGCTGTATTGCCGACGGTTTTAGGATGATGAGGGTCTTTTCCATACGTGGATTTTGTGGTGTCTGTTGTTGCAGATGTGGTTTTTTAGGTGGTCAGTTGTTAGAGGGTGTTAACGATTTTCATCGTGACATCCCAAAGGTAAACATTTTTCGCGAAATAGCGGCTTTTTGTTCGCGTTTTTTTCCGAAATAGCACTTTTCAGCGCCCGAATACCCTCAGCAGCGCTTTGTAAATCAAATCATTACACAAAAACATGTTTTACAACATGTTTTTGCTCGATGACGTTTTCGCCTCCCTTTTCCTATCAAAATCTATGTTCGCGAATGTGAATTTTTGTAATCTTCCTCGGGACGCCGGCTATTGGATGAGAACTGTGGGAATAAATAAATCGTTTGCGCACCACGATGCCGCCGTTAGAAAAAATTTTACTATCTTTGCGGTGCAGACCGACTTGAAGCCCCCGGTCGGGGTAAGAGGGTTGGGTTAATGCAACTGTCGCGGAGAGCCGCGCAGCACATATTCTTAAATACAAAAGCGTATATCAGCGCTTTGTTCTTGGCTTCCTCAGAACTTCGCAAATTCTAAACAGTATAGTCAAGGGCACTGCAACGATAGACGTCCAGGTATGCACCGATGGTGTATGCCGCTGTGTCCGTGCCGGACATAGCGGTCTATACATCCGTCCTCATACTTGCGTGGGCTTCTATAGTTGCTTGTCTCTACTATACTGGGCATGCGAAGGCCTTGAGGAGCGGAGACTGGCAACGATAACTGAAATCCACGCATTTTTTGTTTTATACCTTCCCGAAGTCAGGGATTTCGGCATCGGGAGCGTGAGGACGTCTTTACCTACATACCGATTATGCCAAAATCCAAATTTGCTCTTGGTAAAGCGACAGAGTACAAAGTCGCATCAATATTCCTTGATGCCGACTGCGAAGTGTACCTGCCGGCCGTGGACGACCATGGCGTGGACATGCTGGTCATTCCGCCCAAAAACCTTAACGACATGCTGTCACTTCCCCCGGAAGTAGCTCAAGAACTCTACAAAGCCGGACAGTCCGGCATCCTGGAAGTGCAAGTCAAATCACTCAGCACGGGAGGCCTTTTTGCCGCCATCTCCTGTCCAAATCCTCGTCCCAATTACTTCTACGTGTTCTACATCCGCTCAATCGAAACGTATTGGCTTATCCCATCTCTGGACTTTGTCAAGATTGCAAGCCAGAACAGCGCGACATGCAAGAACGCATTCAAGTACTCGCTAACACTTGCCACCGGTAAGGGAGAACTTCGCCGCACCGAGTACATCATCAAACGCCCCAAGCCCTAACGGCATCCGTACATCCTCCCCTCCCCGGGTAGCAATGCCCGGAGTGGAGGGCGTGCGATGCCTCACTCATCAGCCAAAATTCTCAAATAAAATCATCCACCGGAAAGGCAGGGCGATGCAAACCCGGACATAGCCCTCGCCTATTCCATAAAACGAAACAACAATGAATCGACTACTACGAATCCTTATGCCGCCGTTAGCCCTGCTACTTGCGACACTTCCGGTCGTTGCATACGACTACGACTTCGAAGAGAACGGTATATACTACCTCATCACCTCAGACGATGACCTCACCTGCGCGGTTGCACCCGGCAACAAGGCCTACGCCGGCAATGTGGTCATCCCTGCCACTGCCACCTTCGAGGGCACGACCTACAAAGTAACAGCTATCGCGGCAAAAGCCTTCAAAGACTGTAAGCGTCTCAAATCGATAGACCTCGGCAATGTCACAAAAATCGGATCCAACGCTTTTGAGTATTGTACAAGCCTAACTACTATAGATTTAAAGAACGTAACGGAACTGGGCAAATGTGCTTTTGAGTATTGTACAAGCCTAACAAGCGTGGATTTAATCGGCATTACAACACTACACGCCGGTACATTCACAGGATGTAAAAACTTGATGACAGTCAAAAATGCGCACAACATTAAAGAAATTGACAATCTTAAAGGCTATACAACCTTTTGTGCCGGCACTTTCGAAGATTGTACCTCATTAACAAGCATCGACCTGCCAAATGTACAACAGATTGGCCTATACGCATTCTACGGTAGTTCATTTGCAGAACTCGTACTACCAGCTCTAAGATATGCGTTCCTTGGTGAGAGCGGCGCAATGTATGGCGCTTTCATTTTTCCTAGTACAGCACTGAAAAAGCTTGTTTTGCCTAAGGTAGAAAATTTTTTAGGTGACAAGTCTTTGTGCTACTCCGATAAGGGGAAACAACTAACTGAGCTAACACTGGGGGAGAAAGCGTCTTTATTTGCAGAAAAAGGGCGCGATTCCTATTATGCTGTCTATGGCCAATGCACAAGCATGAGAAAAGTTACTTATTTGAGCGCAGAACCCAAATATGAGCAGATTGGAGAGGAATGGTTTCCAAATGCTGATGTATATGTTCCCAAGGGTTCAGCGACAGCATATAAAGCATATAAGGCAGAACATCCTAACTGCTTCAGAAACGTATATGAGTTCGAGCCGGAGGTGAATATAAACGAGAGTGCCGTCACTGTACGCATTAATGGGCGCTACAAACTATCGACTGTTGTCTTACCATATTACGATTATGATTCTGCAGAAATCCAATGGGAAAGTTCAGCCCCAAACATTGCAGACGTCTCATCCAAAGGCGTGGTTTTCGCCCTTTCGGAGGGCAACGCAACAATAACAGCCAAATACGGTAATGCAACGGCAACTTGCGCCGTAAAAGTTTCCAAGACAGAAAGTGTCGATGACGTGAAGGTAGACGCTGCCACCGAGTATGATGTGTACAATCTGCAAGGCATTATGGTACGCAGCAAATGCGACAAAGCAGACATCTACGACCTGCCCGGCGGCATCTATATCCTCGTGTCGCCGCAAGGCCGCACCAAGGTCCGCATCTGACACTGCCACATAACGGCATCTGACATCGCCACCGGGTGACGCCGGCAGATACCGCACACCGACATAACATTACGTACCGCAAGGCACGTCCACCTTCCCTAAGCCGGGAGACTGCATGGAACATAAGCGATGGTGCAGCCTCCCGACTTTAATTTCAAATATCTCAAAGAACTCACGCTCGGAGCTCTCGAAACGTTCCGACTATTCGCCGACGGTTTTGCGGCATTTAGGATTAATTATTAACTTTGTGGCACGGAAGTCCGGCGGCGCAAATGCTGCCGACAGCCGCTAACGCCGCAGTGCAAGTCGCAATACCGAAGCCTGCGACGCCGCAGGCGAATATGCAATACAACAAGACTATACCTATATATTATCCCCGAAATAAAACCGAGAATATGGAACAAGACAAAGAGATTTTTGAGATTATCGCCGCTGAAGACCGCCGCCAGCGCAAAGGCATAGAGCTGATTGCCAGCGAGAACTTCGTAAGCGAGCAGGTGCTGCGCGCCATGGGGTCGTGCCTCACCAACAAGTACGCCGAGGGCTATCCCGGCCACCGTTACTACGGCGGCTGCCAGGAGGTAGACCGCTCGGAGACCTTGGCCATAGAGCGCGTCAAACGGCTTTTCGGCGCCGAGTACGCCAACGTGCAGCCGCACAGCGGTGCACAGGCCAATATGGCCGTATTCATGGCCGTTCTCAATCCCGGCGACAAATTCCTGGGACTCAATCTGTCACACGGCGGCCACCTGTCGCACGGCAGCCCCGTCAATTTCTCCGGTCTGATGTTCCATGCGCTTGAGTACAACGTCAGCGCCGAAACCGGACTGGTGGACTACGAACAAATGGAAGAAGTGGCACGCCGCGAGCGTCCGCGCCTGATTATCGGCGGTGCCAGTGCCTACAGCCGCGAATGGGACTATGCTCGTATGCGTCGCTTGGCTGATGAAATAGGCGCGATATTTATGGTGGATATGGCCCACCCCGCCGGACTGATAGCTGCCGGGCTGCTGGACAATCCCGTAAAATATGCGCATATCGTCACATCCACCACCCATAAGACACTGCGCGGACCGCGAGGCGGCATTATACTCATGGGCAAAGACTTCGAAAATCCCTGGGGCAAAAAAACGCCCAAGGGTGTCACCAAGATGATGAGCCAACTGCTGGACTCCGCCGTATTCCCCGGCGTGCAAGGCGGACCGTTGGAACATGTCATTGCCGCCAAAGCCGTAGCCTTCGGCGAGGCATTACAACCGTCTTTCACCGACTATCAGAAGCAGGTGAAAGCCAATGCAAGCGCTCTGGCATGCGCCCTTGTGGATATGGGATACAATATCGTCAGCGGAGGAACAGACAACCACTGCATCCTGGTGGACCTGCGCAGCAAATTCCCCGAGCTGACAGGCAAGGTAGCCGAGCGTGCACTCGTCGAGGCCGACATCACCGCCAATAAGAACATGGTACCCTTTGACAGCCGCTCGCCCTTCCAGACCTCCGGCATACGCTTGGGCACCCCGGCCATCACCACACGCGGCGTACGCGAGGACCTAATGGGTCCCGTGGCCGAAATGATAGACCGCGTACTGCGTGCGCCCGAAGACCCCGCCGTCATCGCCGCCGTCCGTGCCGAGGTCAACGCTATGATGTCCGACCGGCCCATATTTGCCTGGTAAGGCGCTCAAGCATCTTATATGCCTAAAATACGTCTTGACCGACTATATACACAACTCATAACAATCTATATTTCGCACAACAACCAATGCAAGGCATCACCTATGGAATCATCGTTGCCGGAGGCTCCGGCAGCCGCTACGGCGGCTCTATGCCCAAGCAGTACCTGCCCATGGGCCGGGACGGGCGTCCGGTATTGATGTATTCCATAGATGCCATGCTGGCGATATGTCGGCCCGAAAATCTCCGTATCGTCATCGCCGAGGACTACCTCGGACTTTGGCAAAAGCTGAGCAAGTCATCGCCGCTGTATGCATCACTGAAGATCGTATGCGGCGGTGCTTCGCGCTGGCAATCGGTGCACAACGGGCTGGCGAGTCTACCTCCGACAACGCCCGGCGACATCGTACTGGTGCATGACGGAGCGCGCCCCGTGGTACCGCCCGAAGTGGTGCATGCCGTTGCCGAGGCGGCGGCCGAGCGCCTTGCAGCCATTCCTGCGGTTGCCGTCACCGACTCGCTGCGATGCCTCAATGCCGACGGCACCAGCCATGCAGTCGATCGTAGCCGCTATTACGCCGTGCAGACCCCGCAGGGTTTTGATTTGGAGATGCTGCGCCGAGCATACGCAGCGCCCTACTCGCCGACATTCACAGACGATGCAAGCGTCTTCGAAGCCGCCTTTGACACACCGGTGACGCTTGTGCCGGGCAGCCCCGAAAATATCAAAATCACTTACAGCGGTGATATCGAACGTGCCGCCGAGATTTTATCCGGACGCCGATGAACCCCCTGCGCCGCATCGAGATACAATACGTCAAAGGCATAGGCCCCAAGCGAGCCGAGCTGCTGACCGCCGAGCTGGGCATACGCACGGCCTACGACCTGCTGCGACATTTCCCGAACAACTACATAGACCGCAGCAAGACATACCGCATCGCCGACCTTATGGGCGAGATGCCGGCCGTACAGCTGCGCGGCCGCTTCGTGTCCATGAATACCATCGGCGAAGGAGCCAAGATGCGCCTGTCGGCAATATTCACCGACGGCACCGGCACCATCGAGGTTGTATGGTTTCGCGGCATACGCAACATCCGCGAGATGTACAACATCGGTACCGAATACGTCATCTTCGGCAAACCCACAATCTACGGCCGCACCCACATGTGGAATATAGCGCACCCCGAAGTGGATGCAGCGTCCTCGGCAACACTCGCCGAAGGCCTGCACGCCGTATATCCGCTGACCGAGAAGTTGCGGCAACGCAATGTCGGGTCACGCCAATTTCATCAATGGATTACAGCACTGCTGTCCGCCACGCCACCCATACCGGAGACGCTCCCGGCTTCCGTGATTGATGATTGCAGACTGATGTCCTTAGACCATGCATTGCGCACGATACACAACCCCACGGACAGCACCGCACTCCAACGCGCTCGCGAGCGTCTGAAATTCGAGGAGCTGCTGTACATACAGGCCGATATGGTGCGCCGCAACCTCCACCACCGCCGCCAATCCATAGGGCATGTGATGCCGCGCGTAGGTCGATATTTCAACACCTTCTATGGCAGTTGTCTGCCTTTCAGCCTCACGGAGGCGCAAAAACGCGTCGTACGCGAAGTACACGCCGATATGCGCACCGGCCATCAAATGAACCGTCTGGTGCAGGGCGATGTGGGCAGCGGCAAGACACTCGTGGCTCTTATGACCATGCTGCTGGCCCTCGACAACGGATACCAAGCATGTCTGATGGCGCCCACCGAAATTCTGGCCGGGCAGCATTACGAGACACTGACGTCCATGGCCGCGCAAATAGGCGTCAACATCAAACTGCTGACCGGATCGACACCGGCAGCACAACGACGCAAAATACATGCGGGGCTGCTGGACGGCAGCATACACATCCTTGTAGGCACACACGCCGTACTCGAAGACACTGTACAATTCCACAACCTCGGCCTTGCCGTCATCGATGAACAACACCGCTTCGGCGTAGCCCAGCGTGCGCGTATGTGGTCCAAGAACAATGTGCCGCCGCATATTTTGGTAATGACAGCCACGCCTATACCGCGCACATTGGCCATGACCGTCTACGGCGACCTCGATGTATCCGTCATAGACGAATTGCCACCCGGACGCAAGCCGGTGACAACAGTGCTACGCTATGACACCCAACGTCTGCAAGTTATGAAAGCTCTGGCTGCACAACTACGCCAAGGCCGCCAAGCATACATTGTACACCCCCTTATACACGACAACCCCAAGCTGGAACTGCGCAGTGTCGAAGAAGGCTACGACATCATCCGCGAGACATTCCCGCAATACAAGGTTGCTCTGGTTCACGGACAATTAAAACCGGACGAAAAAGACTACCAAATGCGGATATTCGTCGAGGGCGAGGCTCGCATAATGGTCGCCACAACCGTCATCGAAGTGGGCGTCAACGTGCCCAACGCCTCCACAATGATTATCGAAAACGCCGAGCGTTTCGGCCTGAGCCAATTGCACCAATTGCGCGGACGCGTAGGCCGTGGCGCCGACCAAAGCTACTGCGTGCTGATGGCGCCGACCAAATTAAGCCGCGACAGCCGACAGCGCCTCGAGCTGATGACACAAACCACCGACGGCTTTGTAATAGCCGAGGCGGATATGCGTATGCGCGGCCCGGGCGACATCGAAGGCACCATGCAAAGCGGCATACCCTTTGACCTGCATATAGCCAACCTCGCCACCGATGGCCAGATTATCCAAATGGCACGTAATGCCGCCGAAAAACTATTGGCCGACGACCCCGATCTTTCCAATCCGGCAAATGCCGCCTTTGCCAAGGAGCTGCGTGCCGTCCTCGATCGTACCGCAGACTGGAGCCGCATATCGTGATGCAGACATCTTCGTCCGATTCAATCCCCGAGATTTCTCGGGCAAGCGCAACCGATCATAAAACCACATACGGCATCCGTATACCCTATAAACCGCCCAAGTCGCACCCGAACGCAACGACAACGGCATATGGACAAGTTCTTACCAAGATAAGATTATTATCCCTTTGACCATTTCTTCTTTCTACCTTTCTTCTTTCTAAGAAAATTTGAAAAAAATTATCGACGTAAAATTTTGCCATATTGGCAAATATGCGTACCTTTGCGAGCCATTACGACTATGGCCGTCCTACCAGCGGCCAAAAAGTGTACATACAACAACCGAATAAAACATTCTATAGAAATGAAAAAAGGCATACATCCCTCCAACTACCGCGAAGTGGTATTCAAAGATATGTCCAACGACGAAATCTTTATCACTCGTTCGACCGTGGCCACTAAAGAGACTATCGATGTCGATGGCACAACCTACCCTCTGGTGAAGCTTGAAATCACCAGCTCATCGCACCCCTTCTTCACCGGCAAGCAGAAACTTGTCGATACAGCCGGCCGCGTCGACAAATTCATGAGCCGTTACGGCAACCGCAACAAGAAATAAGCAGCGGGCATCACGTCGCAACACACTCACGAGCGCACGCCGCGTCCTACATCCCAATGTAGGGGCGCGGCGTGCCGCATAAAGGACGCCGGCAGCACATCGCCCACACTTAATACAACACCTTGCAATTATGCGTAAAATCACTATCATCGTTCCGGCATACAACGAGGAGGCCAACCTCGAAGCGCTATATGACGCCCTGTTGCCACTAATGGATGGTCTGATGCCGCGATACACGCCCGAGGATTCCGAGGCCAAACCGCTGGACAATTACGACTGGGAGGTCCTGATGGTAAATGACGGCAGCCGCGACCGCACGCTCGAAATCATGGCGCAGCTGCATCAGCGCGATCCACGCTTCCGCTACCTCAATCTCAGCCGCAATTTCGGCAAGGAAAACGCCATGCTTGCCGGATTCGATTACGCCACAGGCGATGCCGCCGTCATCATTGATGCAGACCTGCAACACCCGGTGGCGACAATCCCGGAGATGGTATACTGGTGGGAGCAAGGCTATGAGGATGTCTATGGCAAGCGTCTCAGCCGCGGCCGAGAGTCATGGCTGCGTCGCCGACTGTCTATGTCTTATTACAAGATGTTGCAGCGCTCGACGCGCGTCGATATATTGCCCAATGTAGGCGACTTCCGCCTGCTGGACCGCCGTGCTCTGGATGCGCTGCGCCGCCTGCGCGAAACCCAGCGATACACCAAGGGCATGTACGCATGGATAGGCTTCCGCAAAAAAGAAGTACTCTATTCCAACCTCGAGCGACACGGAGGGCAATCATCCTTCAACCTACGCGGCCTATGCAACCTCGCCGTCGAGGGTATCACATCATACACCACCGCGCCGCTACGTTTGGCCTCAGTCATCGGACTGCTCAGCGCAGCCGCCGCAATGCTCTACGCCCTTTATTTCCTTATAAAAACCATAGCCGTGGGCGACGATGTCCAAGGCTTCCCCACCCTAATCATCGCCATCCTCTTTCTCGGCGGATGCCAACTCCTTGCCATAGGCATCATCGGAGAGTACCTCGGACGCATATTCAACGAGACCAAGCGCCGCCCATGCTATATTGTGGAAAGCTATGACGGCAAACCTATAGACAATAGCCCGCAGACTACATTCTGATACGAATTGCGTGCGACACCTATACACACGCTCGCACCACTCACAATACCTTTTTCGGCTATGACAAATATTCAAAGCCCCTTGTCCACTATGAATATAAATATTTCGAACAAACGTATAATCGGGCTGGACGCCGTCAAGCTGATAGCGATGCTGTCGGTAGTGGTATCGCACTCTATCAATGTTCTGATTGCTTACAAGCAGGACTTGCCTATGTCCACCATCTGCCATTCACTGACCGCCGGCGGTGTACCGCTATTTTTCATGGTCAGCGGTTACCTGCTGTTGGGACGCAAGGGAACGACTTACAAATACGTCGCTCACAAGATTTGGGCGATAGTGCGCTATATCGCTGCAGTCTGCATACTATACTGGATTGTGATGGCGCTCATACATTGGGACTACGCCCAAGTAAAGAATTGCGCCTCCGAATTCGTAAATACATTTATGCTCCGGGGGCCGTTCACGCCATTTTGGTTTCTGTGGACTATGACCGTCATCTATCTGCTGCTGCCGTTGATACACCGTTTTTATGCGCGTCACACCCGCGCTTTTGCATGGTCGGTATCCCTGCTGGGCGTATTTTGCATACTGCTATTCGCCGCCCAATTTACGAATTTAAGATACAGCGACCGCACCCTACTCCAGCCGCTTAAAATGTGGAAATGGATGTTTTTCTTCGCCTTGGGCGGTGTCTTAAGGGCTTACCCGGCTCCTCGCCTGCATTGGGGCCGGATTGCAATATGCGCCGCCGTGTTCAACGCCGCACAACGCTACTTCCTTGAACCGGTAATACATGACACGTCAAATCTCGCCTTTGCAGGGTCGCCCATATCGCTATTATTCTACATTGCGGTATTCTGCTGGGCCATACAACGTAAATGGGGAGGGAACTACGTCCTGCGCACTGCCGGCGCCCTATTTATGCCCGTGTACACGATACACTATATCATCATTCAGCAACTCACATCGTTGCACGACCTCGGCTTCGGCTCATATATCACATATCCGCTGCTGATATGTGTGCTTTCGGTGGCCGTATCGCTCATCATCCTGCACCTACCGGTTAAAGGCGGAATGGCCAGATTCTTCAAGCTGTGACAACGTATTGCCTTCCATCATTTCGGAGCATTCCGGATACGGAGAACTTCGAGACCGCGTTGACGGAGAATTCGAAATAAAAATTCGGCGAGGCGCGTCCTGTATGGGGCGCGCCTCGCCGATTGTTGTCAGACGATATCAGCGGCAGCAGATGTCTGCGCCATCGCTTACGTTACTGATTGCGACCGTGGCAGTTCTTGTATTTCTTGCCTGATCCGCAGGGACATGGATCGTTACGGCCAATGCGCGGGCCTGCTTTGACAGGCATGGTGCGCTGCGGCTCGTTTTGGCGCTGTGCGGCGGCAGCCCGTTGTGCGGCTTCGGCGGCAGCGGCTGCATTGGCTTCGCTGGGCAGGGTGGCGGATGCGGTCTTAAAGTCTCCTCGCGAAGTCCGGTAGTTGGGCCGCGGGGCGCGCTGCTGAGGCATTGCGCGAGACATTTCGGGTGCGGAGGGCTGCTCCTGCTGTGGCCTCGGCTCGGGTATGTATACCTGTCCGCGCATCAGCGTGGACACTGCCTTGGCATTGAGGTTGGCCAGCATGCGTTCAAACATGTGGAAGGACTCTACTTTATAGATTACCAGCGGATCTTTCTGCTCATAGGATGCGTTGCGCACGCTTTGACGCAGGTCATCGAGTTCGCGTAGATGTTCTTTCCACAATTCGTCTATAGTAAGCAGCAGCAGCTTCTTCTGCCATTCCTTGACAAGCGATGCCCCATCGGTGCGATTGGCTTCCTCGATGTCAAAGAGTATGCGGAAAATGCGTTTTCCGTCGGTAATTGGTATAGCGCGTATACCGGTTTGTCCTTCTTCGACGGAGGCTTTGACGACGGGCATAACGATTTCGCGTATGCGCTGGCTCTTGCGATCGAGTGTCTCGATGGCTGCGGCATGCAGGCGTTCGATGCGGTCTTCCTTCTCGAGGTTGGCGTATTCCTCGGCTGTAAACGGTGGCTCGATGGTGAGTACGCGCATCAGCTCGACGGTGAGGTCATCGAAGTCAGCGGCCTGCTCGTAGTTGCTGACCAAATTTTCGATGGCATCATAGATCATGTTTGAAATGTCTATGCCTATGCGTTCGCCTACGAGGGCGTGGTGGCGTCGTGTGTATATGTACGTACGCTGCTTGTTCATTACGTCATCGTATTCGAGCAGATGCTTACGTATACCGAAGTTGTTTTCCTCGACGCGTTTCTGGGCTTTTTCGATGCTGCTATTGATCATTTTGTGTTCGAGCATCTCGCCTTCCTTGAATCCGAAAGTGTCAAGGAGTTTCATGATTCGGTCGTTGGCATATACACGCATCAATTGGTCCTCAAAGGATACGTAGAACACCGAAGTTCCGGGGTCGCCCTGACGGCCGGCACGACCGCGTAGCTGACGGTCGACACGGCGGCTTTCGTGGCGTTCAGTGCCTATGATGGCGAGACCTCCGGCGGCTTTAACCTCGGGGGTCAGCTTGATGTCGGTACCGCGGCCTGCCATGTTTGTTGCTATGGTAACGGTGCCTTTTCGACCTGCCTGGGCCACAATCTCGGCTTCTTTCTGGTGAAGTTTGGCGTTGAGCACGTTGTGTGGTATGCGCCGCATTTGTAGCATACGGGACAGCAACTCGGATATTTCGACGGAAGTTGTGCCCACGAGTACCGGACGCCCTTCGCCGACAAGACGGACAATCTCGTCGATGACAGCGGCGTATTTTTCGCGTTTGGTGCGGTATACGCGGTCGTTCATGTCGATACGAGCCACAGGCTTGTTGGTGGGGATGGTGACTACATCCAGCTTGTATATATCCCAGAACTCACCGGCCTCTGTCTCGGCCGTACCGGTCATGCCGGCGAGTTTGTGGTACATGCGGAAGTAGTTTTGCAGGGTAATGGTGGCGAAAGTCTGCGTGGCTGCCTCGACCTTGACGCCCTCCTTGGCTTCGATGGCCTGATGCAGGCCGTCCGAGTAGCGTCGGCCTTCCATAATACGGCCTGTCTGCTCGTCCACGATTTTGATTTTCCCGTCATCGATGACGTATTCAACATCTTTCTCGAAGAGGGTGTATGCTTTGAGCAACTGGGTGACAGTGTGTACGCGCTCGGCCTTGACGGCGTAGTCTTGCATGAGTGTATCCTTGCGTTCGGCGCGTTCTTCCGGGTTGGTGATGTGTTCCAAATCGGAGAGCTGGGCTGTGATGTCCGGCAGCACAAAGAATTGCGGGTCGGAGATGCCACGTGTCAGTTCGTCGATGCCCTTGTCGGTGAGTTCGACCGAGCGGTTTTTCTCATCGATGACAAAGTAGAGCGGATCGGTGACGATGGGCATTTCGCGGGCGTTATCTTGCAAGTAGTGAGCCTCGGTCTCCAAGAGGATGTTTTTCATGCCTTCGGTGGAGAGGAATTTGATAAGTGCACCGTTCTTGGGCAGGCCCTTGAATGCACGGAACAGCAGCAGTGCCCCTTCTTTGCGGGTATCCTTGTCTTCAGATACGAGTTTTGCCTTGGCTTCGGCAAGTATCTGCGTAACAAGACGCTGCTGCGCTTGCACTACATTCTTGACGTTTTGCTTAAATTCATCGAAGTATTGGTCATCGCCTTTGGGCACCGGGCCGGAGATAATCAGAGGTGTGCGGGCATCGTCGATGAGCACGCTGTCGACCTCATCGACTATAGCGTAGTAGTGTTTACGCTGTACCATGTCCTCGGGATCCATGGCCATGTTGTCGCGCAAGTAGTCAAAGCCGAATTCGTTGTTGGTACCGAAAGTGATGTCGCAGTTGTATGCGGCGCGGCGCTCGGGGGTATTGGGCTCGTGCTTGTCTATGCAGTCTACGGTCGAGCCGTGGAACATGTACAGGGGGCCCATCCATTCGGAGTCACGTTTGGAGAGATAATCGTTGACGGTGACCACGTGCACGCCGCGACGCGAGAGACTGCGCAGGAATACGGGGAGCGTGGCCACGAGGGTCTTGCCTTCGCCGGTGGCCATTTCGGCAATTTTTCCTTGGTGGAGTACGATGCCGCCCATGAGTTGGACGTCATAGTGCACCATGTCCCAGGTGATTTCGTTGCCTCCGGCCATCCAGTGGTTGTGCCAAATGGCCTTGTCTCCATCGATGGTGACGAAGTCGCGGCCTTGTGCGGCAAGGTCGCGATCGAGCTGGCGAGCGGTGACTACAACATCCGCATTGGCTGCAAAGCGTGCGGCGGTTTCGCGCATGACAGCGAAGACTTCGCACAGGTGTTCATCGAGCTTTTTCTCGAGGGTGTCGAGGATGTTCTTTTCGCGGCGGTCGATTTCGTCCCAAAGATGTTGGCGCTGGTCCACGGGCAACGTCTCGATGGTAGCGCGTGCTTCTTCGATGGCCTTACGATCTTCGGCTGTAGCGCCGTCGATGTCTGCACGCACGGCATCTATGCGTGCTCGCAGCTCATCGTTGGTCAGCGGCTTCAGATCCGGGCCTATGGCGTTGATACGGTCAACAAGCGGCTGCAACAGTTTGCGGTCGCGCGAGGACTTGTCACCGAATATTTTGCTTAGAAAGCCTGTAAATGACATTTGTATAGTGGTGTTAAGATATTATTATTCAGATATATCGTATGTATAGCAGCGCACGTGCCTCACGTGCGCGGCCAAATATTTTGCAAATATAGGGATTTTTGTCGGAATTGTCAGGCAGTCAGTGCCGAAAAGCGCTGCGCTCGCCCGGTGTCTATCCGCGTCCGTCGTATCGTTATTTTTGTAGTGACAGGGGCGGACGTCCGGCGCCATTGGGTGACCGTATGCGCAATTGGCGCGTCACGGTAGGCGCTATGCGCCGTGCATCCACGGGGACACCTATGGTCTGTGCCGGAATTTCCGGGGCAAGAATGAATACCGGGGCCGTGGTCAGAGCCGCCACGGCAGCCGTTTGCGGCGTAGTGGTGCCTGCGCGGTTGTAGTCGTCTTGGAGCTTCCATCCGGGGATGATTTGGACAAAGACGTCACCGGCATAGGCGATGGTGGTGTTTCGCCGCAGACCTTGAGGGTCGTCCACAGGCGCTGTCCCGGTGATAATTTGGTCTATGGTATATGCCTGAAGGACGCCGGACATGCGCTGCAGAAAGGCTGCGGCCTGACTACGCATATCGGCTATATCCTTGTTGTTCTGCTTGATGAGGTCGGCATTGAGATACACCCGACCATCGTGATATCCGCTGACCCATTGCCCGGTGCCGTGTACGGCCATGAGATACATATTGAGTAGCGACATGGCCTTGCGCGTCGAGAATGTGCCGTCCGGCAGCCCCCACGTTTCATCATCGGGGCGACGCCATTGGCGAGGCGGAAGTCCGGCCACCAGAATGACCATGCCGCCGTTGTCGGCTGTGTTGCGCTCGGCAGCTTTAAACAGCGAGGCAAGCGCAGCGTCAGCACGCATATAGGCGTCTATGGTCTCATAGCGAGCCTCGGTAGTACGCGTCCCCGGGAATGGTTCGAGTGTACACGACAGGGTCAGCATGTCTGTGGACTGTCTGGTGCCCAGTTTATAGGTGCTGACGTATTGTGTGGCGAGGCGCACGATGTCGGCATTGGCCAGTGGCGTAGTCAGATACCGAGCAAAGCGATCGGGATCGTTGCGTTTGAAGGTGTGACGGAAGGGGTATGTCCTGAGGTGCTCGGGCAGCATCCATGCGGCGTTGCCGGAGGCTTGCATCGGAGTCCAAGACATGGTGTCCAAACGCGCCGACAATGGGGCTGTGCGGTTGGACATAGATGCGGACACGGGGAACTCCTTGTAAAAGGTCGAGGTGGCCCAATTGCCGGTGACATCGTTGACAAATACGGCGCTATTGGCACTGTGTCCGCCTTGGATGACAGCGCATGCGGCATCGGAGGCTATGGCATATACCATGCCTACGCCGTTGCCGGCTACCTTAACCTCATCGGCGATGGTGGAGACCTGCAAAGCTGCAGGAGACAACGTCATATCCGTATAGTTGCCCATGGTTACGCCATCGTCAAAGACGTTGCGTGTGCGGAGTTTGGCCGCATCGTATACCATGGCGGCCGGTATGCCGTTAGCTGCCGGAGCCGCACCGGTGAGTAACAGCGCTGTCGCCGAGGCGGCATCCAAGCCCGGCCCGAAATCGGCATCGGTGATGACAGCGCCTTGGCGCAACAGGCGATTGAAACCGTCATGCCCGAAGTATGGGGCAAGGTCCTGCAGCGTTTCCATGCGCAGGCCTTCGATAAATACGCCCAACACAAGACGTGGCTGCTTAGCCCCGAGGACAACACTCAGGGCGGTCGACACCATAGTGGCGGCTACAAAGCTTAGCATTCGCGGGCGTTGTGTCATATCTTATTTACGGTTGCTTTTGGGGTGTGACTCTCGTATTTCGTATATATAATCGGTCTTTCGTGAGCGCCGGGGCCACCACCGACGTTGCTTTCGGTCGCGTTGTCGGTTGTGCTCTTCGTACTCGATGATCTGCTGTTTTGTCGCTTTTGCCATCCGGGCATTGCGCCATATCCATACGTAGGTGAGGATGAAGTCGGCGGCTATCCAAGGCCAGAATGCATCATTGGCCGTTTGCGCTATCCAAGGCCATATAAGCAGCATGGCAAGCATAGCCAACAGATGTAACTCCATATATATGAGAGTGACTTTGTCTTGACTTGATTTCCAGACTGATATGGCCGGAATAATGGCGAAGGGGTTTAGCCATAGCAGCAGCCAATTAGGCGATGTGGCGTAATGCTCCGAGCAGAACACCAGGAATGCAATGATAAAGCCTACAACGGCATTTGCGCCGAAAAAGATGCAGTAAAATCCGCGCATACGACGCCATTTGAAGGACACGGTTCGTGCTACGAAGAATGATATTGCCAGCAACACCAGCATTGCGGCCATAGGTGTCAGATACCATGGGGTGGGAGGGAGAACGGCGAAGCATTCATCCGGAGTGTCGTGTCTCGGGTCATTATCCAAAAGAAAGCCTCTGATAGTTTGGTCTTCCGGTACTTGCTGCCCGTCGGCATCAATGATGGTGGTTTTCGTTACAATCGAAATATCATATCCGTCAGGGTTTGATATGCCGAATTTGAACAAGTCGGATTTGGACAATCCGTCGGCTTTGAAGGTGCTGTGTTCAAGCATCCCGGCTAGTAATATGGGAGCAAAGGCAAGGCCGCGTCTATTACGATACCCTCCGACAGGTTGGTCGATGCCGCTGCCCAGCGCGAGGTCGATGCCGAACTGATACCACGGATAGTTGGCGTGGTATCGATGCATGACGACGCGGTATGTAATCCTGTCATCAATGTCAAAACGATCTATGCCGGTCCAAGCCAAGTCCAGTTCTTGGCCGATGGCTTTTTCGATGATTTGCAGCGGACGAGTAGCGCAATTGTCCTCGATATAATTGTAGCGGTAGACGCGATTCTCGGGACGCAGGTTTTCTTCGACCAAAGCCATAAGGCGTTGAATCTGCTCTCGTGTTAGATTCAGCTTTTGCAGTACGGTGCTGCGCCCTTGGCGTACATAACTATATAGAAATGGTGCCCAGGGTACGGCGGCAACGCTGTAGTCCGTCTCGCCTTTGACAAAACGGTATACAAAATGCGGGGCGTTGAAATCAAACATACCCCAAGTGATGGCGGTGTCGCTGTACGGAGTGACGATGCGCAGTGCCGAGTGACCTTCGAGCTCGTAGACTTCTTTGCCGGGAAAAAATGTGGCAAGATATATGGTGGTGTCACAGTCTTCCGCTAAATTCCAATCGATAGTCAACCTATTTTCGGCCATAGCCGTGTGCGCAGCCGTTCCGCATAATAATATAATGAGAAGCACGAGGCCCATGGCACGGCGTGCCTGTGCGCAGAGCACACGGGCAGCATTGCTGTTTATGTTATGAGCCGGTGGCCGCATAGAGGGAGCGTTTCGTAATAAAAGTAAATCCCGCCGTACGACAGCGGGATTCATCATATGAGGTACCTAGCAGAATCGAACTGCTGTAAACGGTTTTGCAGACCGGTGCCTAACCACTCGGCCAAGGTACCATGCTCGTGCGGTTTGCGACTGCAAAGTTAAGCACTTTTTGGGATATACACAATATCTGCACGAAAAATCTTTTGACAAATTTCGGAAGGGCCTTGGAGCAGGGCTTGCCCGCCCTCAAGGGCAAGGCGGCCGGTCAAAGCCCGTATATCGGCGCTGCCACGGCCGAAAAAGCACGGTTCACACAAAAAAGCCGGGGGTTCGTACAGGAAGCGCGCCTACGTATTGACAACGCTCTTCCGGGAGCGTAATTTTGCTTGCGAAAGGAGGAAACAAGCCCTCGGGTAAGCAGACTTCCACCAAATCTAAAAGCATAACCACATTAAAAACGAAGCATTATGAAGACCAAGAATTACATCAGTCTGGCAACGCTGGCACTTGTTGCCGCCATCACGGGGCGAGCATCGTCAATGTCTTTTACGCCGAACCTTGAAGAGCCTTCGTGGACGGTGGTCGGCCCGGTTTTGCTGGAAAACAGTGAAGGCTCCCTGATACGGGCCACGTTCGAAGTATTGTATGTCGATGCATGCGCGTATTACCGCATACGCCACGACGGCCGGTGTCATCTCGTATCAAAATGCATATCCAAGAGTATGGCAACCGAAACGTTTGTATGCCACATGCCCCAAGGCGACTACTACTTCTACCTAAACGGCAAGTAACAACGGCATTTTATTCGTAATTGCCGTACTTTTACTCACAAATAGAATGAAGAATATTGTAAATGACTCAGCAATGCGCTAATTTT
>Ga0129317_1000817_pt1 | contig 28044 bp, 24 predicted proteins | sample Cm1ome_FD_94430 | JGI IMG/M metagenome (GOLD analysis project Ga0129317, IMG submission 94430) | Eastern black-and-white colobus group fecal microbial communities from Wisconsin, USA - Cm1105 metagenome | ecosystem: Host-associated > Mammals > Digestive system > Large intestine > Fecal | place... | reverse complement strand
ATTTTTTGTCAGGTGTGCACAAATTTCTGAGGCGTACACGGTGTGTACGTTGATGAAATTTGTGTGCGACTGGCAGAAAATCGGCCACAAAAGCAAGTGCAGGAAAGACTCCGAGAGTACATTCAAATGTTTTATTCATACATCACTTTTCACACGATTCCAGCGCGGATGTACCTGCGGACAGCGGTTCTTTTTCATTGCAGCCCGCAGTTCCACGTAGCAGCCGCAGATCCGACACATCCCCTGATACAGATCATCGCACGTTTTACAATTCGCCAGACGTGCCTCATATACGGTGTCATCCACCTTCAGATCCTGATCCAGATTTGCGATATATTCATGCAGATTCTGAAAGTACTCTGTCTGCCCCATCTCACGGGTCAGACATTTCCGGCAGAACCGGCGCGGCTCCGCTTCATCAGGTGCCGCACCGATTGTCCTTTCTGCTGTTTCATCCGGATCCTTTCTCTGCCTGATCTCGTTATTGTCCATCTTTTATTTTTCTACTGTGATATGCAGTACGCTGCATGCCGGAATTGTGAATTTCAGTCCGCCATGTACCTTTTCCACTCCTTCAAATGGCTTTACTTCAACCGCATTCGGATCCTCGAAGGTATTCTTTGCATGCATCTCCTCACACAAAATCTCCGCACTTACCTTTTCTCCCGAAAATCCGATAAGGCGTGTCTCTACCGGATAGCTCTCCGTTGCCGAAAGGTTCGCAATCGTAATCTGAAGCTTTCCATCCGCATCAACAGAAGCTGATTCACTCAGATTCGGAACCATATACTCATCTTCCAGACCGATCTTCTCTGTCTCGATGTAGCTGTCTACCAGTGTTGCATCCTGGTGTGCACTGTACATCTTAAATACATGATACGTCGGAGTCTTGATCATTTCAGGCCCATCCGTCAGGATCACAGACTGCAGTACGTTGACAAGCTGTGCGATATTTGCCATCTTGACACGGTCAGAGTGCTTGTTGAATACATTGAGGTTGATACCTGCTACGAGTGCATCACGCATCGTATTCTGCTGATAAAGGAATCCCGGATTTGTACCAGGCTCTACGGTAAACCACGTACCCCATTCATCTACGATCAGGCCAACCTGCTTTTCCGGATCGTATTTATCCATGATCGCACCGTGGCGGTTCAGCAGTGTTTCCATATAGAGTGTCTTTGCAAGTGTCTTATACCATACCTTATCATCAAAGTCTGTTGCGCTTCCCTTGATCTGCCATCCCTCCGGATGTGTATAGTAATGAAGAGAAAGTCCATCCATAAAGCCATGCATATTTTCCGGGCAATGGCGGAAGCAGGTCTTCATAACACCTTCCGTCCACTCATAATCATCTACGTTCGGTCCGCATGCGATCTTGAAAATCTTCTTATCCTGATTATAATCGCGAACGTATGTCTGATATCTGCGGTAGAGATTTCCATAATATTCCGGTGTCATATTTCCACCGCAGCCCCAGTTTTCATTACCGACTCCGAAATAGTCAACGGTCCATGCTTCCTCATGTCCGTTTTCCTTTCTCTGGTCTGCCATCGGAGAAACACCTTCAAAGGTCATATACTCTACCCACTCGGACATTTCCTGCACCGTTCCGCTTCCTACATTTCCATTAATATATGCCTTACAGCCAAGCTGACGGCAAAGTTCGAAAAACTCATGCGTACCGAAACTGTTGTCCTCTACCACTCCGCCCCAGTGCGTATTGATCATTTTCTTTCTGGTTTCTTTCGGGCCGATTCCATCCTTCCAATGATACTCGTCTGCAAAGCATCCGCCCGGCCAGCGCAGTACCGGAATTTTCATTTCCTTCAGTGCTTCCACAACATCATTTCTCATACCGTTTGTATTTGGAATATCGGAATTTTCTCCTACATAAAGTCCTTCATAAATACAGCGTCCCAGATGCTCTGAAAAATGTCCGTAAATTTCTTTGTTGATCTTGCTTTTTTTGTTTTCTGCATTAATTACATATTTTGTCATAACAGATCAGCCTCTCTTTCTCTTTAATTGCATCTAAAGTATTTTAAATATTTCCAAAATGAGATTACCACACTTTCTATGCTGCTTACAAGCTTTTTATGTCTTCCTTTTTTCACAAAAATACCCTCGTATTTTAGGCACTTTTCACAAGAAAAAATGTGTATTTGCATCCCCGCCGAGCATTTTTTCTTTTCGAAACACAGTTTTTGAAAAGAAACAGGCAGCCCACCCGGAAACACAAAAATGTCTCACAGGCCGGGCTGCCATCCGGTTTACATTATGTACTTGATATCTTTCCTAAATTGAAATCAGAATAAAAATTTATAGTCTTCCAGACTGAAATAAAATCAGCCTTTAACTGCTCCGCTTGTCATACCTTCAACCAGATAACGATTAAAGATCAGATAAATAATCAGGATCGGAATAATTCCAAACATAGATCCGGCAATCAGAAGGTCATAGTTGTTGCCGTACGGTGTCAGCAGCGTATTCAGACCAATCTGAAGTGTAAATTTATTTGTATCACGAAATACAAGCATCGGCCAGAGCATGTTGTTCCAAGAACCCATTGCACACAGGATTGCCATAGATGCAAATGCCGGTTTTGTAATCGGCATCATAATCTTGACACTGATACCATACTCGGTACATCCATCCACGCGCGCTGCATCCAGCAGTTCCTTCGGGAGACTCGTCATATACTGGCGGAAGAAGAAAATTGTGGAAGCTGCGCACAAGCCAGGCAAATAAACACCTGCATTCGTATTGATGATACCGATCGTTGTAATTTCCTTATACAGTGGAAGCATCAGAATCTCAAACGGTACAGACATCGTTGCGATTACCATAAAAAACAGGAAACCGTTCAGTTTGAATTTGTACATGGAAAGACTGTATGCAACGAAGTAACAGATCAGAAGTGTCAGCACAACCGTAGTCAGTGTCAGCACGAGACTGTTCTTATACCACATAAAATATTTCCGTGAATCAGCGAGTGCAGTTGCATCTGTTGTCTTGGGATTAAGGAATTTGGTAAACAAATAAGAATAGTTTGCCATTGTCCATTCTTTGAAATTCAGATTCAAAGACATACCACGCTGAAAAATTTCACGTGCCGGGCGGAATGATGCCGTCAAACCTGCAAGAAGCGGGAATGCAATCAGCGCACTGACCAGAGCGAACAGTGCCGTAGACAGGAATGTACCAACCTTATGATTTTCTGCCATCGTTTTCTGTGTTGGAGTATTTGTGTTTTTTGCCATCTCACTAATCCTCCTTCTTCTTAAAGCTCAGTGTTCCTGTTGCAAACAGCTGAACAAAATTGATTACCAGGGCAATTACCATCAGGACAACACCAACCGCACAGGCATAACCCATATCATTCTTCTCGATACCACGCTTATACAGATAGCCTACGATCGTAAGACCAATATTCTTCGGTGAAGAGTTGCCGTTCCACAACATGAAGCTCTCAAGGAACATAGAAAGTCCTGCAAATACAGAAATAGTAACAACGTATACGGTAGTTGGCTTCAAAAGCGGAAGTGTCAGATACCAGAACTTCTGTACACCACTTGCTCCATCGATATCTGCTGATTCATACAAGGATGTATCGATCGATTTCAGTCCTGACACATAATACAATACATTTACACCGGTCCATCTCCATACACACAGCAAAAGCAGCGCACACCACGCAGTTCCTTTTGATTTCAGCCACGGAATCGGAGCCTTTCCAAGCATCTGCAGAATCTGGTTCATCTGGCTGCTGTCTCCTTCTGAGAACATTAACCGGAACAGCATACCGGAAATAACTACAGAAGTCAGAGCCGGAATGTACATAATCACTTTCCAGACTCCTCTTGCCTTTGTCAGACGGCTCTCCATCAGTACTGCAAGCAGCATCGGGATCGGAACCATCAAAAGTAATGTCAGTACCATATACTCTACACTGTTTGCAACTGCAGTAGCAAAAAACTTATCTCTTGCCAGCTTCTGATAATGCTGAATTCCAACAAACTTCATTCCGCTGAACGACACATCCTGAAAACTCATGACAATACCACTCACAAGCGGATACAGCCAGAAAATCAACAGACTCAAAATAAAAGGAAGTGCAAATACATACGGAGCAATCTTCTGGGAATACAGTAATTTCTTAACCTTTTTCACTGTAATCCTCCTTTCTCATTCCCTGGCAGCCGTCCAAAAACGTTGCCAGCAGTTCTCAAAAAATGAGGCCCGGGATTGCAATTCCCGAGCCTCCCTGTTTATCTCTTACACATTTTCAGCTTACATGGATCTACTACGTAAATTACATAAGCTCCATATCCAGATAATCCTGAGCATCCTGAAGAGCTTCGTCTACATCCATGCCATCCTCAAGAACATTGTTCAGAGTTGTGGTGCACATGTAGTCATTCAGTGTCGGAGATGCTGTGGTTGTATATACTGTTCCGATTGCATCAGCATCTGCAAGGGCATTCAGAACTTCGTATGGTTTTACACGGAAGAATGTGTTGTACGGGTTGGATTCATTATATGCAAATGCTTCGTCAGACCACAGAGACATGTTGCAGACATCAAATCCAAGATCATTCCAGATATGCTCCTCACCAGCCTGTGAGCACTTAGCCCATGCAAGCCATTCAGCTGCCAGCTCCGGATTCTCACACTGGTTTGTAACTACTGTACCGGTTCCGCCGATACCTACAGAACACTTCTGACCCTCTTCAAATACCGGGCAGGTGGTGATATCATATTTGCCTTCCATCTCCGGCATATAGTTCATGAAACGGCTCATGTACCACATTGCCTTCGGGAAAGAAGCGATCTTTCCGCTGCTTACATTTGAATAACCAGCCTCAAGGTCTACGTGTCCGTCTGTAGAGATCATTGCAATACCTTCATTCAGCCACTCCTGCTGCATTGTCAGCATCTTTTTAACGGAATCAAGCTGTACGTTAACTTCTCCGTCCGGGCCACCGGTCCAGTCCTCACCATACTCAGCCATAGCTACCCACATCCAGTCTACTCCGCCTGTATCAACAGAGGTCAGGTAAACTTCACCGTTGGAAGCTTCTTTCAGCTGCTTGCCAAGCTCTGTGTAATCATCCCAGGTCTTTACAGATTTGTAATCCAGACCATACTTCTCGAAAATTTCTGCATTCCAGTACATTACAGTAGCACCTACGTGTGTCGGAACACCAACTCTGGTGCCGTCTGCCTTGGAGTATACATCAAGACGAGCCTGAACCATTGAATCCTCATACGGTGCCAGAGCATCTGTCAGCGGATACAGAGGGCAGTCATCTCCAAGGTAGTTCGGGAACTGACCGATCTCAACGTCGCACATATCCGGTGCACCGCTGCCAGCCTGCAAGGACATCATCAGCTTGTTGTGCATATCAGCATACGGATACGTACTGAATGTGATCTGAACCTGCTTGTCCGGGTTCTGCTCGTTCCACTCGTTTACCATGTTAGCGTAGAACTCATTGTGCACGTCTACGAATGACCACAGTTCAAATTTTGTTCCGTCCTCCGGTCCAACTGTTGTAACAGCAGTCGGAGCTGCTTCGGTTTCTTCCTCTGCGAAAGCTACGGTCGTTCCAATGGAAGCTACCATAGAAGCGGTGAGGAGCATTGTGAGCCATTTCTTGTTCATAAGTTTATCCTCCTTTTTGATACAATCTGCACATCTTATGTCCGGTCGACTCTTGATCGAATTTTGTGCATCTTGTACACTTTTTTTTCCTTGCTTTTTCTTTATGGTCATAATATACAACTTTTTTCCACGCCTGTCAATTATAGATTAAATTATTTTATCTTTTTCTATAATTCAACAAAGATTCGTTTGCTTTTCCCTGTTATCCAAAGCTTTTTTTGTTCATTTTGTACACTTGCCCTTCTCATTCTTTATGTTTTCGTAAAATACCAGTGCTTTTTTTTACTCTGTTTTAAAATACTCATTGCTTTTTGAAGCCTTTTGCAGTACAGTAATAGGGAGCTTTTACTTTTTTCTAAACCATTCAAAAATAGAACCACACAGGAGGGGTTATGCGATATATTAAAACATTTTCAGAAAGCCTCGAAATATTCAAGGCCCTTGGTTCGGATGTCCGCATCGAGATCCTGCAGCTGCTCCTGCAGAACGGAAAAATGAGCATGAATGAGCTGGCTGACCGGCTCGAAATCACAAACGGTGCACTGACCAATCATATCCGCAAGCTTGAGACTGCCGATCTGATCCGCATCAATTCCGATTCCAGCTTCCACGGCAACCAAAAGCTCTGCGAACCACATCTCGATAAAATTCTTTTTCTGTTGAACCGCACGCTCCCTGCGGTCAACGAACATAAATCCAGCCTTCGGGCAGGTCAGTATTCTTCCTATGAAGTCTATCCCACTTGCGGTCTTTCCACTTCTGAATCCGTGGTCGGTATCGTAGACGACCCGCGCTATTTTGCTCATCAGAAGCATTTCGAATCCGATATTTTATGGTTTTCCAAAGGATATGTGGAGTATCAGATACCGTGTATTATTCCGTTTCACAATAAAATCGATCAGATTTCGGTCTCTGCCGAGCTCTCTTCCGAAGCACCTGGAAGCAATGATATCTGGCCCTCTGATATTCATTTTTATCTGAACAATACCTTTATCGGAATCTGGACAAGCCCCGGTGATTTTGCCGACACAAAAGGGCTGTTTACGCCGGAATGGTGGTTTGCAAACTGGAATCAATACGGACTTTTGAAAACCCTTGTCATCAATCATAATGGTGTCTTTATCGATAATACCAGAATTTCCAATGTGACGATCGATCAGTTTCACCTTGATTACCGTGATAAAATCTATTTCCGTATGGCCGTACCGGACAGTGCCAAGCACATCGGGGGACTTACCGTATTCGGCAGAGGCTTCGGTAATTATAATCAGGACATTGAATTCCGGGTACAGTACAGCCCGATTTCCGGAAATAAAATGCGGTGAAACGAAAAACGCAGCAGAATTTGCTTTTCGCTTATCTGCCGCGTTTTTCATTGTTGCATTTGTTTTTTTCTTTTTTAACCGAGTCAAGCAAACGGCGAAGCGAATTACGAATATTCGCTTGACCTGTCTGCAGTCAGCTCTGCTTTCCGATCAGTCATCGTACGAAAAAACCGGTGTTCCATCCTCGGCCCACTTTACTTCCATCACCATTGCATGGCGATTCGGATTGTAAAGCGGATCCCCTACAATTTCCGTCTCCGTCCTCGCATGATAAACCATCAGATCCTTTGTGCCATCTTCTGATTTGACAAAACAGTTATGTCCAGGTCCGTAAATCTTTCGTGATGCATCGGAACGCAGAACCGGATAACGGGATTTTTTCCACGAAGCCGGATCAAGCAGATCCGCATCCTCATCTGCTGTCAGCATGCCGACACAGTAATCAATTCCTGTCTCACTTGCCGAATACGTCAAAAACAGTTTTCCGTCATGTTTTAACAGATACGGCCCCTCGTTTACCCAGAAACCGATTCTCTCCCAGTCATAATCCGGAGTCGTCAGAAGTACCTGCGCCGTCTTCAGCTTATATGCACTTTCCATCTTTGCAATGTAGAGATTGGAAATCTTGCGTCCGACGCTTACCTTCTCTGCCCATACATAATACCACTCGCCTCGATGTTCAAACACAGTTGCATCCAGGGAAAAATCTTCAAAAGAAAACTCATCGTCATCGCTGCGCTGCATTTTTTCTTTTTCTACCCAGGTACCCGTAATTGGATCTTCATCTGCACATTCCAGCACATACGGACGAATCGCCCAGATATCATCGATATCACCACCGGCAAAATAAATGTACCATTTTCCAAACAGATAATGCAGCTCCGGTGCCCAGATATGCACACTCATGATCCCCTTGTCGTGCTTTTTCCACACCATCACTTCTTCTGCATCCTTCAACCCTGCAATCGTTTTACTTCTGCGGAGTGCAATCCCGTTGTACTCCGGCAGGGATGCGGTAAAATAATACATGCCATCTGTGTGACGATACACAAACGGATCTGCCCGCTGCAAAATCCATGGTTCATTGTATTTCAGTTTCGTATTCTCGCTCATCCTTCGTCCTCCAATACTTTATTGTTCTTTAAAATACTTTATATATCTTTAAACAGTATATGCAGAACGACCTCATTTTTCAATCTTTTTTTATTTTTTTGGCACTTATTGACAGAATTTCAGAACTATTTTTGCAATATTTGACAAATAAATTCTATTTTTCAGTTGTATAGTAGATCCTTACATGGATATCCTGATTATAATTACCAAACCCTGCTCCATAAAGAGTAATTCCCCCCTTATGCTTCGGCTGATTCTCCACGGCCAGTCGGAAACTGATTTCCTGCCCATTCTTCATTTCGATATCCCTAAGCCCTATATCGGAACACTTTTCCCCTTCAAAATACGTTCCCCAGCTGTTGATCACAATCATTTTCTGAACGCCTGACTGCTTTTCCGGTCCGTTCCACCACGACGGCGTGTAAATTCCACGTTCTACACAAAATTCCTGCGGCGTCATCCATGTTCCCATCCGTGTTCCATTCAGATAAAATACTACATCCGCGAGACTTTCTTCCTTATAATCCATACGATTCTGAGAAATTTCAAAATAAAATGTAATTTCAACCATCTTCTGTTTTTCTGCCAGCATATTAGGAATCCGATACTCCACATATCCATCCGAAAACCAGATCATTCTTGCCTGCATCCGTTCTGGATTGTGAAACATACGCGGTTCATTCTCCGGACCGATCTGGCTGAACCCGCTGCACAGACCACACGGCGCAGACACATCGCAACTGCTAAAATGTCCTACCTGAACCTCCGTATCATAGACTCCGATTTCTTTTGCCTCAGTCTCCACATCCGCAGTAAGCAGAATCTGATCATTTTTAATGCTGCAGATTTTTTGATTTCCATGACCGGTACACTCTGTAACTGTCTGTATAACCCCACACTCCTCCAGTCTGCGGATATGAGAAGTCAAAGCACCGTTCGTCAGTTCAAGTGCCGTTGCAATCTCATTCATATTCATTTCACCACGTTCACACAAAAGCTCGACAATCCGCATCCGCACATCCGAACCCAGCGTTTTAAACAATTCCAGTCCTTCTTTGAGATTCTTTATATACAGCACATCATTTCCCCCATTTCCATCATCTGTTATCTCGCATCAGATGACACACTCTAAAATCGCTGCACATCCAAGTCCAGCGTTTCTCTTAGTTGTATCATTTTCTTAGCTGTATCATCTTCTTAGTTGTATCATTTTCTTAACTGTATCATAAAAAGGGCTGCCACAGACAATTGCCGTCTGTGACAGCCCCATACACTTTGTAAGGCTGATTATACACCAATGCTTTTTTCTTCGCAAGCGTTTATGAAAGCGGATATTCGCAATCCGCTTCGCTACTTGCTCATAATAGAATAGCCGCTTCGCGGCTATTCTATTAAATTCTTGCTACGCCGCTCTTTCTTGCTGCTTCTGCTACTGCGTTTGCAACTGCGTCCTTTACGCGTGAATCAAAAGCTGCCGGCAGAATGTAATCTGCATTCAGCTCCTCATCGCTTACCAGACCTGCGATCGCATAAGCTGCTGCAACCTTCATTTCATCGTTGATCTCAGCTGCACGAACATCCAGTGCACCACGGAAGATACCCGGGAATGCAAGTACGTTGTTGACCTGGTTCGGGAAATCACTGCGGCCGGTTGATACGACTGCTGCTCCGCCTTCCTTTGCCTCGTCCGGGAAGATTTCCGGAGTCGGGTTTGCGCATGCAAAAATGATTGCATCCTTTGCCATGGTCTGTACCATCTCTTTGGTCAGTGTGCCCGGTGCAGATACACCGATAAATACGTCTGCGCCCTTGATTACTTCTGCAAGTGTTCCCTTCTCGCAATTTGCATTTGTGATCTCTGCCATCTCTTCCTTGATCGGATTAAGGCCCTCGCGTCCCTTATAAATTGCGCCGGTACGGTCTGTCATAATAACGTTCTTAAGACCCATGCTCATAAGAAGCTTGATAATCGCAATACCTGCAGCACCAGCACCGCTTGTTACGATCTTAATATCATGGATGTCTTTTCCTACAAATTTCAGTGCGTTGATCAGTCCTGCCAGTGTGATTACTGCAGTACCATGCTGATCATCATGGAAAATCGGAATATCGCAGCGCTCTTTGAGCTTCTTCTCAATCTCAAAGCATCTCGGCGCACTGATATCCTCAAGGTTTACTCCGCCGAAGCTGCCTGCCAGCAGAGCAACTGTATTTACAATTTCATCTACATCTTTACTGCGTACGCAAAGCGGAATTGCGTCTACGCCGCCGAACTCTTTGAAAAGAACACATTTTCCTTCCATTACCGGCATACCTGCCTCCGGTCCGATATCGCCAAGACCAAGTACTGCAGTTCCGTCTGTTACGACTGCAACGGTATTCCAACGGCGGGTCAGCTCATAGCTCTTGTTTACATCCTTCTGGATTTCCAGACACGGCTGTGCAACACCCGGTGTGTAAGCCAGAGACAGCGCCTCTTTATTATCTACTGCTGCTCTTGCAGTCACTTCCAGTTTCCCTTTCCATTCATAGTGAAGTCTCAGTGATTCTTTTGCGTAATCCACAGTTTGTTCCTCCTTAGATTTGGTTTGCGCGTCTGCAGTACCGCATGGCTTTGCAGCAGCAAAAATAAAAAAATGGTAATAAAAACTTTTTTATATAGAAAGCGCATCGCGCTGTACTACCAGTTCCCGGTTTTCTGAATTAGTTCAGTGAATTTAAGCATGTAAAGCCTTTTCTCTTCAGCATCTCTTCGGTCTCATCCAGATATTCAGAATACAGAATAGCTGCAGAATGACAGCAGGCACCGCCAAAAGCCGAATACATATAATTAATGCTGACATTACTCTCGCAGCATGCTGAAAGAATTTGATCGAGTGTCTCCTGCGTATCTATCTCAACAGCAATCACATCATAGCACTTTGTCATAAAGCCCGCCCGGTCAAGCTGCTGCTGTGCCTCCTCGGGACGCTCTGCAATAATACGAAGAATTCCAAATTCCGGTGAATCCACCGAACAAAAGCCCTGAATCACAATTTTCTGCTCATGAAGCACCTGCGTGACCTTCAGAAAACTGCCCGGTTTATTTTCAACAAATACAGAAAGCTGTCTGATCATGATTTTTTATCTCTTTTCTTTCTTTTCTTTCTTTATATCTTTTATATCCTTTTTTCTTCTTACAATATCCTGAATTTCCTAAATTACGCATGTAGTTTACTATTTTCACCGATATTTGTCAACCTTCTTGTTTCTGGACTCCTGCCGTCTCTTTTTTCCATCTCTTATCCTGTTTTCTTCCATTTTCTCCGTTTTTCTTCTTCTTTTACGATACCGTTAAATAATTACCAAACTTTCCCCCTCTTATGTTGCTTTTTCTGTCAAATTCCATGATTTTTTAACCTTCCCAAAGATCCCTTCTTTTTTATACATAAATGGGAGATACATAAAAATCCCTTTTTTTCCGGTAACTGCAACGTTTTTTCCGTTTTTCTGCGCTGCGTTACGATTTTGTATATAAATCAGATTTTCAAAGAAAAGCAATTGACAAAAAATTATCCATCTCTTATAATACATCTGGCATTGCAGAACAGACGGTATTTTCCCATGGTCTGCATACGTCATTCATTATCAACAGGAACTTTCTGTAACGGAGCGTCATATGTTCCAAGGCTCCGCTTCTTTTCTGAAGAAGCCGGAATGCCCAGAGGAACCAGACCCTACAGCAGGGATTATTTCAAAGGAGAAGCATATGAGTACAAAAATTACAATTATCGGAGCCGGAAGTGTTGGTTCTACTATTGCCTACACACTTGCAATGGACAACGACAGTGCATCAGAGATCGTTCTGATCGACATCAACAAGGAAAAGGTAATCGGCGAGGTTATGGATATCGCACAGGGTACCTTCTTCCGTAACCCGGTATCTATCGTTGCCGGCGATTATGCTGATGCAAAGGATTCCGATATCGTCATCATTACTTCAGGAATTGCCCGTAAGCCTGGTCAGACCAGAATCGAACTGACTCAGACAAACGTAAACATTCTCAAGCAGATCACTCCGCAGATCACTGCTGTTGCTCCAAATGCAAAATATGTGATCGTAAGCAACCCGGTTGACATCATGACCTACGTATTTACAAAGATTTCCGGCATTCCGGAGAGCCAGATCATCGGTTCTGGTACTATTCTTGATACGGCTCGTCTTCGTTACGGTCTCTCCGAGCATTGCAAGATCGCACAGAAAAATATCCATGCTTACGTATACGGCGAGCACGGTGACAGTTCTTTCATTCCGTGGTCTATTGCAGACGTAGCCGGAACCTCTATCGATCATTATCCGGAGCTTGTAAAAGATACGGTAGATTACAAACCATTTGACAAAGATGCAATGGCTGAGTATGTACATACCTCCGGCGGAGAAGTTATCAAACGTAAGGGTGCTACCTTCTATGCAGTATCCGCATCTGTATGCCAGCTTGTTTCTCTTCTGACTGCATCCAGTGACTCTGTAGCAACTGTTTCCACTCTGATGCACGGCGAATACGGCATCGAGGATGTCTGCATCAGTACTCTGACCATGATCGGCCCGGATGGCGTAAGATGCAAACTCCCGGTACAGCTGACAGAAGAAGAGGTTGGAAAGCTTCGCGCAAGTGCAGATCTTCTGAAGAGCATCATCGCACAGATCACCCTGTAAAAATATTGAATGGGATGTTCTGTCCCCGGTGAATAAATAAGCAATTAAAAGTCAAAGCGGATATTCGCAATCCGCTTCGCTACTTGTAGAATCATAAGGAATCCTCCCGCAAGCGGGCCCCTCCTTGTGATATTTCATAACCGAGTAGTTGCTTCGCAGCTTATCAGGAGTGGTACAAGCCACTCCTGATACAAGCAAGTCCACTGCTTATTGCTCCGCGCAATTGAAGCAGGGGACTTGCTTGACTCGGTTAAACTATGATTCTTAAAGAAAGCATACATCTGGTTTTCCCGGTTTGTAGGCTTTCTTTTTTTATTCTGTTTTCTTCTATCCTGCTTTCTTCTATTCAGGTTCACATCGTTTTATTATTTCATATTCTGTTGCTACTAACAAAGAACTTCCGCACATCTTATCTATCTTATCTAACTTGTCAGTATTAACTGGTTTTTTTTCTTAATATTTTCAGAATCCCTTTACTACTGCCTTTTCTTTTCCTATAATAAATTTAAATATGGTTTTTTTTCAGAACGAAACTATTACAAAAGGGGGAATCATCTTGTACCTGCGAAGAATCATTTCAATCCTCGGTGCAGCTCTGTCCGTCGGCGTGTGCGTATTTATCACTTACATCAGCCGCGAGGCAGACTCCACCACCATCCTTTTCAATCTCGGCTTTCTCGCCGTGATGCTTCTCATGACTGCAGCTGCCTGCATTTCCGGCCTGCGCCGCCTGATCCAGGTGACCCGTGCCCTGAAACGTGCCTCTGACAAAATCCGTCAGACAACGTCAAAAGACGCAGCAGTCTGGGATGACCCGTCTGCGCCGCTTTTCCGGAATGCATTTCTTGATGACTGCTATCACCAGTATCGCACAATGACGACTCAGAATCCATCCAGCGTCTGCGATATCCGCAGTTTTATCAATGAGGATGCAATCGAGACGTACGTCCATCGCGGTATTCTTGAGAATATCCCAGACATCCTGACGAGTCTCGGTATTCTCGGTACTTTCGTCGGTCTTGTCATGGGACTGCGTGAGTTCGATCCGTCCGGTTATGAACAGATGGCCGGTTCCGTCACCCCTCTGATCAACGGTATCAAGGTGGCTTTCATCACTTCGATCTACGGAATCGCGCTCTCGCTTTCTTTTTCTTTCAATCTGCGCAGCGAATTTTCTAATTTATCTGCACGGATCGACGAATTTCTTGATACTTACTACCTTCACGTGCAGCCTCCCTACGAAATTGATTCTCTTGGCCGGCTTCTCTCCCAGCAAAAATCGCAGGAAGACATGGTGCACGATCTGACCGGCATTTTTGTTGAACAGATGGCCTCCAGTTTTGAACAGGCTATCACTCCGGCCTTTGCACGAATGACGGAAGGCTTTCAGCAGGTTGCAGACACCTTTACCAGCAGCCAGGAAGAGCTGCTTACTAATGTCTGCAATGCAGTCACCCGCCAGATGCGCACAGAGCTGCTCTCTGACTTCAATCAGATTACAAAGACAGTCGAAGAACTGACCAAGACACAGGCCAGCTATACAGACTTCATGGATCACACCATTTCGCGCATCCAGAAAACGCTTGCTTCTCTTCAGGATTCCATGACACAGACGCAGAATTATCTCACGGATTCTGTTGAAAAACTCGCAGAAGCACAGACAAATGCTTCCCGTGTCAATCAGGAGCAGAAAGAATCCTACCAGGATTACATCCGCTTCATGTACCAGACCATTGAAAAGTTTTCTGAGATCTGGGAAAAAAACAGTGAAGAAATCAAAGGATATTCCGATCAGATTGCAAAAATGGGACCGGTACAGTCCTCTGCTGAAATGCGCCTGCAGCTTTCAAAAATCACGGATCAGCTGCAAAAAATCCAACAAGAACAAGTGCTTTCTTCCTCTAAGCACAATTCTGAGCAGGACTCTGAACAGACGCAGGAGCTGCTGGAACGCACGCTTACAAAACTGGACGAGCTTTCCAGAAAAATGGATCAGCCGGTGCTGTTCCGCCGCAGGAAAAAATAAGGAGGATTCTCCATGTATTCAAGACGCAAAAAAAACTACGACCGCCACAATATCTGGCGCTCTTATTCCGATATGATGGCCGGACTCCTGCTCCTTTTCGTCCTCGTCATGTGCATCTCCTTTATGGAGGCGCAGAAAAATTACCAGGAAAAGCTGCAGGAGGAAGCTGCGCATCAGCAGACTCAAAGCCAGCTACAGCTCGAGCTGGAACAGCGCGAAAGTGAACTGAACGCCAAGCAGGCTGCTCTCGATGAGCAAAGTGCACTCATTGCCAGCCAGCAGGACGATCTGGATAAACAAACGGCACTCGTAGCCAGTCAGCAGGATGAGCTCGACGAAAAAAGCGCTCTCGTCCTCTCTCAGCAAAAGGATCTGGATACGCAGGCTGCTCTTGTTGCCAGTCAGCAAAAAGAGCTTGATGAAAAAAACAAGCTGATGAAATCACAGCAGGCCGCCCTTGAAGAACAGGAAACGCTGATGGCTGAGCAGCAGAAAAAAATCGAGCAGATCATTGGTGTCAAGGCAGATCTGATCGCCGCTTTAAAAAAACAGTTTGATGAACATAACTTAAACGTTGTCATTGATGAAGCAACCGGCTCGATTGCCCTCGACTCCAATGTCCTCTTCGGCTATAATGAGAGCGAACTGACTGACGAGGGAATCCAGATGCTCGGCGAAGTCCTTCCGCTTTACTGTAAGGTGCTCATGGAGCCGCAATATCAGGATTATCTTGCCGAGCTCAGTATTGACGGCTACACCGACACGAGCGGCGACTACCTCTACAATCTGCAACTCTCCCAGGCACGTGCGCTTGCAGTAGCGGATTACCTCTTTGCAAACGCCGACAGCTATCTGACCGCCGACGAGCTTTCAAGCCTCAAGGAAAAGCTGACCTCCAACGGTCACTCTATGAGCAATCCTGTCTACACAGACGGCGAAGTCGACATGGATGCCTCAAGACGAGTAGAGGTACGCTTCCGTCTGAAGGATGAAGAGATGATTAATGAGCTGAAAGATATCCTGGACGAGAACAGCCTTGCGACCGCGGAAACAGAAAGTGAGACAGAAGCTGCACAGTAAAACGCACAGGCAAAGCGTTACGATCCGCTTCGCTACTTGCTTGACTCGGTTAAACAAAAAAGAGAAGTTCTTTGATCCATATAATCACGGATCCGAAACTTCTCTTTCTTATTTTCTTTTCTTATTTTCTTTTCTTATTTTATTCTTTCCATCTTTTCATTCTGCTTTTTCTATTTCTTATTCCTGTTTCTTCTTAATTCCAGTTCCGTATGAATGATAAATTCATCAATGACAAATCCATCTGGAAGAAGATAAATTTCTTCTTTCAGGAATCTCGAAATAAAAGGCACAAAAAAAGCGGGTGATGGGAATCGAACCCACGTATTCAGCTTGGAAGGCTGATGTTCTACCATTGAACTACACCCGCATCTCTTATTGAATTGCTTTTCTTTTTCCCTCAAGCAACAATAAGAGTATACAATGCTTCTACTTAATTGTCAAGCGTTTTTTTATTTTTTTACAAAATATATTTTTTCCTGAAAATCAGACTTCCTTTCCGTTTTCTGCGGCTTCTACCAGTGAATCCACCACTTTACTGTCTCTTGCCACACGATAAAGCGTCATTTTGATTGATAAAACATCCGGATTATTTGCTGCTTCATGCAAAAATTCCAGAAATGGCCGCACGCTCTCATATGGAAGGGACAGCATCCGATCCTTCTCCCGGATCTGATCCATGATACTTCTCTTCATATCAAACATACAGGAATTTTGCGGAACTTGCTTCTGGAAAAATAATTCTGTATTTTTTCGCAGGTCATCCTGAATCTGAAATACAAATCAGAGATCCAACGACGCATGATTATAAAAAATATAATTTTTCTTCAGTTCCAGGTTTTTTTTCAGCACATCGATCAGTTCTTCATCCGCTGTTCTGGAAAGCTCCATTCGAATCGGCCTTAATTTTCTTCTTTTTCTTATCAGCTGCACCATCATGTCACGATAATCCAGTTCTTCATCTTCATGCGTATCCACATCAATATCCGCATTTCTTGTGACACGGAACAGGGGCTTTGACTTTACTGTATATTTTGGATAGACCTTTGATGCAAAATGAAGAATCACTTCTTCCAACAGCATGTATTTTCCTGTCTGATTCGGAATACGGATCAGACGCTTCAGCACAGTATTCGTACAGGGAATGATACCCACCCGTTTTTTTCCGCTCCTCGATACAAGAAGCACCGCAGCATGGATTTCCCGATTCGTAAAGCGGACATTCGCAATCCGCTTCGCTACTTGCTCATGAACGCAGCCGCTTCGCGACCTATCAGTGGGAGCTTTCAACTCCCACTGACATAAGCATCCCCCTTACCCACCGCTTAGTGCTCCGCGCACTTGAAGCGGGGGAATGCTTATCTGCGTTCAAAAATGGAAACGACTGACTGCGTCCGACAATCATCGGAGAAATCAACGGCGCTATTTCCTGATCAAACAACGAAGCAACACGTACCATAAAAAATTCATCCAGATTTGTCTGAAAAATAGATGCAAATGTCAACCGCTCACAAAGCGGAACACTTGCATCCTCTGCCTCTTCCAGTACTCTTTCATTAAATTTGAGCCATGACAGCTCCCTGTTCATATATGGAGTTTTCTTTTCCATTTCCGATAGTCCTTTCTTCTCTCGCCAACGTGTGTCTGAAAAATACTTTCTGTAAAATGCAGGAACATCTTGCGAAAATGATTTTTCAAACACACGCCGACTCTTTCATTTTATTTTAACGCACTATCGGGTGATCTCTCTATCAGATTCAGCTGTAGTTCACGTAAAGTACAGGTAAACTTTATATTGTTCTCCATCAGCGGCATCTCTGTTTTTATCCCTGCGCTGCAATTTTCTCTGCCAAATCGTTCAGATATACCCAGCGGTCCATCTTCTCCTCCAGCTCCTGTTCGGCCTGCGCTTTTTCTTTCGTCAGCTCATTCAGCTTTCCGGAATTTGTCGCATTGGCAAGGATGTCCGCATCCAGTGCACTGACCTTTGCTTCCAGCTTTGCGATCTCATCATCAATCGTCTCATACTCGCGCTGTTCTTTGTACGTAAATTTCAGCTTGACCGGACGATTCTGTTTCCAGTCTTTTGTGGTGGACCTGGACGCATTCGTCTGTGTATCTGTGGCTGCTCCGGCCGTACTTCCGGCTTTTGAACCCATGCCCTGCTTTGCCAAGCCGTCTGCATTTGCCGAAACCTCCATTTTTACCGCTTCTCTTGCTTTTTTTGTCTCCAGATAATCGGTATATCCGCCTTCGTACTGCCGAAGATGTCCATCTGCATCAAATGCAAAAATACGATCTGCTATGTTATCCAGAAAATAACGGTCGTGCGATACTGCCACGATAATCCCGGAAAATGAGGTCAGATAATCCTCCAGAATCGCCATCGTCGGAATATCAATATCATTCGTCACCTCATCGAGTGCCAGAAAGTTCGGCGCCTGCATCAAAATGCTGAGCAGATGCAGCCGCTTTTTCTCGCCGCCTGACAGCCTTGATACCGGTGCATACTGCATATCCGGTGTAAACAAAAAACGTTCGAGCATCTGCGACGCCGTAATTTTTCCGTCGCGCGTCGGCACATACTCAGCAATATCACGGATATAATCGATGACACGCTGATTGCTGTCCATATCCGGCACATCCTGCGCAAAATAGCCCATTCTGATCGTTTCTCCGATCTCTACCTCACCTGCATCCGGCTGAATTTTTCCTGCCATCAGTTTTAAAAGCGTTGATTTTCCGCAGCCGTTCGGTCCAATGATGCCAAGGCACTGGTTTTTCAGGAGAATATAATTGAAATCTTCAATCAGCTTTTTCTCTCCATACCCTTTCGTCACATGATGCAGCTCAACCGTCTTTTTCCCCATACGGGTCTCCACGCTGTCCAGCTCTGCCACTGCATCGGATACCGGAGCACTTCCATTTTTCAGCGCCTCCAGACGGTCCAGTCTGGCCCGCTGCTTCGTGGTTCGTGCACGACAGCCACGTTTCGCCCATTCCATTTCAATCCGCAGGATACTCTGGCGCTTCCGTTCACTGGCAAGCTCCATCTCCTCACGCTGCGCTTTCAGCTCCAGAAATTTCGAATAATTCGCCTCATAGCTGTAAATACTTCCATGTGAAATTTCCAGAATCCGGTTGCTGACGCGATCCAGAAAGTACCGGTCATGCGTTACCATGATCACGGTTCCCTTAAAGCGGTTCAGATAATCCTCCAGCCACTGCAGCATCGCCTCATCCAAATGGTTCGTCGGCTCGTCAAGCAAAAGAACGTCAAAATTCCCAGCAAGCGTCCTTGCAAGCGCTGCTTTCTTCTTCTGTCCTCCGGAAAGATGCTCCATCTTCTCCTCATAATCCGTAAAACCGAGGCGGTTTAAAATGCTCTTTACCTCACTCATCGCCTGCCAGTCCGATTCATCCGTATCTTTACATGCAAAGGAAAATACCGTATCTTCTTTTGCATACTCTGGATGCTGGGTCAGATAAGCAAGACGAATCCCATTCTGGCGCACAACACTTCCTTCGTCTGTCTCCTCTTTTCCTGCCAGAATATTTAAAAATGTGGTTTTTCCGGTCCCGTTGATTCCGATAATTCCAATCTTGTCTCCCTCCTGAATTCCACAGGAAGCATCCTGAAAAATAACTTTGTCCCCGAAAATTTTGCTGATATGTTCGATGTTGATAATATTCATTGAATCTGTTCCTCTTTTTTTTATGTTTCACAGCCTGATCGGCTTTTCTGGATCAGTTTATCATATTCTCTTCCATGCGGCAATGATTTGACACCTGCTTATTGCTTTGTATAATTGAAGCAGGGTGCTTGCTTGATTCTGTTAAAATCAACCTCCTCCCCACCATTATGATATTTTATTGCATCTCACGACTCAAGTTACTGCTGTCACAGCTGCTTAAGACACGCCTCCCTCAGCGCTTCCGCACGCTCCGGTATCAGCACCTCGCTGTACTTTAAATATTCCAGGCATCCATGTACCCGGATAAAATCCATTGCACTGCGGTTTTTCGTAAGCCCGGAAATCAGCAGGATCATCTCCTGATTCTCCCCGAAGCAGTCTGCAGTAAAATGGAATGCGTTCGCGAGCTGCATTTTTCCTCTTTGAAGCATATCCATTCTCTGCTGCACCGTCTCCTTAAAAAGCTGCGTGATCCGCTCCATTCCCTCTTCCTTCGTTCGAATGTGCGCCAATTTCACCTCATTTTGATATGTTTCAATCAGCCCAAGGACTTCCCACTCCATCCGAAGCTCCCGCTGTGTGCCAAGCTCCATTCGCACTTTCACTTCAAGCTGCTGACGTTTCTTTTCTGCAAATGTTTCCAGATATTCAATTCCCTTTTCCTGTTCCAATTCTTTTTTGAACTGCTTTAGTGTCTCCTGTGTCTTTATTGCCCGTTCGTCCATCCACGCAAATGATCCAAAGGTCTCCGACAGGCCATCGAGCAGAAGATGGATCACCATGCACCGCTCCTCAAAGCCTGCGCTTTTGGCCATTTCTGCTTTCTGACGGTAAAGCATCCCGCTCTCTTTTTCCGGCGCAATCACGCCATCCAGAATTTCCCGTACTCCATAATCCATCCCATATTTCTGATACAGCTGATAATAAGTGGCAAATTCACGCGCCGTCTCCGTCTCCTGCAGATACTGACCCATCAGCTCCGACCCACACGGCACACCGATCGCCTCATAATTTTTCAATATTTCCGAGAGATCCTCCCAGCCGCGCGCCGTCACGAACTGCTTTTCCTCTCCGTCCGCATGGATCTGATAAAAGCGATCCTTTTTCAGATTCAGATAGGAAAGGATCGCACCGTGCACCTCCTGCTCCCAGGCGTACGCCGTCCACGCTTCCAGATCCGGCTCCAGATCCAGCCGGCGCACACGGTCAAGCGTCACAATATCAAACTCCCGCACCGATTTATTATATTCCGGCGGATTTCCCGCTGCGACGATCATCCATCCTTCCGGCACCTTATGGCTTCCGAATTTCTTATTCTGCAGAAACTGCAGCATCGTCGGGGCAAGCGTCTCAGAAGCACAGTTGATCTCATCGATAAAAAGGATTCCCTCTCTTTTTCCGGTTCGCTCCATACAGTCATACACTGACGCAATAATCTCACTTAACGTGTACTCCGTTACGCTTACTTCCTGCCCGTCGTACGTTCTTGTCACAATCTTCGGCAGACCAACCGCACTCTGTCTCGTGTGATGCGTGATCGTGTAAGCGACAAGCCCGACGCCGCACTGCGCTGCAATCTGCTCCATGATGGCCGTTTTTCCGATTCCTGGAGGTCCCATCAGCAGAATCGGCCGCTGTCTGGTCACCGGAAAGCAGTAATTTCCCGCCGCGTCTTTTCTGTGATACGCCTGCAGCGTATGGATAATCTCATCTTTTGCATCCTGTATATTCATGATATCCTTTCTCGGCGAACTACTGTTATTTCTCCGCCTCCATGCGGTAAAATTCCCCTTTGCCCGCTCCGGTTGTCTGGACAATTGGAGCTCCTGCGATATGAAACCCTGACTTTTCGTAACATCTGACTGCCCTTTTATTCCATGTCCGCACGTAAAGATACAGCCCTTTTTCCGGGAAGAGCTGCGCAGACAGCTTCCTCGCCGTCTTCGCCATCTCCTGTCCGTATCCTTTGCAGCAGCACTCCGGCTTCACTCCGATCCCGAAGAAAACTTCCGTCTCCTCCTCATAGAGATTGATAAAACCAATCAGCGTTTTATCATCATAAAAAGAATAAAAGAGATTCTTCTCATTTGCAAGCCCGGAATGTTTTTTCTTCTGTTCCTCATATGGTGTGAGATTATAAATGGCATAATCGCCCTCATAATTCCAATCTGCAATTTCGTATTTTTCTGATTCTGTTGTTCTGTGGTAAGTCAGCATATTTTTCCTCCCTTACAAAATTCCGCAAACAACTCTTTCTTAATAATACTTAAAAACACCTTCATAAGCAAGCTTGCCTTACTTATGTTACAAACAAGCCATCTACTGCGCAACCTTGCAAGGGAATTACTTAACTTAACTCAACTAATCTGGTCAGATAGACATCCGACGCACCCAGTCCGGCGTATAAATCTGCCGTTTGCTTTTTCCAAGTGAAACAAATGCTGTCTCATACTCCGGCCGCTGCTCCGGGTAAATGCCGTCTCCATCTGTAAAATAAATCAGTGCTCTCAGATTTTTAAGCGCCCGTTTCTGCTTCAGCTTTTCTATATACCCAAATACCGGCCGGAAATCTGTGCCGCCGCGCCCCTGTATCTCCACGTATTTTCCGCATATCTCCCAGTCACTGCGCGATGTAATATGCGTTACATTCTGAATGCAACAATCACACTGAATCAGATAGACATTCATCTTTTCAAAAAAATTCTCTTTTTCCGACAGAATCGCATACGTCTCCGCCAGAAACTGCTCCACCATCTCCGAGGTACACGAGCCGGACGTATCAATCGCAATCACAAGCTCCGCCAGCCGGTTCATCTCGCTGTATTCCAGAGGCTCAATCAATGGAATATTGCCGTAATGTTCCATCCCATAGCTGTAATAAATATAGTCAAAGCTCGACTGATCCAGCTTGAGTTCTTCACGCAGCACCGCAAACTGCCGCAGGAACTTTCGGTAATCTCCCTTGCTCTTTTTCGTAATTTCCAGCGTCTCCTGAAACCTTCCGCTCCCGCTGCCTGCCGATGTACCACCCGCCCGGCTGCCTCCATTTCCGGATTCTTTTCGGATTTTCTCCCATTTTCTGCGAATTTCCGCCTGCTGTTCTTTCGGAACCTCCCACAGACTGTGATCATCGAAGCAAAAAGCCGCCTCCATCTGCCCAGGTGAGTATGGAAACACGCCGTTTTGCAGTGATTCATAAACTGACTCCGCGGATGCCGCACACCCTGTAAGTTGCCGCCATACATCGCGGCGAATTTCTTCTATCTCTTTCATTTTTTCTGCCTGCGACCATCTTAAATTTGGGGCTTTTTGTATACTTTGGTGATCCTTTTCCTTGCTTAAACTGCTTTTTTCATTCCTTTGCTGATTTGTGTTCGTCCCCTGACCGCTTTTTTCTTCAATTGGACTTTTTGTTTTCTCGCATTTCCACGCTAAATGTTTCTCGCCTGATTCCTGCCGTTCTCCGCTCCCGCTATTAAAGTGGCAGCTATTTCCCCATTTTTTCATTTCTCGCTCTGCAATCTGCTCCACAGCAATATCACACGCCAGATTCCACAGCCGCTCTTCATACTGCTGCGGTCTTTGCAGATGAAAATACAGGCAATGCAGCAGAAGGTGAAAATAACCGCGTAAAACCTTCTGCGGACTCTCTGCGTACGCTTCGATCAGAAATTGCGGCGAAAAAAAGAAACTGCTGCCATCTGTCCCAGCCGTCTCTGTCCGTCTGGAAGGTTCCGCCGAAAGCGCCGCAAAGGCAAGATCCATCTGCGGATACTGCGCATACAGTTCGCTGCGGCAGTAGTTCAGGATACGCAGTCCGAGGTGTTCTTTCGATGAAGCTGCTGTCTTTTTTATGCTGTGTTCGCTCTTTTTTTCTTCCATTTCCACTCTTTCTGTAAAGCGGACATTCGCAATCCGCTTCGCTACTTGCTCATGAACGCAGCCGCTTAGTGCTCCGCGCACTTGAAGCGGGGGAATGCTTGACTCGGTCAAATCTCAAAATCTCGATCCTTGTACCCGTACTTTTCTGCTTTTACACGCATCAGCCGAATCACCGCCGAAAGCCGCCCTTCCTCCTGTGCCTTCACGATCAGCTCCTCCAGAATTTCCGCGCCAAACCAGCCCAGTTCCTGCAGTTTTTCCATTTCATCGTTCCTGTTTTCCTTCAAAAGTGCCTGCAACGCAGGGCGAATCCGTTTTTTCAGATAAGCTGCATACTCTCCTCTTCGCTCCGCTGTAATTCCCACTTTCTCTTCCTCAAAAAATCCGGCAAGCGCAGCCTGAAGCCGCAGCGTTTCCTGCTTCGTCGTTCTGAATTTCTGATAATTTTGTTCCGCCCTGATCTCAGCCGTTTCCTGTATTTCTCCCATCACTTTTCCAATCTCCATAGTCCGGATCTTCTGCCCTGATTTCCATCACAATTCCATCAACTCATACACCATGCATCCAGGATCAAACAACACAAATTTTTCCTGATTATTCACTTCCGGCAGTGCCCTCCGCCGAAATCTTTCCATTTTCATTGTATACTTCAAATCGCTTCTCGATCTTCACAAGCATATCCGCATAATTTCGCAGCTCTTCTGTCAACTTCTCCCGGTCATCGCGGTTCTTCTTGTAGGAAACCCGGTGCTCCATGCTCGCCCAGAAATCCATCGAGAGCGTCCGGAACTGAATTTCAACCGGAAAATACTCCATGCCGTCCAGACAGTACACCGGTACCCCCACGATCAGATGAAAGCTCCGGTAACCGTTCGGCTTCGGATTTGCGATATAATCCCGCTCCCGAATCATGATCAGGTCGCTCTGCTGCTTCAAAATACTGACCAGATTGTAGACATCATCTACAAAATAACAAATTACGCGGATTCCTGCAATATCCTGCAGATAATCCTTCGCATTCTCTACCGTAACTTCTTTATTTTTCCGGATCAGTTTCCCCTCAATACTGCTCTTGCCCTTAATCCGCTCTTGAATATTGTGAATCGGATGTCCATCTGTCTCCTGATACAGCGTATGATTCAGCACATCCAGCCGCGTCAGCATCATCTGCCGCGCATCCTCATACGGCCGTATGAAGGTATAATACTCTTCATCATTCATATCCTGTCCTCCGCCAATTCTGCTTCTATTTCCTGCGCAGCCTGTAGCTCTGCGCACATTTCCATTTTCTTCCTTCTCCGCCGCAGTGAATACCCGCAATAAAAAAACGCTGCTCACAGTCTGTTACTCCACACCGCCCTGCAGGCAACTTGCCTGATTTATTCTCCCTCTTCTTTGCCCATACTGCGACGATTATACTTTATAAATATGTCGAATTCATGTCTGGATTCTTATATTTTTATGCCTTTGCACCCTCTTGTCAGCATCTTTTCATCCACCGCACAGGCGAGAGGCAGGATTCCTCTTCCGCCATCCAATCTACAGGCGAGAGGCGGGATTCTCCTATAGCAATTCAATAAAATAATGCAGGCAAGACGATTTGGCAGAGCGCGAAAGACAAGGATGAAATCTGCAGGTGTGCTGACGCACGGCAAAGATTTCTGACGCAGTATTTCACGCTCTGACAGATCGGATGGGATGCATTATTTTGCAGAATTGCTATAAACTGCAATGGTCAGGTTAATTTTTTGTTGCTTCCCCAATCCGGTTGTATACTGCCTTCGCGTCAATCGTGTGCAGCGGCTCGGTGTCATGGCTGCCCGGTGCGCCTGCGGTTACGAGAATGTACTCTCTTCCGTTCACCTGTGCAAGACTTGCCAGGCAGAGCCCTGCCTCCTCCGTATAACCGGTCTTTCCGCCGAGGATCTCACCTCCGGTCACGGACGCGTCTCCGAGGCTCTGGAACATCGTGCTGTAAAATGTAAATCCCTCCGGGTGCTGTGCGGTCGGCGCCACACTATGGCTGTGCGCTGTAAAGATTTCCCGGAAGTCGCTGCTTTGCAGCGCATACTGCAGAAGCACTGCGATATCCCTGACGGTAGAGTAATGCTGCGCATCATGCAGTCCGGTGCACGTCACAAAATGTGTGCTGCTCATGCCAAGCGCCTGTGCCTTTTCATTCATTCGCTGCACAAACGCGCTCTCCGACCCGTCAATCAAATCCGCCAGTGCAATGCAGCACTCCGCGCCGGATGGCAGAATCACACCGTAAAGAAGCTGCCGGACGCTTGCCTGCTCCCCGGCCTCAAACCCTGCCATCGACGCTCCTTCCTCATACAGCGTAGCATAAATCTCATATGGCATTGTAACTATTTCATCCAGACTGTTCACGCTCTCCATTGCAGTGACTGCCGTCAGAATCTTCGTCATGGATGCCGGATACATCTGCGTGTCTGCATTCTGCTCTGCGAGGACTTCTCCTGTTGAAGCGTCCATCAGGATCGCGTACGGACTGTTCAGGGTATCCAGCTGCACGGTCTCGGAAAATGAAATGTCCTGCTCCGTATCTGCTGCTTCACCGGTACTGTTTCCGCTTTCATCGTCCTCCACACCATCCGTTCTGCTCATATCCGTCCCGGCTGCTGCACTGCTCTCATCTGCTGTGGAATCAGTTCCATTTCCTGCTCCCCCGTTTCCATCATCAGAGGCTTCCGCATTTTCTGTTCCGTTTTCCTGCAGCCTTTCCGTAATCGCCCCATCACTTCCGGCCTGTCCGTTGTCTGCCGAAGACCCGACATTCACCGTCTGCGCGTCACGCAATATAGAATGCACAATCCCCACTGCGCCGCCTCCAAGCACAAGCACCGCAACCGCTGCTACCGCGATCAGTCTTCGCCGCCTTTGCTGCTCCCGTTTTCTGCGAAGTGCACGCCTGCGCCGCCTCCGTTCTTCCTCTGTCATGCGCTCCCACTGTGCATCCCACTGGTTTTCCCATCTTTCCACCTGTTCTTCCTCCCGTCCTGTGTTATGTACTCTCGGAGTCTTTCCTGCACTTGCTTTTGTGGCTGATTTTTTGTGCACACCTGACAAAAAATCTTCTCACAAAATCAAGCACAAAAAGATTCTGAGAGTACATTGTTTCCCTGTAGCGTGTGTCAAACCGGACATTTCCGTATTTTTTCATAATTTTCTGTTTTCATTTTCCACTTTTTCGATTACACTGATTCTGCTGCTGATTTTACCCTGAAGCGTGTGCCGGTCTTTGAACGCAGATAAACATTCCCCCCGCTTCAAGTGCGCAAAGTACTAAGCGGACTGCGAATGTCCGCTTTACACTCCCGTTTCACAGCTTTCTGAATTATATCCATTTTCAGCGTTTCATGCAAGTCGGATCCCGTTTTTTCCGCTCCTTCCGCTATACTTATGAATCCGCTTTGATTTTTCCAACATCTGCCAGACAACGTTAACCCAAAAACATGCCTGCTATTATTTATAGAAAGGATTTTTCCATAATGAGTAAGAAAAAGCCTCGCAACACCAAAAGCAAAATCATCGCCGCCGCCTGGAAACTCTTTTATGAACAGGGCTATGAAGAGACGACACTGGAAGAGATCATCCTCGAATCCGGCACTTCGAAAGGTTCTTTTTATCACTATTTCGACGGAAAAGACGCACTCCTCGAATCGCTCTCCTTCCTCTTTGATGAAAAATACGAGGAACTGGAGCCACAGCTTGCGCGCTTCGAGACATACCTTGAGCAGCTCATCTTTCTGAATCAGGAGCTGTTCACCATGATTGAAAATACGATTGCGATTGATCTGCTCTCCCGCCTGCTCTCCACCCAGCTCATCACACGCGGCGAGCGCCACCTGCTTGACCGCAGCCGTTTTTATTACCGGCTTCTGCGGCGCATCTGCCTTGCCGGGCAGGAAAGTGGTGAATTCCGCACGGATTTTACGGTCAATGACCTCGTCAAACTGTACGCGATCTCCGAGCGTGCCCTGCTCTACGACTGGTGCATCTGCGGCGGAGAATATTCCCTTCGCAGCTACGGCGACCGCATGATGCCGCTCTTCCTCTCGAAGATCCGGGCAGAAAAATTTCTTTGATTTTTTATATTAGTATTTATTTTGGTCTATTTTTCTTCCTGCTATTTTTTCTTTTATTTTCTATATTTTTAGGTGTTATTTATTCTTTATTCTATTTTAAGTATGAACTTTGTTCTGTATTGTAGTCTGTTTTTTTTCGTGCTATACTCGCGGAAATGCGGCAGTATGATAGCCGTCAGATGTACTCCTGCGATCTTTCTGTGCCTGTTTTTTTCAGCTATACCCAAGTTTCTGAGACGTACACAGTGCGTATTGATGATGAAATCGTGATGCGGCTGACAGAAACTCGATTCAAAAATAAATACAGGAAGGATTTCAAGAGTACCTTTCAATGTACTCTCGGAATCTTTTTGTGCTTGATTTTGTGAGAAGATTTTTTGTCAGGTGTGCACAAATTTCTGAGGCGTACACGGTGTGTACGTTGATGAAATTTGTGTGCGACTGGCAGAAAAT
>Ga0129317_1000816_pt1 | contig 28063 bp, 29 predicted proteins | sample Cm1ome_FD_94430 | JGI IMG/M metagenome (GOLD analysis project Ga0129317, IMG submission 94430) | Eastern black-and-white colobus group fecal microbial communities from Wisconsin, USA - Cm1105 metagenome | ecosystem: Host-associated > Mammals > Digestive system > Large intestine > Fecal | place... | reverse complement strand
GCACAGGCTCCGCACCTGCTTCGCAGGGTGGCCGCTGGTATGGGCCGAGGTGGCCGTTTTAATCGGACCAGGTGGCCGCTGAGATCGGGCACCCGTGGCCGCTGGAGAGGGCCTTATGCAAAAGACAGAGAAAAATTCAAAAAGGTCAGAAATAGGTTGCCCTTAAGCGCAGAGCAGGCCTCAACTTATAAGAATCCGGATCATGATCCTCGTGGCGACTGGACATCTGCCGATTATACTGCGCAAGGATATCGGCCTAATCAAATGTATGAAATTACAACACCTGGTGGAACAACATTTACGCCACCAGACGGTAAATGTTGGAAGAATATAGAGGCAGTTTTTCTTCAGCAAGTAGCTGAAAATAGGATTTGGTTTGGTCCGGATGGTTGTGCTATGCCTCGCCGAAAAACGTTTTTATCAGAACATGAAGGTGTAATCCCTTGGACATGGTGGACAAATAAAGAAGTTGGTCATAACCAAGAGGCGAAGAAGGAAATTATTTCCTTGTTTAGTGCAGCAAATGTGTTTAATACACCCAAACCGGAACGCCTCATTGAGCGTATCATTCACATTGCTACCAACCCCGGCGATCTTGTCCTCGACTCCTTCCTTGGCTCCGGCACCACCGCCGCCGTAGCGCACAAAATGGGACGCCGGTACATTGGCATAGAGATGGGCGAGCATGCCTACACCCACTGCAAGGTGCGTTTGGATAAGGTGATTGCGGGGGAAGATCAGGGTGGTATTACCAAAAGCCAAAACTGGCAGGGCGGCGGTGGCTACCGCTTTTACGAGCTTGCCCCCACCCTAATCAATATGGATGCCTTTGGAGAAGCGATCATCAATCCGGATTATGACGCTGACGCGCTGGCTGCGGCGGTGGCCCTCCACGAAGGCTTTACCTATCACCCCAGCGCCGACTTATTCTGGAAGCAGGCGGTCGGAAACGAAAACAGTTTCCTCTTTACCACGACCCGCCACCTGACCTCAGCCTATCTGGAATCCATCAAGGGCAGCATGGAGGAGGGGGAGTATCTGGTGATTGCCTGCCGTTCCTATGACAAGGGGCTGGATAGGGCATATGAAACGATCGCGGTGAAGAAAATACCGCAGATGCTCCTTGACCGCTGTGAGTTTGGCAGGGACGATTACAGTCTGAACATTGTACATCCGCCGGTCTATGAGGACGAGGAGGTGGCACATGATGAGTGAGCGTTTCCCCTTATACACCACGGATTATATCAGCGGGGTCATGTCCCTCAGAAAACCTCAGACCGCTTCGCTGAAAATTTTGGAGGAAATTATATCCGCTGTCAATCTCCGTAAGGACATGAATTTAAAGGCGGCGCTGGGAAGCGTCCACGCGATGTACCTCACCTGCTCGGACTTTGAGCGGGATTTCATGTCCCTGACCTTTGCCCTGGCTACCGGCGTAGGCAAAACCAGATTGATGGGGGCGTTCATCGCCTACCTGTATACCCAGCACAATATCAGAAACTTTTTTGTGGTCGCCCCCAACACCACGATCTATGAAAAGCTGAAAAAAGACCTAAATGATTGGAACAGCTCCAAGTATGTGTTCAAGGGCTTGGGCTGCTTTGCCGCGCCTCCGCAGATCGTGACTGATGACGATTATAAGGACAAGCAGATTCCGATTTTTGCATCGGAGATCCGTATTTTTATCTATAACATTGACAAGTTTAATAAAGAGAGCGCCACCATGCGGAAGGTAAATGAGCTGATTGGAGACTCATTTTACCAATACCTTTCCAATCTGCCTGACCTGGTCCTGATTATGGACGAATCCCACCATTATCGGGCGGAGAAAGGCGCGCAGGCGCTGAACGACCTGCATCCGCTATTGGGTCTGGAGCTGACCGCAACGCCGCTTGTATCAAGCGGTACAAAGCAGGTTCCCTTTAAGAATGTGGTCTACGAATACCCACTGTCTAAAGCAATCGAGGACGGCTATACCCGAACGCCCTTTGCTGTGACCCGCTCTGATATCGACTTTTTTAACTTTGGGTATGAGCAGCTTGATAAAATGATGCTTCTGGACGGTATCGCATGCCACGAAAGGACAAAAACGAAGCTGGAGGTATACGCAGCCAATCACAGCACACCAGAGAAACCGGTGCGGACCGTGAAGCCCTTTATGCTGGTGGTATGCAAGGATACTGGCCATGCGGCATGGGTGGAGGATTTTATCAAATCGGATGAGTTCCGAAGTGGCGCGTACCGCGGCAAGACGATCACCGTCCATTCTAAGCAGAAGGGTGCGGAGACCGAGGCCAATACCCGGCTGCTGTTGGATGTAGAGAGCTCGGACAACCCGATTGAGATCGTCATCCATGTCAATATGCTGAAGGAGGGCTGGGACGTCAATAACCTCTACACCATCGTACCACTCCGCACCGCCGCCTCCAAAATCCTGCGGGAGCAGATGGTGGGGCGGGGACTTCGTCTGCCCTATGGTGAGCGTACCGGGGACCGGGATGTGGACGCCGTCATGCTGACCGCCCACGACAAGTTTCAGGATATTCTGGCAGAGGCGCAAAAAGGGGATTCCATCTTTAAGGCCGGCAATGTCATCAAGGCGGAGGAGGAGCTGGACGAGCCTGAGGAGGTTGTCTATACCCAGCTCGCCCTGGACATTGAACCAGACCGGGAATTGGAGCAGGCCTATGCGCAGACAGGACTTGCGGAGTGTGAAGAGAACGATGCGCTCATGAAAACGGTAAAGGATTATCTTCGGGAGGAAACGGAGCGCTATATCGCGCAAAGCGGGAACTCCCCCACTGCCCCAGCCGAGCCGGAGAAGCATAAGATTGTGCAGGCGGTAAAACAAAAGATAGAAGAGCATCAGGACTTGGGCAAGACCTTTAAGGACAACGAGAACCCATTCCTTGCGTGGATTGGGGAGGAAACCGAACAGACCTATACCACGATCATGGAAAAATATATTCCCATTCCCCGTATCCGTGTGACGGACGCCGGTGTGGAGGAATATGTATTCGTTGACTTTGACCTTGATTTATCTGAGTTTACCCATACCCCTATTCGGAACGAGCTGTTGATCCAAAATCTTGAGGACATGAGCGATCGGCAGCGAATCAAGGGAGATGCCATTGACTTTGAGGGCTACACCCCCCAAAAGGTCATTTTGGAGGAGCTGCGCAAAAAGCCGGAGATCGATTATGAACGCTGTTCGATTTTGCTGTTCAAGCTCATTACCCAGGCATGCGGCCACTATGCGACCGCTTTTGGGAAAAATGGGATGCAGAATATCGTGATGATGTACCGGCGCGACCTTGCCAACAAAATCTACACGCAAATGATGAAGCACTTCTACTGTGAGAATGGCTTTTTACAGGAGGAAGTCATTGACCTGAAATTCAATAATCTGCGACAGAAATTGGGCTGTAAGCAGCGCATGGGGTTATATGAAGATTTTGAGGGAGACATCCACTCCGTCCTGTTTGAAGGGATTAAAAAAGGGGTCTTCGCGGAGGTGAAGTTCGATTCTAAGGAGGGCGAACTCACGCTGGCTCGTGTTCTGGAAAGAGACGAAGACGTGCTGAAGTGGCTGCGCCCTGCTCCCAATGAGTTCAATATTACTTATAACCGAGGCAAGCGTTATGAACCGGACTTTGTGGTAGAAATCGCGGATTGCTGTTATCTGATCGAGGTCAAGGCGGAAAAGGACATGGAAGACCCGGATGTAATTGCCAAGAAAAAGCGGGGCATCCAATATTGCGAGGTGGCGACCCGGTGGTGCAAAGCAAACGGATATAAGCCGTGGCGATATCTCTTTATTCCCGCTAAACAGGTACTGCCTAATTCGACATTTGCGCAGCTTTCAAAACAGTTCCATGAAGGCTGAATGGATGAAATAAGTACCCTTTCCGAAATAGACAGATACAATGATTGATAAGGGCTTGATTATGGCGGGACCTTCTTCGAGGTGAGCGTCGCCCGTTGCGCTGGATTCCGAATCGTGGAGAATGGGAACGCGGGATGAGGGGCATTTTCCTCACTATGGAGGCAAACAATCATTCCATGATTGCAGGGTTCCGCCGCCTTTGGCGGCAGCGAATTTACGACGCACTCGCGCCTCGCCCCTGGGTAGGGCCCTCTTTGCCGATATCTATTTTGCGCAGTAGTGGCAAAAAAGAAGGAATTTTGTCGAAAGACAAAATTCCTTCTTTTTTGGGTTCCGTGCCGCGGTGCGGCACTCCACCCGAATTCATTTCATCCGCAGACGGGCGAAATGAATTCGCCCTGCGGAAATTCTCCGCCGCTTTTGGCGGCTGCGAATTTACGGCGCACTCGCGCCGCCCCGCCGTGCGGGGCCCCTTTTTGCCAATATTGTTTTTGCGCAGTAGAGGCAAAAAAGAAGGAATTTTGTCACAAGACAAAATTCCTTCTTTTTTGGTTACGTGCCGCGACGCGGCACTCCGCCCGATTTAATTTCATCCGCGGACGGGCGAAGTGAATTCGCCCTGCTGAAATTCTCCGCCGCTTTTGGCGGCTGCGAATTTACGGCGCACTCGCGCCGCCCCGCTGTGCGGGGCCCCTTCTTTTCAATATCGTTTTTGTCCAGTAGTGGCATCTTATGATAATTCGAACTACATTATCCAGGTGGGTAATGTGTTCGGATTTATCATTTCTATCAAGAATACTTTATAACACACAAGGTCGGGAAGGATGTTCCCGACCTTGTGCCTTTCTGTTTTTTCATGTATAATAACAGCAAGAAAGGAGGCATAATTATGAAACGATACCGTGGTTGGATTATTTCGTTTTGTGTCCTTGCCTTTTGCGCCGGCATTGTTTGGTTGGTCTTGCGTATCACGGCAGAATATCCTATACTTGGTGAGCCAGTCTCTTATCCCGTTAATCAGGTTGATGGATTTGAATTGACGATAGAAGAACCCTCATGGTCTCCTTTTAAGGGTTATACCATACGTTGGAAAGTGGCGGCGGATTCTGAAGATGTATATTATTTCATTCAAGATGGTGAAGCTCCCAATACCTTTGAATATCTTGAACGCAATGTTGATGGACAATGGTATCGGTTGAGTTATTCACAGGACAACTTTTTCGTTGCAACAATTGAATTTGCATTGGGCGGGGAAGAAAGCTCCGGGTTAGAAGGAAGTATTGTGCAGAAGTATGATTATTACGGAACCCGTCTGGAATCTGGCCTTTACCGTGTGGTCTTGGAAATGAGAGCAACGGATGGAACACCTCATTATTTGGCGTCAGAGTTTGAAGTGAAGTAAACTGTTTCTGGAAAGTTCATACTGAATAATGCCACAAGGCGGGAATATCGTTGCAGATGTTCCCGCCTTGTGTTCCATGCCTGTTCCTTGCCCTTGGCAAGGTGTGCGCCCGGGGACACCCCGGGACTCCGTTTGCGGCTTTGGGCGCAAGAAGGCGGGACTGAAACTGCTCCGCCTTTTACGCCCCTGTGCCGCCGTTTTTGCCGCCCTGCCCCAGCGTGGCATCGTGCCATGGTGGCGGCAAAAACGCGTCTGGGGGCGGACGGTGGACGAAGGACGAGGGCGGTAAGCAATCAGAGGAAGCGGTCAATCAAACCGTCGTTCCTGTCGAGCATAAATTCACAGCGTTCCAGAATGTTGAGAATATAATCATGCATATGATCAAAGCGGAGCGGTTCCGTACTACAGAAGTTGAAACCGATTTGCCAAAAGAGGATGTTGGGAAATCTGGCATACTCATCATTTCTGAAAATTTTGCTCAAGATTCCAAATGGAATCATCGCAATATAGTATTCCTTGCCGGCCTGCAATCCCTTTACTGCAGGAAATCTGTAACAGAAGTCCATGTGGGCGCCTTCAAAACTACTTAAGAATACTTAAACGCGGATCCATCATCCGGACGCTCACGGGGACAGGGGCGCTGGTACCTATCGAGCGGAACGGAAAGCTCCTCTACGGCACCAGGCTTTCACTGGATACGGCTCCTGATGTTGTGTCTGGCGGAGATGGGAAGGATGGATTTGCGCCGGACGGCACAAGGACGCAGATCGTCTTCAGCGGCGGCCTTTAAGCTGCATAGAATACGGCCTCGACTGCCGCCACGCCCCCCGGCCGTCCGGGCACAGGCGCCCGTCACCGTGTCCGGGGGTAGAGCAGATCGGTCAGCGACTCCAGAAAGTAGTTCTTCTCCAGCCCGTTTAGGAAAAAGTCCGCCAGCGGCGGATTGTCCGTCACCAGGCCGTCGGTGCCCATGCGGATGATCTTCAGCATGCTCGCCTCAGAGTTGGCGGTCCAGGCGTAGACCTTTTTCCCATGGGCGTGGATCTGCGTCACCAGCTCAGGGGTCAAAAACCCGGTCTCCACGCTGTAAGCGTCCACATAGGGCAGGTCGTAGCGGTCGGAGAAGGCCATAATGGTGATATAGACGGTCTCGATCTCGGGCGCCAGCTCCTTGCTCTCCCGGAGCAGGGCGGGGTCCATGGAGGCGATGAGACACTGCCCCTCCATCCCGGCCCGTTCAATGGCGGCGGCCGTCCGTGCCACCAGGCCGGTATCCTGCCCGGTGGCCTTCAGCTCGATCATCAGCCGGATGCGGCCCTTGGCCGCCGAGAGCATCTCGTCCAGCGTGGGGATCTTTTCCCCTGCGAATTCTGGGGAAAAGTGGGACCCCGCGTCCAGCGCACGCACCGCGGCGTAATCGGTCTCCCAGACCTTTTGGCCCAGCCCGGCGACCCGCTGGAAATCCGTGTCGTGCAGCACGATCAACTCCCCGTCCCGGGTCTGCTGGACATCAATTTCGGCCATGCCCACCCCCTCCCGGATGGACCACTCCAGCGCGGCCATGGTGTTTTCCGGCGCGAATGCGGCGCCCGCCCGGTGGGACACCACCACCATCCCGGGCTGGGGAGCGGAGTAGAGGTTTCCCCCCAGCTCGGTCTCGCTGAACCCCCCCAGGATGAACACCGCGGCGGCGACGGAAAGGGCGCCGCGGAGGAGGGTTTTCCATGATGGGCGGACAGGGGCGGGTGCCGGCCGGATATGGCCCCGGTAGTGGTGGTACAGGGCGAGGACTGCGGAGAACAGGGATACCGGCCCCAGGATGCCCAGCAGAATCCCGCCCATGGCGCTCCATTTGAGATAGAGAAACGCGAACATGGCCCTGCCGCCATCCGCCTGGAAGGCCAGCTTGCTCCGGGCCCAGAGCAGCAGGACCATGCAGGCAGACAGCAGGAGCGCGGCCAGGAGAAAGGCCAGCACACAGGCCAGAAGGATCAGCGCGGTTTTGAGCTTTCTGCCCTTCAAAAGCCGGGCGCTTTCCCGCAGCGCGCCGCGATAGCGGTTTTCACCCAGAATGACAGGGGGGAAGGAGAAGAGATAGAAAAAAAGCAGTACGTTCAAAGCCGCCATCAGGGAGAGAAACGCGGCGAACAGGAGGGGCTGGCCGGTGATATAGTCGAAGATGAACTCCGGGAGCCGCAGTTTCCCGGCGAAGCCGTTGGTCAGCGGCAGGGCGGACAGCCCGATCACCGGCACCAGCGCCAGGACAATGGGCAGATTTTGCAGGCGGAAAAGCGCCAGCGACCGCAAAAAGGCGCGCTTCCACAGACGTCCGGGGGAAATGAAACGGCCCTGCCAGCCCTCCTCGCAGCAGAGAACCAGAGCGGTGATCTCCAGATAGACGTAGAAGGCAAGAAGCAAAAAGGCCAGCAGCCCCAGCGTGACGCAGAGGGGATTGCCCAGGACCAGGCCGATGTTCTGCTGGCCGATCACCGGGACCCCCAGCGCCCACAGCATGGCCCCCTTGAGCAAGTCCCAGAGGTTCAGGAATAGCACATAGCCGGCAATTTTGCAGGAGATTTCAAAAAGCAGTACGGCGGGCCAGTTTTTCAGTCCGGACCGCAGACCTGATTCAGCCACTTGTTTCAACATGTATGCATACCTCCTGCGCCGGTGGTTTTGTGCGGACAGTATATCAGATGGGAGAGGGCATAGATAGACTTTACCCCAATTTTTAATGTAAATACAAGAAAGCTCCCCCGTTGGGGCTGTATTCTTAAAAATGCTGGTCTGCCGGCATCAAAACAGGCACGAAGGCGCACCGCCGGAAGGGGCATCTTTTTTGCGCGCTTCATAAAATCTCCATGATGTACTGGCGTCCAGAGACAAACGCGCACGTTTGCTTGAAAGCCGCAGGCTTTCATACCCTGACCGGCGGTAGCCCCCCGGTGAAGATGTAAAACCTGGCATGCGGCGTCAACATGGGGGGCGGCGGGCCCCCCGGCCCCATATGGTTTTTCGGCCGCGCTGGGGGGGACGGGCTGTACCGGAGATGCGCCCCTGTAACGGGCGGGCGCGGGCGGGATTCCTGAACAGGGGTATGTCCCATCCGTCTGAGAGCTGCTGATTTTGAAGCCGCTGGTTCAGCCGCTCCAAATTCTGAATGGTGCGCGGATCCCCAAAATGCTCGATTTGTTCTACCTGCTCCAGCTCGTTGCTTGAGTGGTTCAACATACATAGGAAACGATGCGGAACATCATGGCGGTAGAGCAGGTAATGGCCCATTGCGCGGCCGCTGCCATACCCACCGCCGTGGGCATCTCGGTGTGCACGTTGTTTACTGCCGCTGCGCGGCTCTTTACCTGATACCGGACGCTCCGTTGGGCGGTGGGCCGCCGCGGGGGGCTCCGTCCATATTCTGTCGGTCGTGCTTTGGAAGGACGGGCGGCTGACAGCGCCTTGCCGCTGGTGCGTCCCCGGGATACAAATGGCTGCTGCCCCGTCTCCTGCCGCCAGACAGCCGGAATGGACGGGAGGGCGTGTGCCATCCTGCGGCACGGGCCTGGAAAGGGCGGTGAAATCCTGTGGATACCGCCGCCTGGCGGCTGCCGGAAAAGGAGGCCCCGTTGCCTGGTCTGCACACCAAACCGGAGAGAAAAAGCGTAAGGCAGAGGCCGCCCGGAACTCCGGGCGGCCTCTGCCTTACCATTATCCCAGCTCACCTGTCTGGATTCGGCGCTTCAGGTCAAGCACCTTTTCCCGGATCCGTGCCATGGTGTCCAGGAAGGCGCTGTCCTCCCCGCCGCTGGGGTCCTCCAGGCCCCAGTCCTCCCGGTGGGAGCAGGGGAGGGCGGGACACTGGACATTGCACCCCATGGTGACCACAATATCTATGTCCGGCAGGTCGCGGATGGGCTTGCTGTGCTGGGTCCGCTCCATATCGACGCCGTAGACCCGCTTCATCAGGCGCGCCGCGTCGGGGTTGATCTGGGCGCCGGGCTGGGTGCCGGCGGAAAAGCTGTCAAATACATCCCCGGCCAGCTGTCTGCCCAGGGACTCCGCCATCTGGCTGCGGCAGGAGTTGTGGACGCAGAGAAAGGCCACCTTGGGCCTTTTGTGATTGGCCGCCGAGAAGGGGCAGCGTTTGCCGATGCACTGGCTGTTCCCGCTGCTGTAGGAGCAGACGGGGACGGTCCGCTCCATCTCCACCCCCAGGTGCTCCCGGACAAAATCCACGGCGGCCAGGATGGCCAAAAAGGAGTCCCGCTTGCAGCACCGGGGTCCGCCTGTCTTGCCGATGCTGTCCAGGGCCCGGGCAGTCATCTGATTGCTCAGCCCCCAGGGCTCCCGGGCCAAGGGCGTGGACTGTGTTGCGATGGACAGAAACTGCCCCGCGCTGATCCCCGCCCCGCAGGCGCCCCAAAAACCGCAGGCTCCGCCGGGAACGGCCCTGCCCCGGCTGTACATCTCCCGGAGCGCCTGCTCCAGATCGAGAATGCCGCCGGCGTTCCGATAGGCGGTGAGCAGGGCGGCCCCCACCATCACGTGGTGCTCCGGGCCGTGCATGTGGCAGAAGGGCAGGTCCATCATCCGGCGGACAATGGCGGCGGGGTCGGCGGAGGTCTCGGAGAGACACAGGTCGAAGATGCTGTCCATACCCTGGGTGTGGCAGTCGCCGCATACATAGTGGCCGTTGACACAGCGGGTCTTGCTGGGCTCTTTTTGATGGCAGACGGCACACTCCATCACCTGGTCCCGGACCAGATATGCCAGGGGCGCCTTGCAGATCAGACATTCTTCCATGTTCAAGCCTCCCTTTCCTCCCACGCACGCAGAACAGCCAGCTGTTCCGGGGTGTGGAACCAGTGCTCTCCGCCCTCCATCACAGTGAGCCGGGCGTTGTGCCGCCGGGCATACCCTTCGGCGGTCCCACGGGGCGTCATATTGTCTCCGCTTCCGTAAAGGATGCGGAGGGGGCAGGTCCAGCCGGGAAGGGGATGCTCCCGCACCCAGCACAGGTATTTCCAGGACAGAGTATGGCCGAAGGGGGAGGCGACCTCACCCAGCTCCAGCAGCTGCCTCTCCGTCACCCCGGCCCGGTCCATCATGGTTAAAATCAACCCCTCCATGTCCAGGATGGGAGAGACCAGCAGGGCGCGGTCCGGCCGATCAAAAGCCAGCATGGCAAAGTAGGCCCCAATGCTGTTTGCCCGGATAGAGACCCTGTTCCAGCGGCGGCCCGCCCAATCCAGCGATGCCCGGATGTCCGGCACCGCCGTCCACGGAGCCAGCTCCCCGCCCCGGCCCTGACGCGCCCCGTGGCCGGGCAGGTCGATGGACAGGACCTGAAATCCCTTGGGACAGGCGGCCTGGGCAAAGGGCTCCGCCTCCTCCTTATGGCCCATCTGCCCGTGGAGAAATAAATATCCCTGATCCGCGGGCTCCCCGTACAGCACCGCGGGAACCGGGCCGATTTGAAATTCTTCTCGTTTCATCCCTCTGCCGCTCCTTCCGTTCATTCCATGGCCATCCGCTCCAGCCCCAGTCCCAGCCCCTCAAAGCCCGCGCACCGGCTTGGCCGGGTGTTGACGGCGTGATCCAGCAGGGGCTGGGCCTGACGGGCGGTGTCCAGGCACAGGTCCAGGGCCAGCACGTCCTCCCAGGCCCGGTTCAGAAAGGCCACCTCCCGGCGGCCATGGGTGCGGGTGACGGCGGCGGCTCCCCCCTGACGGAGATACCGGCCGATCTGCGCCCGGGAAAATCCGGCGGCGGAAAGGCTGTCCGTCATGCCCCGCCGGAACAGGCCGGGGACGTCCGCCCACTGAAGGGGCGTCACATCGTAGAGAAGAAATGTGTACCGGCTGTGGCAATGGACGGCCAGCAGGCATTTGCGCCCCCGCAGGCCGATTACATGGAGATCCCAGCAGAAACGCCGGTCCCCCTCGGTGCCGCGGGGCGGTGTGTTCACATTCAGAAACCGCTGGAGGGGAAAGGTCAGTCCCAGCTCCATCACTTCACCTCGTGGGGGATGGTGATCTTCTCCACCCGGATCTTCCCCTGTGCCAGCTCGGCCATCATCATGGTGATCTCCTGGTGAAACCGCCGGGGGCCGCAGGAGCCGGGGTTGAGCCAGAGGATGCCGTCCTTTTCCGCCTCCCCATACTTGTGGGAGTGGCCGTACACCACCACATCCACGCCGGTGAGGTCCCCGGGGACCTCCTTCCTGTTGTGAACCATGTAAAAGGTCACCCCGTCCAGGGTGAAGGTGAGGTGGTGGGGGATGGCCTCCGCCCACTCCCTGTCGTTGTTGCCCCGGACGATGTAGAGTGGAGCGTACTGCTCCAGCCGGTCCACGATGCTCTGCCTGTTGATGTCGCCGCCGTGGAGAATGGCGTCGGCGGTTTTCAGATGCTCCTCCGCCTCCGGCCGCAGCAGGCCGTGGGTGTCGGAGAGAATGGCGATCTTCATCTTTGCACACCTCTGTCTCAGCGTTGGTTCAGGTTCCGGTAAAAGCTGGGGCACGCTCCCGATCCGGCGTGTCCCGGCGGCCCGGAGGGGTGGGAAAGCGCCGAAGCCCCCGGGAAATCATTCCCCCGCAGGGGATGGCCCCTTGCCCGGTCCATGGACTCCGGGGGGCGGGGCGGAGGGAGGGGGGCGGTTTTCATGGGCTGCGCCCCTCCTGCAGGGTCCAGCCGAAGTCGTTGTGATAGATCATCTGGCGGGTCATGCCCCCGTCGATGCAGATATTCTCCCCGGTGATGAAGCCTGCCTTGTCGGAACAGAGGAACAGGACCATGTTGGCGATGTCCAGGGGGCCGCCCACACGGCCGGCGGGATGCTGGGATGCGTCCGGCCCCCCGGGGGCGGTATGATCGGTGTCAATCCAGCCGGGAGAGATGGAGTTTACCCGCACCCGGCCCGCCAGGCTCACCGCCAGGGCGTGGGTGAGGGCGGAGAGGCCGCCCTTGGCCGCCGTGTAGCTCTCGGTCTGGGGCTGGCTCATCCGGTCCCGGGAGGAGGAGATGTTTACAATGGCCGCCCCGGGGGCGAAGGAGGGGGCGAACAGCTTGGCGAGGTAGAAGGGGGCGGCCACCCCCACCCGCAGGGCGTAGTTGAACTCCTCGTAGGTGCACTGGTCGATGCCCTTCATCAGGGGCAGGGCGTTGTTGACCAAAAAATCCACGCGGCCGTGGTCGGCAATGACCTTGCGGGCGAAGTCCTCCAGGACCGCCTGGCGGGCCAGGTCGCCTGTATAGCAGTCGTTGGGCAGCAGGTCAATGACGCATACCTGGGCGCCCGCCCTGCGGAATTCCTCCGCAATGGTCTTGCCGATGCCCCTGGCCCCGCCGGTGACCACGGCGACTTTGTGTTCAAACATGGTTCCTCCTCCTTATTCCCTGTCCTCGTCCAGGGCCTCCACCAGAAAGCTCACCGGGCGGAAGCCGTCACTGCAGGAGAGCATGGCGGACTTGGGCTGTTTCATCCAGCCGTCGTAAAAGTTCTCCCCGCCGTGGCTCAGGGCCAGCACGAAGGGGGAGAGGGTGTCCCAGGCGCTCTGGCAGAAGCCCTCCGGCCTCTCCCAGCCGTTGGTGAGAAAGACCTGGCCCACCTTCAGGGCGCAGGTGTGCTGGATGGGGTTCTCATATTCAGCTATCAGGTCCTCGTACCGGGTGATGCGCATGACGGTAATCCTGCACTTTTTCATATGATAATCCCCTCGCAGTGGTCGATTTCGTGCTGGATGATCTGGGCCGTCCAGCCGGTGAAGGTTTTCAGGCGCGGCTGGAACTGCTCGTTCTGCCAGCGCACCTTGATGGTCTTCCACCGCCTGGCCGGGCGGGTGCCGGTGAGGGAGAGACAGCCCTCCTCCGTCTGGTAGGGCCCGGCCCTTTTGATGATCTCCGGGTTGAACATGACCATGTACTCCCCCTGGTTGTCAAATGCGATGATGCGCTTGTTGACCCCAATCATGTTGGCCGCCATGCCCACACAGCCGGCCTTGTGGCGGACCAGGGTCTCCAGCAGGTCGGCGGCCGTCTGCAGATCATCCGGCGCAGCGGGCTCCGCCTTCCGGGCCAGAAGTGTTTCGTCCCTACAGATCTCACAAATCATAATTGACGCTCCTTATATTGAGGAATGGCTTCCCCGGGGGTCCGGGCCGGGAGGCGGGCGCACGGTTCGCTGGGGGGTGAAAGGAGTACAGTCTGTCCCCGGGTAAAGGGATCCATCATCCGCCGGCAGGGGCCGGAGGTGTGCTCCTCCACGGAGAAGCCGCCATATGCGCCGCCTCTTCCGGCCTGTTACTGGAATTATAGCACAGAGGGACGGAGAATGCCATGGCAAGACCGCCATTGACGGCAGGGCGGCGGGGGCGGACCGGGGAGGGGCGGACCGGCCGGGGGATGTTTTTTACTATATCAAGGAAAACCACGGGCTAAGCCCGTGGTTCCAAAAAGACCATGCCTATGAGTAAGAGGAAAAAAAGCCACTCGTTTGGTAAAATGGATGCAGGTTTGCCGACCACATCAAAACCAAAGGAGGGGCATCCACGAATGGATCGTAAGAGTTTAGCACATATGTAAGTGTAATTGTAAGCAGCATATTGTATTTGCACCGAAGTATAGGCGGCAGATCGTATACGGCAATCAAGGAATACATTCGGAATCAGATGCAGGAGGATATTATGAAAGGCCAGATATCCATGAAAGAGTTTACCGACCCGTTACGGGTGAGCCGGTAAAGAAGGGCAAATAAAGACAGCCCTCTTTACAGGGGCCGCCTGAAAAATTGATGGGATCGGCAGACCTATTATAAGCTTTGAGGTTCGGCTGGCACGGAGCCCTTATAGGGCTTGTGCAGGTTACCCGTTTTACGGGTGGTCCCGACTTGAAATTAACCGCCAGCATTTAGAGTCGTTGCCGCGTTGAATTTTTCCTTCTCTCTCAAGTTCCCGGAGTCATGCAACAATCCAGTACTGCTGGTTTGAAGATGTGGCATTGGGACATTCTCCCCAATCAAGTCCGCAGGCTCTGAACATTTCGGCTTGTTTCATTGCCGGTGCATCACAGGAGCAATCATCGCATTCGAGTATGAAAGTCATATACAAGATTTTTGATCTCTGATCTCAGTTTTGTCCCTTGGTTGAAATGTGTCATAATTGATTCCCCCATTTTATTGATACGTCCAATTTTCTTTCAGCCGCTCATGGCCTGTCCGTTCCGCATCAGGCCTGGTTTTCGTCAGCTCAAAATGGTTTCTATCTACTTTTAACAGGCCATCCCTCTGCATCTTGCTCAATTCGTTGGACAGGGCGCTCCGGTCCACATTGAGGTAGTCAGCCAGCTGCTGGCGGTTAAAGGGAATGGAAAACCTGTGGCTTCCATTTTGGATGGCCTGATGGGAGAGATAAGACAACAGACGCCCGCGGATGGATTTTGAGGCGGTATGAAAGATTTTTCTGGATAGATTCAGGTTCTTCTGGGCAGAGATGGACAGCAAGTTTCGGATCAGCTTGCTGTGATAGGTACAGGCGTGGGAACAGACCTGGAGCATCCGGTTTACATTCAGAAACAGTACGTCTGCAGGCTCGGCAGTCACCACATTAACCATCAGCGGTTCTCCGGCGGAACAGGCATAGGCCTCGGCGAAGGTCTGGCCAGGTCCAACGCTGTCCAAAACAGTGGTGTTGCCCCACAGATCGTCGTTTTCAATCAGGACACGGCCGGATAACAGGATTCCCAGGGAGGCAACCACATCTCCTGTACGGTAGATCATTACACCCTTGGAAAAATGCCGCTGCTCCGCACCCAGGCAGGACAGCATCCCTTCCACCTCTTGGGGGGAGGCACCGCGAAAGATAGCAGTTTTGGACAAGCTGATAAAATCCATAGACTCTTTCCCTTATATTTGTGATACAAAGATATTTCCCGTTCTGACTATAGGATACTTTTGTCGGAAAGTCAAGAAACACGGTTTTCCATGGGTTTGACGGGGAGGAAATGCGGGACATTGTAGATCTTATCCAGAAAAGCGGCCATGACGGCAGAGCCTGCCAAGGAAGCAGGCACGGAGATAGATCAACTGATTGTGTGTATCCTGTTTCCTGCTGTCCATGGCTGAACATGGTTTTATAGGGGTATTTATCCATGGCCCTGTGGGGGATATTTGAAGATCCAGATAAGCCGTACGTTACAACAGCCGGCCCAAGCGCTGAATTTATGGATGCCCAATTTGGCGAATTAAGTTTACCATCTCAATTGCACCTACGGCACAGTCGTAGCCTTTGTTTCCTGATTTTGTACCGGCTCGTTCAATTGCCTGCTCAAGATTGTCTGTGGTAAGGACACCAAACATGACTGGAACACCGCTTTCCAATGAAACAGAGGCAATGCCCTTTGATACTTCGCTGCAGACATAATCATAATGGCCGGTGGCGCCCCGTATTACTGCCCCCAGACAGATGACTGCATCATATTTTCCGCTTCTCGCCATTTTAGCTGCAATCAATGGGATTTCAAAGGCTCCAGGAACCCATGCCGTATCGATGTCCTCTTCCCGGACATTGTGTCGAAGGAGTCCATCCACAGTGCCGCTCAACAGCTTTGATGTGATAAACTCGTTGAAGCGCGCCGCCACGATTCCGATTTTAATTCCTGTTGAGACAAGTTTTCCCTCAAATGTGTTCATAATCAAAGTCCCTTTCTTACAGTTCGTATTTCAAAATATGACCCATACGCTCCTGCTTGGTTTTCAGATAAAATATGTCGTGTGTAGTGGGAGCCATTTGAATGGGTACACGCTGGGAAATTTCAAGACCAAATTCTGAAAGCTGATAGATTTTATCCGGGTTATTGGTTAAAAGACGCATGCTTTTCACACCCAATTCCCGTAAAATCTGCGCGCCGATATAATATTCCCGCTGGTCACCAGAAAAACCTAGCGCCAGATTGGCGTCCAGGGTATCCATGCCACGCTCCTGCAATTCATAGGCCCGCAATTTATTGATGAGTCCAATGCCGCGTCCCTCCTGACGCATGTACAGCAAAACTCCCCGTCCTTCTTTTTCAATCTGCATCATGGCTGCCGCTAACTGCTGGCCGCAGTCGCAGCGCAGAGAGCCGAACGTGTCCCCGGTCAGACATTCGGAATGAACGCGGCACAGGACATCTTTTCCATCGCCGATGTCGCCCTTTACCAGGGCGACATGATGCTCCCCGTTCAGACGGTTTACAAAGCCGTAGGCCGTGAAACTGCCATACTTTGTGGGCATTTTTACACCGGCAATTTGATCGATCAGTTTTTCACAGCATTTGCGGTAGTTTTGCAGATCTTTGATGGTAATAAATTTTATGTTCCATTGCTCAGCCAGCTTCAGCAATTCAGGCGTGCGCATCATCGTCCCGTCTTCTCCCATGACCTCGCAGCACAGGCCGCATTCCTTCAGGCCGGCCAGGCGGCATAAATCCACGGTTGCTTCTGTGTGGCCGCTGCGCTCCAAAACACCGTTCCGCTTTGACAACAGAGGAAACATATGTCCGGGTCTGCGGAAATCCTCTGGTTTTGCACCCTCTGCCACACAGGCCAATGCGGTTGTGGAGCGCTCTGCGGCGGAAATTCCTGTAGAGGTCGTCACATGGTCGATTGATACGGTAAAAGCTGTTTCGTGATTGTCGGTATTCTGATGTACCATCTGGGGAAATGACAGTTTTTTTACATACTCTTCTGACATTGGCATACAAATCAGACCTTTCCCATGGGTCGCCATAAAATTGATGTTGGCGGTGGTTGCAAACTCCGCCGCACAGATAAGATCCCCTTCATTTTCACGATCTGGATCGTCCGTTACCAGAATGATCCTGCCATTGCGCAGTTCCTCCAAAGCTTCCTCCACTGTGCTGAATTGTGCCATTTCTGTACCTCCTTTTAAAATCCGTATTGGAATAAAAAGTCCTTCGTAATTGTGTTTGACTGACGATGTGGAGCGGCGGGAGACAGCAGCTTTTGCGCGTATTTTCCCATAATATCTGTTTCCAGATTGACCAAATCTCCAATCCTCCGTTCCCACAGAACCGTTTGTCTGAAGGTATGAGGAATGACGGAGACGGAAAAGTCGTTGTTTGTGACTGCTGCCACGGTCAAGCTGATGCCGTCTATTGCAACTGAACCTTTTTCCACAATAAGCCCCATGATTTCCGGATTTGACTGTACTGTATACCAGATCGCTGTATCGTCATGCCGTATGCCGGTAATCTTTCCAACACCGTCTGCATGTCCGGCTACAATATGTCCTCCAAACCGCCCGTTTGCCGGCATGGCCCGTTCCAGATTGACGCGGCTGCCGCGGAGAAGCTTTGCCAAAGAGGAACGATTGAGGGTTTCGTGCATGACATCTGCTGAAAAACGGCTGGCAGAAAGTTCGGTTACCGTCAGGCAAATGCCATTTACCGCAATACTGTCGCCAACCCGGGTGCCTTCCAATACCGCATCAGCGCGGATTGTCACTACAGCAGAATATTGCCCCAGATTAACTTGTTCCACCGTTCCAACCTCTTCAATCATTCCGGTAAACATGATTTTCCACTTCGCTTTCTATTAAAAAATCCTCACCCAGCCGTGTTATAGTGCTGTTTTTACCATAAAACGCATGCGCAGGAGAGGGGACACCGGTGCCTTCTATCGGGGTCTTGGCGGTCTGGCCTCCAAACAGTTTAGGGGAAATGTATGCCTGTATCTTTTGAACAATGCCGCTGCTTAAGGCCGCCCAGTTTAAAGTACCGCCGCCCTCCAGCAAAATACTGTCGATCTGTTTTTCGCCCAGCTTCTCCATAAGCTGCCGCAAATCTACATGACCGCCGCTCTCCTTCAGGCATAAGATGCGGCACCCTAATTTTTTATATGCCAACTGTTTTTCCTGGTTGAAGCAGCAGGTGGCAAGAAATGTGGGAATTTGTTTCGCAGTTGTAACCACCTGCGCGGTAATGGGCGTACGCAGGTTGGTGTCACAGATAATGCGGACAGGATTTTTGCAGCCAGGGATACGGCAAGTCAGCAGAGGGTCATCAGCCAGCACCGTCCCTACTCCGACCATAATGGCGCTGTATCGGTGGCGCTGTATCTGTACATGATCTCGTGCTGCCTTACCTGTAATCCATTTGGAAGCACCGGTGCGGGAGGCAATTTTTCCGTCCAGTGTCATGGCATATTTCATCACGGTAAAGGGACGCTTGGTTTGGATGTAGTGAAAAAATACTTCATTCAGGTGTTCACAGGCATCCTGCAGGACATGTTCTGTCACTTCTATGCCATGGGCTCTTAAAAACTGAATGCCCTTTCCGGCGGCGAGCGGATTTGGATCGCTGGAGCCAACCACTACCCGGCTGATACCGGCCTCTAAAATAGCGTCTGTACAGGGGGGCTGTTTTCCATAGTGACAGCAGGGCTCCAAGGTGACATACATAGTTGCGCCCTGAGGACTCTGTGTACAGGAGGCCAATGCATCCCGCTCAGCATGGAGCAGGCCATATTTTCTGTGCCATCCCTGCCCAATAATGGTTCCATTTTTCACAATCACAGACCCAACCATGGGGTTTGGCGCGGTCCAGCCACAGCCTTTTTCTGCCAGCTGTAAGGCAAGTTTCATGTAAGCACTGTCTTTCATATCATCACCTGAAAAAATAAAATGCCCTGAACAAGACAGTTCAGGGCAAAGCAGACTGAACACAGGCATATACCTGTGCAAAATAAAAACTCCGGAATGTAAAAACAATCCAGAGCAACCAACCGATGCACAGGATCATAGATCATATCCTGCGCGTCGTCATCTTCTTTCATCCAGACTATACTGTCGGCTTCGGAGTTTCACCGAATCATGCCTTTCGGCTCGTGGGCTTTACCACCGGTAGGGAATTACACCCTGCCCTGAAGATTTTATTCAATTTACAGGACAAGTATATGCACGGGCCGCCTGCTTGTCAAGAAAATTATTTTTTACGCCGTATATTGTTGTTTGAACAACATATATGTTGTGAAAATGGCTGTATACTATGGAAGTATCATAAAGAAAGGTTGGGATAAAATGATTCGACGGATTATTCAGATTGACCAGGTCCGCTGTAACGGCTGTGGACTTTGCGCCCAGGCCTGTCACGAAGGAGCGATTGCCATGGAAAACGGCAAGGCCAAACTGATACGGGATGATTACTGTGACGGGCTGGGGGATTGTTTGCCCGCCTGTCCTGCCGGAGCCATTACATTTGTGGAGCGGGAGGCCGCGCCCTATGATCAAGCAGCAGTATTGGCCAGGCAAAGAGGGGAGGGACAGGGGCAGCAGAGGGTGAAGCCGGAGGGAGGCTGTCCGGGCAGCCGGGCGCAGTTCCACGGGCGTACGGAATCTGCGGGTTCCGCCCCGGGTTTTCCCTCCCAACTGAGGCAATGGCCAGTGCAGATTAAGCTGGCTCCCATAAATGCCCCCTATTTCAACGGAGCACATCTGCTCATCGCCGCCGACTGTACCGCATATGCCTATGGAGATTTTCATGCCCGGTTTATCCGAGGAAAAGTAACCCTGATCGGCTGTCCCAAATTGGACGGAGTGGACTACGGTGAAAAGTTGACCCAGATTTTGGAACAAAATGAGATCAAAAGTGTTACCATTGTGCGGATGGAGGTGCCCTGCTGCGGAGGACTTCAACGCGCCGCTGAAGCGGCGCTGAAGGCCAGCGGAAAGCTTATCCCCTGGCATGTGGTGACCATCTCTGTAGACGGCAGAATTCTGGAGGAGGAATAAAAGGATCAAGGGGCTGTGTCGGTTTTGTGAAATCGGAACAGGAGCCCCCGGTGTCTATGACGCCGGGGGCTCCTGTTCCGCGAGCAGGGATTCATCCAAATGCTCCATTTGTGTATATTGTCAAGGGCGGGGACCGGTTAGGCAGTTCCGGTGAATTTTGGCGGAAATCCGGGGAGAGGACCGGGGACACGTCAAGCACCAAGGGTCCAGGAGCCGTGTGATAGACCAGGCTGATATTCAGGGGAACTCTGCATTCTGATCTTTAAGATTGTTAAATTCTCCATAGCACTGGACAGTGATCTCAGACTTGGGTATAATGTCCAGTGGCAGGGAGATATTCCGTTATAGCTGCTGCATGTCTGTGTCGGTTATCATAGCCGACTGCGGCGGGAGCAATTTCTGCTCCTTCGGGGATGGGAGTGCCGTGGGTCATAGTGGGACGGGCAGTATGCTCTTTCTGAATCTAAGGGCTGAAAACAAAAAACCCACACCCTTCGGTGTGGTTCCTTGTGAAAACATTTCATTTACCGTTCGCTGGCTACCATTTGCTGGTTTTCATAGATCAGATCTTCCAAGTCAGCCAGACTGCTCCATTGCATATCCATCATTATGTTGCCTCCTCTCTTAATTTCTGTCCCTATCATATCTGGAATGAGGGGAGAAAACAAGGGAAATATGGTTAAATTTTTGTTAATTCTATTCTGCTTATGTGAGGAAGGATGTATTTATGTCCCACCAGACTGTCATCGTGCTGGACTTTGGTGGCCAGTATAACCAGCTGATCGCCCGCCGGGTCCGTGAATGCAATGTATACTGTGAGGTCAAGCCCTATACCACACCGCTGTCGGTGCTGAAGGCCATGGATCCCATTGGAATTATTTTTACGGGGGGTCCGAATTCCGTTTATTTGGAGTCTTCTCCCCAAGTAGATTCTGAAATTTTCACTTGGGGTGTGCCCATCCTTGGGATTTGCTACGGCTGCCAGCTTCTTGCCCACAGCTTGGGCGGGCAGGTCACAGAGGCCCAGGACGACTCCGCCCGGGAGTATGGGAAGACCCGGACCTATTACGACACTTCCTGCAAGCTGTTTCAAAACCTTTCCGCCGAGGGGATTTCCTGGATGAGCCATGGGGATTATATGGCCAAAGTGCCGGAGGGCTTTGCGCTTACCGCCCATTCCGATGCCTGTCCCAATGTGGCCATTGCCGATGAAGAGCGGGGGTTTTATGGTGTGCAGTTTCATCCGGAGGTCAACCATACGGAAAACGGCATTTCCATGATTCGGAATTTCCTGTACGAGGTATGCGGCGCGGCAGGGGATTGGACTATGGGGGACTATAAGAATACCGCCATTGCGGCTGTTCGGGAAAAGGTAGGGGCTGGAAAGGTGCTGCTGGCACTTTCGGGCGGGGTGGATTCCTCCGTGGTGGCTGCGCTGCTGGCGGAAGCAGTGGGCCGTCAGCTCACCTGTGTGTTTGTGGACCACGGATTGATGCGCCTGAACGAGGGGGACGAGGTGGAAAAGGCGTTCTCTAAGTGGAATATCAATTTTGTCCGAGTGGATGCGGAATCCCGTTTCTTGCACAAGCTTGCTGGTGTGGATGAGCCGGAGCACAAGCGGAAGATCATCGGAGAGGAGTTCATCCGGGTCTTTGAGGAGGAAGCCAAAAAGGTCGGAAGGGTGGACTTCTTGGCCCAGGGGACCATTTACCCGGACGTCATCGAATCTGGCGCGGGAGAGGCGGCGGTGATTAAGAGCCACCACAACGTGGGCGGCCTGCCCGACTTTGTGGACTTTAAAGAGATTATTGAACCCCTGCGCCTGCTGTTTAAGGATGAGGTACGCCAGTTGGGCCGGGAGCTGGGCCTGCCCGAGTATCTGGTTTCCCGGCAGCCTTTCCCCGGGCCTGGCCTTGCCATCCGAATTATCGGTGATATTACAAAAGAGAAGGCGGATTCCCTGCGTCAGGCTGATTTTATCTTCCGGGATGGAATTGCAAAAGCCGGGGAAGACAAGCACTTAAATCAGTATTTTGCGGTCCTTACCAACACCAGATCTGTGGGCGTTATGGGAGACGGTCGGACCTATGACTATACTCTGGCGCTTCGGGCCGTCACTACCAGCGATTTTATGACTGCTGATTGGGCCAGAATCCCTTATGATGTGCTGGACAAGATATCAACACGTATTGTCAATGAGGTAAGGGGGATTAACCGCATTGTGTATGACATCACCAGCAAACCCCCAGCCACTATAGAGTGGGAATAAGCTGAGAAGCTGAAAAAGCCTTGATTTACAAGGGTTTTCGAGGTTCCGGCGGGTGTTCTGACAACACTCTGACAACACTTTTTTCGCCGGGTCGGCTATCAATATGTTATCAATCAGAAGTGCTCTGCCTCGTTTTGAGGCAGAGCACTTTTCTTATTCACTCGGATTGAGCTTGGCAACAAGCTCCAGCAGATATCGGATGTTTTCCAGCACATAGCTGTCCGGGTCGATTTTCTCCAACCGTTTCAGTTCGTCGGTGAGTCCATCCAGGTGGTCGATGATTGCTCTCTGGATGCGGATATTGGGGCGGATGGTGATCTCATCATTCAGCACCCGTTTTACGATGAAATCCTGCTTGAGCATCCCGGAGGTTTTCACCTGCATATCCAGTCGCTCTGCTTCTTCTGGTGACACTCTGAATGCCACCGTTTTGCAGCGCCAATGGCTCTTAGGGTCTTTATTCTTCACCGACATGAACGCTGCCTCCTTTCATCATGCCGTCCAGCTGGTCGGCAATAATCTCGTCTTTGTTGGAATATCTGTGGGAGTAAATCATAGTGATGTCCGGGGATTTGTGGCCTGCTCGCTTGGCAATATCCATGACCGATGCACAGCTGACATAGTTCATCAAGAGACTGATGTGGGAATGCCTGAGTCCATGGATGGTAATGCGCTTGACCCCGGCCTTTTCAGAGCCGCTGGTCATCACACGATGCAGGTCGGATTTGGACACCGGGAACACAGGCTCGGTAGCTTCCAGCCCATACAGACTGTCCAGATAATCCCCTAATTCATCGGCAAGGGCCTGGGGCATATGAACGATGCGCTTGCTGTTCTTGGTCTTGGTTTTGCCCTTAGTTTTTTCCTCTTTGGAATAGCTGTTTATGATACGCAGCGTCCGATTTTCCAGGTCGATGTCCTCTTTGGTCAGTGCTCTCAGTTCACCCATTCGCAGGCCACACCAAAAGAATACCTGAAAAGCGTAATAGAATTCCGGCTTGTCTTGGATAGCTTCTGAAAACTTGGTGTATTCCTCCAGCGTCCAGAATTGCCGTTCTTCTTCCGGCTGCTTTGTGCCAATACGCTCAATCTGCACAACTGGATTTGACGGTAGATTATGATAAGTAACCGCATAACTGAGAATGGCGGACAGTTGATTGTTGATAGAGCGTATGTAAGTGGTCGAGTACGGCTCTCCATTTGGTTTGGTCAGTGCCAGCAACTTATCCTGCCACTCACGAACATCGTTTTTACTGACCGAGTACACCTTTTGCCAGCTGAAATAGGGGCAAATTTTCGTCTTGATGATATTGGTCTTGTTTTCGACTGTGCTGGAGCGTCTACGGATTTTTGTATATTCGATATACTCCTTAATCAGCTCCTCCATCGTCAAGTTCTCATCGAGAGTCTTTTCCTGCCCCAACTGTTTGATGAGTTTGGGAAGTTCCTCCCGCTGCCACTTGGTAGCCTCTCTTTGCAGCTTGAAGCCACGCTTACAGGTGCGGTGCCTTTTTCCATCGGGGGAGCGATAGCTGTAGTCTACCCGATATTTGCCGTCAGCACACTTGGTAATGCTGCTCTTGAAAATGTCTTGTCCTGTGTCTCCCATAATTCTACTCCTTTCCGTAGATCCTTTCGTTAAAGAACTTTTTGCTGGTTTTTCCCTGAATCACAAGGAACCCTTTCTGGCTCAACTCGTTATTCAGCTGCTTGATAATTCTGTAGGCATAAGCCTTTGACACGCCCATAATTTCGCTGACTTCAGCAGCGGTAATAAACAGGCTCTTTTCAGATTTGATAGTAGTTTCCATCAGGAACCTCCTTGCACATTTATGGTATCAGTTATCTTCATTTTAGGCGAGGATGTCGCCGGGGTAATTAAGGTGCTTCCATATCTTCGGAGATGTAGAGCCCGAGGCTAATTTCAATGGCTTCATTTACGCCGTCCATCTGCTCCCGGCTGAGCTTGCCGATATAGCTTCTAATGCGGCGCTTATCAATGGTCTTGATTTGCTCCAGAAGGACGACAGAGGGGCTGTCCATGCCTCTCACGCCCTTCAAGTGATAGTGTGTGGGTTGATTTGGCTTCTTGCTTCTGCGGGCCGTGAGAGGCGCTACAATCAGCGTGGGGCAGTAGAAGTTGCCCGTGTTGTTTTGCAGCACCAGCACCGGACGGGTGCCGCCCTGCTCAGAGCCAAAATAGGGATTTAAGTCCGCAAGGTAAATGTCGCCACGGCGATATACCCAATCATCTTTCATGGGATGTACTCCTTCCAAATAGGTATGTACAGCCCTAATTTGTCCTCGACACCCCAGGGCAATGGGAAATCATCAGGCGGCAGTCAGCGTAACTGCTCCATGGGCACTACACCCCTCCGAGAATCGCTCCGAGCTGCCCCCATTGCGTGTGGCTGTGGCTGGGCAGAAGTCTCATAGTCCCTGTGCATTGTCATCGCCGTGCTGGAAGCTGTCCAGCAGTTACAGCCGGTTTTATCGCTCAGCCGTCATATCCTCCGAAACAAAGTTCAAGTGAGTGTTTGGGTTACGACAGGCTTCGTGGCGCACCGCTGATGTGGCTTGAGCTTTCGCTCATGCACAGGATCGTACCTGATGAATGGGTATGAAGTTTTCAAGCTGCAACGAGAAAACTCCATACCGCCCATCGCTGTCAGCTACTAAGTGGTAAGGTTGTCCTCTCACTTCTTCTATTGCTGACTTTTTTCGTAATCTGCAACCAGCAGATCAAAAATTTTTTTGAGAACTTTTTTCTTGCGCTTATACAGCGCCTGATGCGTTTTCAGATTCATCTCTACAAGCAAATCTGCCAGCGGCTTTGGTTTCTCCTGAAAGTAGAGCAGTTCAACCAGCCGCTGATCGTTGGCCGGGAGCTGCTTAACCGCAAGGCGCAGACGGTACTTTTCATCGAGGGAGAGCATTTCTTCCTCCACGGATGCAGAGTCATCTACCAATGCGTCCAGCAGACTGATTCCCTCTGCCACGGGTGTGCTGGCAGATACGATCTCGTATTCCTCTGCCTGCTCTTTCAGGTATTGGTGCCGGTTATACCCGGCCTTCCACTTCCGGTAATCCTCGTATGTAGCTTCAATAAAGATTTCCGGGCATTCGTAGTCAATGTCATCCGTCAGCCGGATAAAGTACCGGCCTTTGCCTGCCGGGGATTTTGTAAAAGCGGTGAACTGTTCTCTGGTGAGCTGCCGCCATTCGATGCTGTTGCCCGTCGCTGACGGGTCTTTCTTTACCAGATAGATTTTCTGGCGCATTTTTGTTTACCTCCGATTTTGATTTTTCTGAGCGGAAAATCAAAATCAGGAGGCGACCGGCAGCGAACCGGTCTGAAGGCAAAAAAAGAGCAGCTACCTTTGCGTTGTGGTGCAAAAGTAGCTGCTCCGCAGGGATGATTCGGGCACAAAAAAAGATACCTCCGGGATTGGATTTCATAGGCAAATCAGCTTTTGCCCCGAAATCTTATCCCAGAGGTATTAGATGAACGTTTTTCAGCGTTAGATGGTCGTTAGATAGCCCCCTTTTGCGTTAGATGCGTATTAGATGGCCATTAGATGAGCGTTATATGAGAAAAATCGCATTAGATGAACGTTAGATAGAAACTGTTTTTTCATTACAGGTCAAAATCATCGTCAAAATCGGTGACCGGAGTCATGTCCGAATTCTTCCTCAGATAGCGCAGCAGCGTGGCATATTCTTCTTCACTTAAACTGGCCTTTGCTCTGGCAACTTCGCTTTTGGCCATCTCAATCGCACCGGAGTGGTACATTGCAAATACCAGCCAGTAGTGTGCCCTGATGTTTCCAGGCATAATTTCCAGAGCTTTTGCCGCATACTGCTGGATACCCGGATAATCGCCTGCTTGGGCCAGCTTGGTCAGAAGCTCATTGACCAGGCCAATGTAGCGCAGGTTGTATGTATGAACCATCGGCATAATCCAATGCTCATGGCAGGCATCCTCAAAGAGCTGGCCTTTGTAGAGCGCTATGGCCTGCTTTATCAGGTCAACCTTTATGGAGGTAGCCGATGCGTTCTGAACCGCCTCCCAAAGTTTATCAAACTGCTGAATATCTGTCATAATATGCAGGTTGGGGTTGATGCGATACCCGCTTGAAGTGGATTCAATCAAGGGATAATCCGAGATCAAAGAAAATGTCTGGCGGAAACGGTAGATCAGTCCACGAATACTGTTGCTGACCGCTTCGGGTGTAAAATCCTCCTCTGGCCACAGGGCTTCCGCTATTTCCAGCGGTGGATGCGCAGCTTTGCGGTGCAGCAAAAGATATGCAACGACCCAGCAGCACTTAGGCGCATTGCAGTCCTGTTCCCGAAGAACGCCCTTGGAGGTGTAGAACTCCAGATTGCCAAAAACGTTAAAAATTACATCCCGGTCACTCTCTATCGCTTCAGGGGAAAGGGACATCCGTGCTCTCTCAAAATAAGAGTGCTGGTTGACTGCGTTCAGCGAAACATACGCCAGCATATGGAGCATCCGCTCATCATCGAAAAAGCGCTGGGGATTGCGAACCACCAGGAAGCCGATGGGACGTGGCTTTACCGGAACAGCAAGAAGGCTGTTGATGTGAAGCCGCTTATAGACATCATACTCAACCGGGAACTCATCCTTAATGGCTTCTGCATCGGTGACATAAACCTTATCGTTGTCCTTCATTGCGTTTATCCAACGATCCAGCTTTGCAGAGGATTCAAACTCATTTGTGAGCTGCATCGTTCTGTCTGCTGGTCGGGGATTGTACCACCAGTACGGCGTCCATATTCCCAAATCCAGATCGACGGTAAGAAAGCCGCACCAGTCCGCCTGATAGAAGTCGCAGGCCACTTTCATGGCTCCGTGTGCGATTTCCCTCGGGTCATCGCTGGTGTGGAGTCCGGCTTCCAAAGCGCTCAGCATATCTACAAATTTCAGAGAAAACTCAATCTTCTCCCTTGGAACGGGAACGCCGTTGCTGTCCAAAAAGAGTGGTTCCGTTCCCACATTCTGCTTGTTCTTGTCTGCATCACCTTTTTCAGAGCGGTGCCCAACTGCGGTGTGACGGAATATGTCTTTCCAGTTTGCCATTTTTAGTCCCCCTTCCCATAAAATGCGTAGAGCTACCCAGTATTTTACCGGATAGCTCAATGCCTGCCTGTCCGCAAGCATTGCTGCCATACGGATCAAAGATGTTCGATTGTATCTGCTATGAGTGAGTCCTGCTGTTCCAAAAGTGAATCCAAAATCTTATTGACGGCGACAAGGGTAGCCGGTTTACATCGCCCCAGCTTTTCAGCGATTTCTGTGTTGATAATGGTTTTGGGCTGTGCATATGGGGTATCCATTAGGAAATAGTCCAAGCTCAGATTCATTGTCCGTGCGATACGCATGAGAATGGCGTTGGATACTCTTGTTTGTCCAGTTTCAATATGACTGACATGATTGTTGCTGCATCCAATCAAATCGCCCAGCTCCGCCTGGGTCATGTGCCGATTCACACGGCACTTTCGTATTCTCTGTCCAATTTTAATATAATCAATATCCGGCTGCACCTGATTCACCACCTTTCGCCGTCATAAACTTTCCTGCATTCTGCCCAAGCCAGCGGCCGCTGGTGCCCTGTCCCAGCGGCCACCCGGCCCAGACTCAGCGGCCACCTAATCAGCGGCCAGATTTGGGTTCAATTACCACAGTGTAGTGCTTCGTAG
>Ga0129317_1000813_pt1 | contig 28133 bp, 22 predicted proteins | sample Cm1ome_FD_94430 | JGI IMG/M metagenome (GOLD analysis project Ga0129317, IMG submission 94430) | Eastern black-and-white colobus group fecal microbial communities from Wisconsin, USA - Cm1105 metagenome | ecosystem: Host-associated > Mammals > Digestive system > Large intestine > Fecal | place... | reverse complement strand
GGACTTTTGCAAATATTTCTACCGCATTTTTACCTTTATTTCGATAAAATTTTTGGTCTCTTCGGAGGCGTTTTATAAACTTTTATCACAGCAGTTCAACTGCTGATTGGAATTAATAATAAAGGTATAGACACTTGGGTAAGAACGTATCTCATAGGTAAGTCCAATTACTATCCTAAGAACATCGACTATTCTTCCATCGATACCGATTGGCAGGATGAGGTGTTCCGTAATGCTGTGATTCAGAACTATCACCTTAGCGCAGACGGAGGTAACAAGGACGGGTATTGGTCTATGAGTGCTAACGTCTTCGACCAGGACGGTACCATCATAGGGTCCGACTTCAACCGTATGTCCCTGCGCTTTAACTCTGCACATAACATAGGTAAATATATTAAGGTAGGAGAGAACCTCACGTTTATGACTTCATCGGGTCGTAACGCGATGAACAACAACAGTTCTCCTGCCGCTTCAGTGCTTTCGGCAGCCATCGCTATGGCACCGTGGGATCCTGCACGCTATCCGCAGGGCTCGGTAAGCCGTGACGGCTCCGATATGAGCGGTCTCATCTCAGCAGCGTCTAACTTCAAGAATGTCACGAACCCTCTTTCTATGGTCGAGCATTCTCATCCTTCCGACAAGACGGAGCGCTGGGTAGGTGACATCTTCCTCGAAATCAAGCCTATAAAGCAGCTCGTGTGGAGAAGCGACGTAAGTATGGACCTTACCAACACCCGTCATAAGCTCTTCAAGGAGGCATACAAGCATTCCGATTTCGACAAGACGGACAAGAACTTCCTCGAATCCAGTATGGGAAGATATCAGACTATCATAGTGGAAAATACACTCACCTATACAGGAGAAATAGGAAAGCACGGTTTCTCGGCCATGGTAGGTCAGACTGCCGAGGAATATAATTACGAGACCATCGGAGGGTCAGGTTCAAGCATACTTAATCCGGTGAAGACCAATTGGTATCTCTCTCAGACCACCGAGCTTCAGAATAAGGCAGGTGATTCTGCAGGAAGAACCCGTCGTCTGTCATTCCTGGGTCGTGCCCATTATTCTTATGACAGCCGTTATATGCTCACCTTGAATTTCCGTGCCGACGGTTCATCTAAGTTCAAGGAGCACACTTGGGGCTTTTTCCCTTCTGCCGCAGCTGCTTGGAGAATCTCAAGCGAGGATTGGATGCAGGACGTAGATGCCCTCAGCGACCTCAAGTTTCGCGCAGGATGGGGACGCATCGGTAACGATAAGGTAGGGGAGAACTCATTCACCCTCACTATGATGAACAACGGTCCTACCTTCGTAGATTACGTATTCGGCTCTACACAGTCCCTCGCTCACGGCGCAACCATCCTTACCTACGTTAATAACGGCGGCAAATGGGAGACCACCGAGCAATTCAACATCGGTCTCGACTTCGGACTGTGGGGCGACAAGCTCACCGGTACATTGGAAGCTTTCGAGCGCGACACTAAGGATATGCTCTTGAGCGTTTCGGCTCCGGCACACGTGGGTAATCGCTATTCAGCCATTGCCAATGTCGGCACTGTGGCCAATCGCGGCGTCGAACTTACCCTGAACTACAGAAACCAGGCGGGCGAATTGGCCTACAGCATAGGAGGCAACGCATCCTTCATCAAGAACGAGCTGACCGCACTGAACGGCGGCGAAAAGGTCTGGGGCGATAAGACCGTCTGCGACCAGGGGCTGCCGCTGTACACGTTCTGGGGCTATAAATACGATGGAATTTATCGCAGTCAGGCCGAAATCGACGAGCATTTGTGGGCAGACGGTGCCGCTACTGGCATAAGCGTGGGCGATGCGAAGTTCGTGGATTTGGACGGTAACGGAAAGATCGACGAAAGCGACCGAACTAATCTGGGCAACCCTTTCCCGTGGCTCACTTACGGACTTAACTTCGGTGCCGAGTGGCGCGGATTCGATCTGCAGCTTTTCCTTCAGGGTGTCTATGGCTCGAAGATTTACAATGCCCTTCGTCTTCGTACCGAGGGTACCGGTAACGAGGCTACGCTTAGCACTACCATGCGCGACGTGTGGTCGGAGAGTAACCCTGACGGAAGCATTCCTAACCCTAAGGGTAGTTCTCGTAACTTCGAGACTAACAGTCGTTACGTAGAAGACGGAAGCTACCTGCGTCTTAAGAACGTGCAGCTCGGCTACACCCTTCCTGCTTCGTTTACCGAAAAGATGCACATAAGCAGAGCTCGCGTCTATGTTTCTGCTAATAACCTTCTTACCCTCACCGGATACACCGGTTACGACCCTGAAGTCGGAGGTGGTGTGGATTACGGTAACTATCCTCAGTCCAGAACTTTTATGTTAGGTCTTAATTTGAATTTTTAGTTTATGAAAAAGTCATATAAGAAATTGATAGTGTGCGCTCTTCTGCCACTCACCGCTTGTAACGGATGGCTTCGTGAAGATGGCCCTATGACTAATCGAGTAGGCGATTTCTTCACAAGCGCCCAGACTGCGGTTCAGGTAGTGAACGCTGCTTACACTCCGCTTATGTGGGAGTATCAGGGAACTTACTACAGTGAGTTTTTCATAGGAGACATCCTCTCCGACGACGCCCTTAAAGGCGGTCAGAACACTTCTGATATGTCTGCAGCCTACGATTTGGAGAATTTCAAGACCATCTCAAACAATGAGCTCGTTCTCCAGTATTATCGTGCGCAGTATCAGGGAATTGCACGTTGTAATCTCGCACTTGAGCAAATTCCTCTTATGGAAGATAAGGACGGTACCTTCACCACGGAGCTCCGTTCGAGACTTCTCGGTGAGGCGCATTTCCTTCGCGCTTATTACTACTTCAGGCTCGTTCGCCTCTTCGGAGACGTGCCTATCGTGAAGGCACCTATCTATAGTTCAGATGAATGGCGTCAGCCGCGCTCTTCGGTGTCCGACGTCTACGCCCTCATCTTCGAGGACCTCACCACAGCCGAGCCGCTTCTTATAAACAAGAGCGAGTACGAGAGCACGGAACTCGGCCGCGTGACTAAGGGCGCCGCACAGGCTATGCTCCTTAAGGCCAATCTTTATTTCGGAGACTACTGCCGCCGCACCGGTACAGGTGACGCATCCTCTTATTATAAGGAGGCTGCCAAGTGGGGAGCTACCTTCGCGTTGCAGCAGGCCGGTGAATACGACCTCTGCCCGAAATATGCCGACAACTTCACCCTCGCCGGCGAGAACGGAATGGAATCGGTATTCGAGGTGCAGTATATGTCAGAGGGAACATCAGATTACGGCGAGGGTAACGGATTCTCACGCGGTACATTCACTACCATTCTTACACGTGCGCGCTCACAGTGGTTCAATGCGGTGGGTTGGGGATTCAATCATCCTACACAGAACCTCTATGACGAGTACGAAAGCGGAGATCCTCGTAGAGACGCCAGCATATTGACTCTCCGCGACGAACAGATTACGAATCCTTCCGAAGACTACTATCTGGGTAACAGATACTATTGCGCCAAGCGTACCATTTTGGACGACACTCGCAATTATGTAACCCTCGAAGATTCTCACGATTCCCGCTCACCTATTAACCGAATCGACATAAGACTCGCCGACGTATATCTTATGTATGCAGAGGCTGCACTGAACACTTCCGATAAGGCTACTGCGAAGACCTATCTCGAAAAGGTACGCTCGCGTGCTCGCGGAACAGAGTCCATTCTTCCGGCTTTCCCTGGATACAAGGTTCCGGATTACTCTAAGAACTACGCACTTCACCAGCTTTCCGATACCGACGCCGATCTTCAATTGGCCATCCGCCACGAGCGTCGTGTGGAGCTCGCTATGGAAAGCCACCGCTGGTACGACCTGTGTCGCTGGGGCATCGCGAAAGAGGTGATGGACGCTTACAAGGAAACTGAAACCACTGAGGCTAAGGGACATATGTCGGAATTCGTAGCCGGCAAGCACGAACTCCTTCCTATTCCTGTAGAGGAGGTACGCCTGGGTGGTTTGACTCAAAATTTCGGATATTAATTTTTTAAAACATAACACATTATGAAAAAGACACTTTTAAAACTTTCGGCAGTGGTAATGTCTGCTGCTTGTATTTTCTCTTCTTGCGGTAAGGACGACCCTAAGAACAACGGTGGTTTGAAAGACCCGGATAAAGAGGAAAACGCTAAGCTTCACGAATCCCTCAAGGGCTCGGAGTATGCTGTAATCGCTCTCGATGAAGAGTCTTATAAGGCTATCGAGAAGAAGGTTACATTAGACCTTCGTGTAGACGACACTTCAAAGTTCCTTTATGTATGGGATGGTACCTATACCGCTGGCGTATGCTCAGGACTTAACTTCTACGGCGAGGCTCAGGGATGGATCTCATTCGTAGTAGGTACAGTAGGCTGGTCAGGTGCAGGTTTCAACGTAGCTGACGCTTCTCCTGTAAACCCATTCGTAAAGGATGCAGCTGATATGGCTAACTGGAAATTCCACTTCGCATACAAGGGTGCTGCAGGTGTTCCTCAGTGCGGTATCGTAGGATGGAACGGAAAAGAGTACAAATTCTCTTTCGGTGACGGCATCTTCGTAGACAACGGTACTTCTTTCCCTCAGGTTCTTCCTGTAAGCGGAAAATTCGTGGCTAACGACTGGAACGAGTACGAGATTAGCATTTCTGATTTCGGTATCGACTACACCACTACAAGCAAGGGTAACTACTTCAGTGTTCTTAGCGGTGGCGTAGCTGGCACAACTCTCGATCTCGATGCCATCTTCTACTATAAGAAATAATAAACTTATATGAGAAAAGTGATTTTATTTACTTTTTTAGTTTTTTTGAAAATATCTTCTTGCCAGCCGATTATCGATACCGGCGGGCAAGGGGATAAACCTAATACTCCGGACAATCCATCGAAGGACGAGACGACCACCATTCCGGGTTATAAGTTCGTGTGGGGAGATGAGTTCGAAGGAACCGCTCTTGACGAGAACGTGTGGAATATCGAGGAAGGTGGGAACGGCTTCGGTAACAACGAACTCCAGTACTATCGCCGCGAGAACGTCACTGTAGGAAAGGAACCTGTGTCAGGAGCTAAGTGCCTTATCATCACGGCCAAGCGCGAGAACTACGGAGGAAGGTCCTTTACTTCCGCACGCATCAATTCGCGCCAGAAGAAAGCCTTCAAGTATGGTCGCTTCGATGCCCGCATAAAACTGCCTAAGACGGCAAACGGACTCTGGCCGGCGTTTTGGATGATGGGTAATGACTTCTCGACCGTAGGTTGGCCTCGCTGTGGCGAGATAGACATCCTCGAGATGGGTCATTCCGACGGAATCAAAGCCGGTACACAAGACAAGTACTTCAACGGCGCTTGCCACTGGGGTTTCTATAAGGATATGGGCGGCGGAAATATGGCATATCCTAACTACGCCAAGTCCAGCACATGGTCTTATAGCCTCCAAGACGGCGAATTCCACCTCTTTACACTGGTGTGGGACGAGCAGTACCTGAGAATGTACGTCGATTTGGACAAGAATCCTAATTCCAAGCCGTATTACGAGATGGGAATTACCGATGTATCGAATGATTGGGGCACGGGACACTATTTCCACCACGACTTCTTCATCCTTTTCAATCTCGCAGTCGGCGGAAATTTCCCTGGAATTTACGACCCTAATGGTATCACCGCCCTTTCTGCAAACGGACAGGCGAGCATGTATGTGGACTATATAAGGGTTTACGAAAGACAATAATATGAAATTCAAGACCATAATAACAGTTTTTCTGGGCCTCTGCATGGCTCTTTCCTGCGAAAAGGAAAACACGTCGAACGGCAGCGGTGCGCTGGATTACCCTTCGCTTCAGGCGAAGAGCGTCAAGCGTGGCGTAAGCTTTAATTTCGGCCAATTGCCGGACCTCGACATTCCTGCTCTCGGACCTGCCATCTGCTGGTCATATAATTGGAGCCCGGGCTCTTCCGATCCTACCTTCGCGCAGTTCGAGAAGTACGGGATGGACTTTTGCCCTATGGCTTGGAATGCCAATTGGTCCGAGGACACGTTCCGTGCGTTCAAACGTGCGCACCCGAAGTGCGAGTATTTGTTGGCCTATAACGAGCCTAATCTCACTGACCAGGCCAATATGACCCCCGCGCAGGCGGCACAGGATTGGCCAAGGCTGGTAGCAATCGCTAAGGAGCTGGGAATGAAGATTATAGCTCCGGCGATGAATTACGGAACGCTCGCGGATTACCACGACCCGTGGAAGTGGTTGGACGAGTTTTTCGCACAGCCTGGGGTGAATCTCGACGATGTGAGCGGTCTCGCACTGCACTGCTATATGGGTTCGGCCCAGGGTATGAAGCAGTTCGTGGACAAGTTCAAAAAGTATGGGAAACCGCTCTGGCTTACGGAGTTCTGTAATTGGGCTAACAATAACATCTCCCTCGAAGCTCAGATGAACTATATGGTCGAAGCCATTAACCTTCTCGAAAGCGATGAGCAGGTTCAGCGCTATGCTTGGTTCATTCCGCGTGGAAATGGTGACGCTCAGTGCCATAACTCCCTGCTTTCAAGCAGCAAGCCATTCGGATTGACCGACCTCGGGAAGGTTTTCGTCAATATGTCCACCCTCGATAAGAGCCTCTATTATAATGTAGGCCAAGTCATTCCTGCCGAGCACTATAGCGGTTTCGACGGAGTGCTTCATCTCGCCCCTTGCACCGACGCGAAGGGAGTTTTGGAGATGAGAGACCTTAAAAAGGGCGCTTCTGCCCAGTGGCAGGTGGAGATTCCTTCGGATGGGAAATACTCTCTGGAAATCAGGTACAATACCTACTTCGAGACATCCCTGAAGGTAATCGTGGATGGAAAGAACCTGGGAACTCTGGACCTTTCGAATACTCAGAACGAATGGAGTAATCGTCTGGTAGATGTAGAGTTGACTAAGGGAAAACACACGCTCGAATTGGGCGGAAACACGGCTTTTCCGGTAGCTTTAAACTGGATAAGGATAACTAATAACTAAATAAAATGAAAAAGAAAGATATGCAGGGGTATGTAACTCCTGAAGTTCAGGTCATAGACCTGGTTTGCGATGCCGTACTGTGTGCATCCGGTGAAACCCAAAAGGCTTGGTATCAAAGGGGGGGGTAGGTGACTTTACCTATGACATCGAGGAAGACGATACTTGGCAATAACCCTAAAATGTGTACGAAGATGAAAAAGTTTAATTCGATATTAGTCGCAGCTATGGGTATGGCTGCACTGGCCGTGTCCTGCAAGCAGGAAGGCCTTGAGCCTGTGGCTCCCGAAGAGGGACAAACCATTAAGGTCGAAGTGAGCCTCGGCGAAACATTGAAGGGAACCTTCACCGACAGCGAAGGCCTTCGCTGGGAAGTGGGGGATCAGTTGAAATATGCCGGAGGTGTTAATTTAACTTCAAGTCCTCTAGCAGCTGAAAACATTACTGAAGAAGGAAGCGTCGCTTCTTTTACTTTCCCTGCTGAATTGACATCTGTAGATCGTAATGGATGGTTTGTATCTACGAACAATCATTCAACAAATGAAGTTGAAGTTGAGTATACCTTAGGTGTAGATGGAGGTAACGTCTATACTCAGGATAATGCCGGTGAAATGAACCATAGAAGACTGTTCCTTCACAGTGGCCTTACTACTATGAACATAGCGAAGGGTCAAGAGAAGATAACGGTAAAAATGGATATTTGCGGTACTATCTTGCGCGCTATGCCGTATACCACGATGTATAACGACGAAACCGTCCAAAGCGTAACGTTGACATCCAACTCATATATCGTAGGTACGGTCGCTTATGATAGAGGTGCCGGTTCTTATAAGCCGATTGCAGGTAATGATTATACCGGAGCTTGTATTGATTGGAAGAAATATAATAATGTCATAGTTAACCTCGATAATGCATTTTCTTTGAGTGGAGTTGTCGATAAGGAAAAAAGTAAGGGTATTTACATTCCTATAGCTGCGTCTTACGAAGGATTCCCTTATAAAGGATATAAGTATGTAGTGACAACTGACAAGGCTCAGTATGTTTTCGATGCTATGGATAAGACACTTGCCGCAGGCGAAAATGTGGTTAAGAATGTTTATCTTAATCTGGATAAGGCTACTCGTAAGGAACACGCATCAGGAACTTTGAGATATGACGCCGCATTGCAGAATATAAATGTTCCTGCAAGTGAGAGCGCTGATAATTACTGCGGATACTCTGTGGCTATGACTAAAGATGGTGAGGAGGCAGAAGTTAAAAGGGAAGGAACGGAGTATTATGACCTTTACTATAAGAATGTGAAGTTTACTTGTACCGATTCCGATTCTAAGGAGCCTGTCGATTGGGTAAGCGTTAGATATAACACCACTAATGCACACGTATTGGCAAATGTCAGCGCAAATACAGGCGCAGAACGTAAGGCACTTGTAACGATTACATATTCTGATGTAAGAAATTATGTAATAGAAGAAACCAGCAAGACAGCGACATTCACTATAACACAGAGGGCTGCTGGATCTACAAAGGTTCTGGATTTTCAAAATGGAATAGGTGATACAGTAATCGATTCGGAAGAAAAAGAAACAGATTTAAATTGGTGTGCTATCACAGTCGATGGACAAACAATTGAAGGGTCAGACGCAAGATACGATGAATTGTACGGTAATGCTACCTTTACTGCTTATGTTGGCGGTGTCGGTAGTGAAGTCGCTGATTGGCTGACTGTTTCGTACAAAACAAAGTCCACTTGGGTTGCCGTTAAGGCTCAAAAGAATGTAGGCGCAGAGCGAAAGGCATTGGTATATTGTGAGTTTAAGGCGCCTGAAGGATATGAGTTTAAGAAAGGTATCCCTGGCTATAAGGATGAGACTACGCGTTATATGCAATTCTTTGTAACTCAAAAAGCAGGAATGGTGGTTACTGCATCTTTCGACGGCGTATATTCCGGTTTGGTTCCTGCAGCAGGTGGAACTATCGCTGCAGCAAATCTTAAAGTCAATGTAAATGGCGTCGCAGTTTCCGATTACACGAAGCTATCTGAATATGGATTAAGCCTAAGTGCTTCTGCCGGAACAGTTTCTGTCGCAGCAGATGGTAAGGTAACTCTAGTCGTTCCTGAGAATAAGCCTAACAAGGAAAAGACATACACCATTTCACTCAAGCAAGAATCTAAGGTTATCGCATCTTGTGAGATTAAGCAGGAGTCAGGAGAAGGTAGTGGCGTGGTAGAGCATACTTATAGTTATAATGTTTTTAACAACGCTTAGAATGGTTCAAAGAATGTAGGTTTTGGCAAAGAAGCCGGAACTAAAGGCGACTGGTATAGAATTGAAAATGTGACTATTGACGGGAAAACGTATAAGCCGGGAGATGATATGAAGAATTTAGTAAATGACACTGAATTGATAAGTGCACTGACTTCTCATATCTTTAGTTTCGGAGAGATTACCGAGTCTGATGTTCAAGTTCCTGGGGATCCTTTGACTACTGACCCTGAATCGTTTGTGGAGTTGGTTCCTTGGACTGATGGTGGTGCTGCTATTTATTTTAGAATAGTATTCAAGAACGAGAATGCTACGGGCGCTAGACGTACATTTAAGGTCATTACTAAGGATGGAGAGGGAAATGTCACATCGACTATCGTTTATTTCCAGAACGCCTAATCTTTTGTAAACACTAATTTGTAAAATCGCACAGGGCCGAGTTCGGCTCTGTGCTTTTTTGTAATCAGGTGTAAGGAATTTTCGGGTTAGAGGGGAATGCTTCCGCCAATTCACTTTGGCAGGGCGGACTGCATAGAGCGCACTCTGTTAAGGGCATCTTGCCAAAGTGAGACTTTTTTAGCTCCACCTTGGCAAGGAGGTATCGATATACGCGTTCTGTGGCACATTGGCTGCCAAAGTGAATTTGTTGAAGAGTTATCACCGCCTGTCTGAGTATTTTGCTGATGCATAATATGAAAAGGCCGCCATGGGTAGCTGTATGTGTTTTCGCAGATCGCCAAAAACGTCTTCCCATCCAGTGAAAAGCCTGTTTGCCTGGACGAAAACTCAGTGGGCGCTTTCCCCTCCTTGACCGGGAACACCAGTTCATATTATAGGAATTTTTAACTATATTCGTGACGGTTATTATAGAAAGTGTACTATGAGTCCGGTTCTTACAGCTCTTTTGATTCCATTCCTGGGCACGGCCCTGGGGTCGGCTTTTGTGTTCTTTATGAAGCGGGATATGCCTGCGATGTTACAGAAGGTCTTGCTGGGGTTCGCTTCCGGCGTTATGGTGGCTGCCTCCGTGTGGTCGCTGATTATCCCTGCCATCGATATGGGTGAGGGTGCAGGCGCCGTGGTCCCGGCGTGCATTGGCCTGCTGGCCGGATTTGCATTTCTACTGCTCATCGATTATGTCACGCCGCACATTCACGCGAGCGGACAGGCCGAGGGCCCGAAGAGCAGATTGTCCCGCACTGCGAAGCTGACATTGGCCGTGACCATCCATAATTTCCCGGAAGGTATGGCGGTGGGTGTGGCTATCGCAGGAGTTCTGGCGGCCGATTTCAATATGGCAGGCGCTCTCGCACTTTCGCTGGGCATAGCCATTCAGAATGTGCCGGAGGGAGCGATTATCTCTATGCCTCTTCGTGCGGCAGGAAATTCGCGCTGGAAGGCTTTTGGGATAGGCAGCTTGAGCGGAATTGTGGAGCCCATAGGTGGAGGACTCGTTCTGCTGCTGGCCTCTTCGATTATAGGCATAATGCCTTATATGCTGGCTTTCGCCGCAGGGGCTATGCTCTATGTGGTGGTGGAGGAATTGGTCCCTGAATATTCCCAGGGCAAGCACTCGAATGTGGGAACCATAGGGTTCGCACTGGGCTTCGCGCTTATGATGGTGCTCGACGTGGTGCTGGGCTAAAGATAATTTTTGCTCTCTTTACTAAAAAGTGCTATCTTCGCGACCAGAGACAAACGCATATTACGATGAATGTTTTTCAGATGACATATCTCGCTTGGTGGTGGGCACGCGCTAAGTTTTTCGGAAGAAAAAAGCCCCTACAGAGCGTAATTTTCATATCGGACAGGTGTAACCTTAGCTGCAAGCACTGCTCCGTCTATAATCATAAGAATCCTCTTAACAAGACCTACGCCCAGATAAAGAAGGAGCTGGAGTATTGCTACTCGCTGGGCTCCCGCTTCGTCGATTTCGAAGGCGGCGAGCCTTTCCTGTGGGAAGATGAGGGGATGAACGTCAACGACCTGTGCACCCTTGCTCATTCCATAGGGTTTTTCAGTTGCACCATAACCACTAATGCCCAGAAGGACTTTTCCGGTTCGTCAGCTGACAGTATATGGGTGTCTATGGACGGAATAGGCAAGTATCACGATGCCGTTCGCGGAAAGGGCGCGTTCGAAAGACTCGAAAAGAACGTGGCTGCCTGCGGCCATCCTGCATTGAGCGCGAATATGGCGATTAACGTTCTTAATGTCGACGACGTGGCCGAGGTCATCGAATATGTGAAGAATAGTCCTTATTTCCAGATGGTCTCGCTAAATTTCCATACTCCTTTCGAGGGTACGGAGCATCTGGCCCTCAGCCTTCAGAAGAGAAACGAAGTGATAGACCTAATAATCTCCTATAAGAAAAAGGGCTATCCTATAATGAACTCGGTAACGGGACTTAACCATATGCGCGACCTCAAATTCAAAAAGGCGTGCTGGATGAGTAATTTCATCTTTACCGACGGAACCAGAAGCGACGTGTGTGCAGGCGAGGCTGCCGGCGTATGCGACAAATGCGGCTTCTGTATGGCAGGAGAGGAACGAGCCGTAATGGATCTCGCTCCCGATACCATAAAAGCCGGTATGAATCTGAGAGTTAAATAATTTATCTCATTCCCTTCAGACGAGCGGCGAGGGAACCGTCCATCGCCATCTTCATCATCTTCTGGGAGTTCTCGAACTGCTTGATGAGCTTGTTCACGTCGGCGATAGTGGTACCCGAACCCATCGCGATGCGACGTCTGCGAGAACCGTTAAGGCACTCCGGATGCTCCCTTTCGTAAGGAGTCATACTCTTGATGATGGCCTCTGTTCCCTTGAACGCCTTATCGTTATCGATATCCACGTCCTTTATGGCTCTGTCCATGCCCGGGATCATTCCAGCCAGATCCTTGATGTCGCCCATCTTGCGAACCTGCTGAATCTGCTCGTAGAAGTCGTTGAAATTAAAGCGACCCTTCGCGATTTTCTTCTTCATCTCGCGGGCCTGCTTCTCGTCGTACTGCTCTTGAGCCTTCTCCACAAGAGACACCACGTCACCCATTCCGAGAATTCTGTCAGCCACACGTGACGGATAGAATACGTCGAGCGCCTCCATCTTTTCACCAGTGCTCACGAACTTTATAGGCTTGCCGCTCACTGCCTTAACCGAAAGCGCCGCACCTCCGCGGGTGTCACCGTCCATCTTCGTGAGAACCACGCCGTCGTAATCGATGGCTTCGTTAAATGCCTTCGCACTCAGCACCGCATCTTGACCCGTCATGGCGTCGACTACGAACAGAGTCTCGCTCGGCTTGACGGCCTGGTGCATAGTGCGGATTTCCTGCATAAGCTCCTCATCCACTGCCAATCGGCCCGCCGTATCCACGATTACCACGTTATATCCTTCTACGCGTGCCTGAGCTATGGCGGCATTGGCTACCTTAACCGGGTCCTTCTCGCCTTCGATGGAGAATACGTTTATCCCTATGCCCTCGGCCAATGTCTTGAGCTGCTCTATCGCAGCAGGTCTGAAAGTATCGCAGGCCGCGAGAAGCACCTTGCTACCCTTTTTCTTCAGGTAGAGGGCCAACTTGCCACTGAAAGTGGTCTTACCCGAACCGTTCAAACCGGCTACCAAAACCACTGCAGGCGAGCCCTTTAGATTAATGGAAGACGAATCGCTTCCCATAAATTCGGTGAGTTCGTCGTGAACTATCTTCACCATCATCTGCTGCGGCTTGACTGCCGTAAGGACGTTGGAGCCTATGGCCTTTTTCTTTACGTTGTCACAGAACTCCTTAGCTACCTTATAGCTTACATCGGCGTCGAGCAGGGCTCTACGCACCTCCTTAAGGGTTTCGGATATATTAATTTCGGTGATTTTGCCTTCACCTTTCAGATTCTTTAACGAGCGCTCAAGTTTTTCGCTGAGGTTTTCAAACATAATAAATCTCTTTTTGAAAATTGGACCACAAATTTAAGGATTTTATACGTATTTTTGCTCTCATTATGAAAAGAATTTCTCTAATCGCGATTTTGGCCGCTACTATGTTTGCAGGCTGTTCTAGACTTGACGGGGAGTATACCCTCCACATTCTTTCCACTAACGATGTCCACGGCGCATGGTTCGACACCCCTTATGTCGACGGCGCGGTGCGTCCTTCGCTTATGGCGGTGAATACTTATGTGGATAGCATAAGAAAGGCGGCCGGCCGAGATAACGTGCTTTTGATAGATGCCGGAGATTGCCTTCAGGGCGACAACGCCACCTACTACTATAATTATGTGGACACGGTGGACGAGCATCTCTTTTCTCGATTGGCCTCATATATGGGCTACGATGCCGTCGTCGTGGGTAATCACGACGTCGAGACGGGTCCGGCAGTGTACGACAGGGTCGCGGGCGAGTTGGCCCGAAAGGGAATCCCGTTCATGGCAGGTAATGCCCTGAAAGCCGATGGGAAGGCGTATTTCCCGGAATACAAGCTCTTTAAGAGAGCCGGGCTGAAGGTTCTGGTGATGGGTTACACTAATCCTAACATTCCGGCTTGGCTGGACAAGAGCCTGTGGCCGGATATGGAATTCGAGAGCCTGCTTCCTTTCGTGCAGGGACGTGTGGATGAGCTCAGGGCTAAGACTAATCCCGACGTGGTGGTAGTCAGCGTGCATAGCGGAACCGGTAAGGGCGATGGCGAGGTGCTTGAATTTCAGGGACTTGACCTGTTTAATAGCCTTAAAGGAGTGGATGTACTCCTGTGCTCGCACGACCACGCACCATTCGTAAAGCAGGGCGATGGGATTTGTCTGGTTAATACCGGCAGCCGTGCCAAGCATCTCGGCCAGGCCACGGTGACTCTTCGCTATGAAAGGGGGAGGCTCGTGTCGAAATCGCTCAAGCCAGAACTTCTGGACATAGACGCGTCGAAGACGGACGCTAAGATGAAGGCGGAGTTCGCCCCGGATTTCGAAAAGGTGAAGGCCTTTACCCTAAAGCCTGTCGGAAGGCTCTCGGAAGACATGTTCACTAAAGACGCCTTCGCGGGGCAGAGTTTCTATATGGATTTGATTCATAAGGTGCAGCTTAGCGAGAGCGGAGCGGACATATCCTTTAGTGCGCCGCTTACGGTGAACGGAAAGCTGTCGAAAGGGGAACTCGTATTCAACGATATGTTCACGCTCTATCCTTACGAAAACAGCCTTTGCGTGCTGGAACTCACGGGACGCGAGATAAAGAACTATCTGGAACTCTCTTACGACAAGTGGATAAAAACGGTGGGCTCCGACGGACACATCTTTAACATAAGCGAGCGAGGAAGTGAACGCTATGGCACCTCGCGCTGGTCTTTCGATTCTCCTAGCTTTAATTTCGACAGCGCCGCAGGTGTGGATTATACCGTGGACGTCACTCGTCCCATGGGAAGGCGCATCAAGATGGGTAACCTCGTCGACGGGCGTAAATTCGACATGGACGCCACTTATAAGGTGGCTATGACTTCCTATCGCGCTGCGGGCGGCGGTAATCTGCTTAGTGACGGGGCGGGACTTAGCCGCGAGGAGCTTACTAGCAGACTCATAGCACGTTATCCGGAGATAAGGGATATGATCTACAAGTTCGTCGTAGCGCACGAAGAGGTGTCGCCGGCCCTGACTTGTGGAGTGGGGCACTGGTCTTTCGTTCCGGAAAGCGTCGCCGCTCCGGCCATAAAAAAGGATATGGCGCTACTTTTCTAGAAAAGTTTCTTTTTCGAAACCGTGGCTATGAAGTCTTTCAGGTAGAAAGGCTCGAAATAGGCCACGTCCTCGGTCTTGCCCTCGTCGAATAGCTTCTGTGCGAGCCTGGCCATCGCGCTTGCGGATGGGCAGCACTGCTCGAAGATGGCATTGTCGCAGGCGAGGAGCGCTCTGCATTTCTCGGCGCCGTCTCCGATGAACAGGACCTTTCCTTCTGCCAATCTGTCCGCGAAGCTGTGCTCGTCTAACACTATCGGCTCGATCGGGCTAATTTGGTGCGGGTCTTGGTCGGGCGAATTGGCATAAACTGCGCTGTAGACCTCCATCCTGCGGGCATCGATCATAGGCACGATGAATCGGCATTCGATGTCTTTTCCCATTTCGGCCAATACGTCCATCGTGCTCACTGCGAGCAGGGGAATGCCTGCGCCGAAACAGAGGCCTTTCGCCGTGGATACGCCCACGCGAAGTCCTGTATAGGAGCCCGGGCCCGAACTTACGCACACTGCATCGCATTCGCGGATGGAAAGTCCGCACTCGTCCAGTACTTCCTTTACGAAGGGTGCGGTAAGGGAGGCGTGCGCCTTAGTCTGGGCGCTTTCCCTGTAAGATTTGATTACACCGTCTTGGCTCAATGCCACCGAACATAGAGAGGTAGAAGTCTCTATAAGTATGATATTAACACATTTGTGCTCCGCCATCGCTTATCTGATTGAAGAGGTTTTCGATATATGGGAAGATGGTCTGAGTGAGGTCAGAAATCCATCTGCAAATTACTGATGAGTCCATCCATTCCGTGCCCAGATGAAAGGTCGAGGCGTTGAATGATGAAAAAGCCGAAAGGATGAGGCCTATTATGAGGGCCGTGTTGAATACGGCTAAGGCAAGCCCCAGAATCGAATTAAGCCAGCCAAGCGAAATGGCGCTTACGACTTTCGACAATACCTTGGCCAACAGGTTGAGCAGCATCACCGTAAGAATAATTATTATGATGAATGCGAAGATGTAGAGCACTTCCTTACTTACGCCGTCGATGTAAGCTGAGAGCCACGTACCTACCTTATTTGCAAATAGATACGCCAGCCATGCGCTGAGAAAAAGCGAAGCGAGCGCTATGACTTGCTCTATGAATCCCTTACTTATACCGCGGATTATGGCCGGAATGAAGAGGATGATTAATACGATGTCTAAAACGTTCATTTGTATTTGCCTTTTGAATTCGTTATATTTGCAGGTTCAAAAATAGATAAAAAAAATGACATTCAAAGAGTATAAAGGGTTGGATTTGGTAGCCACCGGTAATGAGGTGCTCAAAAAGTGGGAAAAAGAAGGTGCATTCAGGAAGTCTCTCGAGTTGAGGGAGGGTGCGCCGGAGTTCATTTTCTTCGAGGGACCGCCAAGTGCTAACGGTATGCCCGGTATCCATCACGTGATGGCCCGCAGTATAAAGGATGCCATCTGTCGTTACAAGACGCAGAGCGGTTATCTGGTGCGCCGTCGTGCGGGATGGGATACCCACGGACTGCCTGTGGAGCTCGGTGTGGAGAAGAAGTTGGGTATCACTAAGGAAGATATCGGAACTAAGATAAGCATAGCCGAGTATAACAAGGTGTGCCGCGAAGAGGTTATGAAATATACCGCCCAGTGGCGTAACCTTACCGACAGGATCGGGTACTGGGTAGATATGGACGACCCGTATATCACTTATGATAACCGTTATATCGAGACCCTTTGGTATCTTTTGAAGGACATCTACGGTAAGGGTTATCTCTATAAGGGCAAATCCATCCAGCCTTACAGTCCGGCAGCGGGTACGGGACTGAGTTCGCACGAGTTGAATCAGCCTGGATGCTACCGCGACGTAAAGGACACCACTTGCTGCGTGCAGTTTAAGGTTGTGGGTAAGGAAGATGAGTATTTCCTCGCTTGGACCACCACTCCGTGGACCCTTCCTAGTAACACCGCTCTTTGTGTGAATCCTAACATCGACTATGTTCGTGTGAAGAGCACGAACCCATATACCGGAAAGCCGGCCGTTTATATATTGGCCCAGGCGCTGGTACATAGCTGGTTTAACGACAAGATTCCTTATGAGATTCTGCCGGGTACCTTCAAGGGTCGCGAACTCGAGGGCATGCGCTACGAGCAGCTGATTCCGTGGTTTAATCCGGGCGAAGGCGCTTTCCGCGTGATACTTGGCGACTATGTCACCACCGAGGAGGGCACTACCGGTATAGTTCACATCGCGCCTACCTTCGGTGCCGACGATGCGAAGGTGGCGAAGGCTGCCGGAGTTCCGGGACTTTACGTGGTGGACAAGAACGGAGACATGGAGGCGCAGGTAGATCCTCGCGGCCGTTTCTATCGCATCGAGGACTTGGATCCTGAATACGTGAAGACTTGCGTGAACGTGCCTGAGTATTCGCAGTGGGCAGGCCGTTATGTGAAGAACGCCTACGACAGCTCCCTCGCAGCGGACGCTCCTACGCTCGATATCGACATCTGCGTGATGCTCAAGAGCGAGAACAAGGCATTCAAGATAGAAAAACACGTACACACATATCCGCATTGCTGGAGAACCGACAAGCCGGTCCTTTACTACCCGCTTAATTCGTGGTTCATAAAGACTACTGCAGTGCGCGAGAAGATGATGGAGCTTAACGAGCACATAGTCTGGAAGCCGGAAGCTACGGGTACCGGACGATTTGGCAAGTGGCTCGAGAATATACAGGATTGGAACTTGTCCAGAAGCCGCTATTGGGGCACGCCGCTTCCGATTTGGCGTACCGAAGACGGTAAGGAAGAGAAGTGCATAGGCTCGGTAAAGGAACTTTACGCAGAGATCGAAAAGTCGGTAGCTGCCGGTTTTATGAGCAGTAACCCATTGGCCGAAAAAGGCTTCGACCCTGAAGATATGTCTAAGGCTAATTACGACAAGATAGATCTTCACCGCCCTTATGTAGACGAGATTTTCCTCGTCAGCGAAAGCGGTAACAAGATGAAGCGCGAGAGCGACCTTATCGACGTGTGGTTCGATAGCGGCGCCATGCCTTACGCACAGACCGGTCTTCGTGGTCTGGACAGTGCCGACTTCGGCTCTACCGCCGACTTCATCGCAGAGGGTGTGGACCAGACTCGCGGATGGTTCTATACTCTGCACGCCATCCACACGATGGTAAGCGGAACTCCTGCATTCAAGCGCGTGATTTCTAATGGATTGGTACTCGATAAGAAGGGTGAGAAGATGTCCAAGCGACTTGGCAACGCTGTGGATCCGTTCCAGGCTCTTGATACTTACGGCGCCGATGCCCTTCGCTGGTATATGCTCACGAACGCGCAGCCGTGGGATAACTTGAAGTTCGACGAGGCAGGGGTGGACGAGGTTCGCCGCAAGTTCTTCGGAACCCTCTACAACTCTTATTCGGTTTTCGCCCTTTATGCCAATATCGACAAATTCGACCCTTGCGGGCCGACTGTCGAGGTGAGTGCGCGTCCTATGTTCGATCAGTGGATTATGAGCCGTCTCAATACCCTGTGCAAGGAGGTGGAGGCTGCTTACGAGGATTACGACGTCACTCTCGCGGGTCGACTCATCCAGGATTTCGTGTGTGACGATTTGAGTAACTGGTACATCCGTCTTAATAAGAAGCGTCTCTGGGGAAATGGTATGAGCGAGGACAAATTGGCCGCATACACTACTTTGTACGAGGTGCTTAGGAGCGTGGCTCTGTTAGGCGCACCGATCGCTCCATTCTTTATGGATCAGTTGTTCCGCGACCTCTGCCCTGAGGCCGGTTCGGTGCACTATCTCCCTATGCCGGCAGTGAACGAATCGCTGATAGACAGCGAACTCGAGGACAGTATGGCATTCGCGCAGAAGGCGTCTTCGATGGTATTGGCCCTGAGAAAGAAGGTGGGCATAAATGTGCGCAAGCCTCTGTCGAAGGTACTCGTTCCGGTTATCGACGATAAGGTAAAGGCTCATATCGAGCGAGTTAAGGACATTTTCCTTACCGAGGTGAATGTAAAGCAGCTGGAATTCCTGCACGATACCGTGGGTATCATCACTAAGAAGATTAAGCCTAACTTCAAGACTTTGGGTAAGATCTACGGAAAGCAGATGAAGGAAATCGCGGCTTCGTTCGCGACCTTGAGTCAGGAGCAGATAGCTCAGATAGAGTGCAGCGAGGGAGCTTATACCCTCAGCCTTCCTGGTGGAGACGTAGTCTTGAACAAGGGTGATTATGAAATCAATTCCGAGGATATGCCGGGCTGGCTCGTGGCTACGGAGGGCTCTCTTACGATAGCTCTCGACATCGTCCAGACCGACGAACTCATTCGTGAGGGAAATGCGCGTGAATTGATACACCCTATACAGAATTTGAGAAAGGACAGTGGATTTGAGATAACCGACAGGATTCAGACAGTGATTTATGCTGACGGACAGGCTTTCAAGAGCATAGAAGAGGCCCTCGCGCAGTATAAGGACTATGTCTGCCAGCAGACTCTCAGCTCTACTCTTGAACTTAGACCATTGGCCGAGGCCGGCGAAGATGCGGCTTGCGTAGAATGGGATAAGGATACTATAAAAATAAAAGTAATACGTAAATAGTTATGGCAGAGGAATTGAAAAATCGCTATTCAGACGAGGAACTCGCTGAATTCAAAACTATTATTGAAGAAATGCTTTCGAAGGCGAAAGCGGAGTATAATACGTATCGTGAATTGGCCAGAAGTGGCGGAGCTAACGATGTGGATGACACGTCTCCATCGTTCAAGACAGTGGAGGATGACGGTGCTATGCAGCGATCTAAAGAAGAGGCCAGCCAGCTCGCACAGCGTCAGTATAAGTTCATACAGAACCTCGAGGCGGCGCTCGTTCGCATCGAGAACAAGACTTATGGCGTGTGCCGTGTGACCGGTAAGCTCATCCCTAAGGAAAGGCTAAGGCTCGTTCCTCATGCTACCCTTACCGTAGAGGCTAAGGAGATGCTGGCTAAACAAGGCAAGAACTAATATATGAAGATCTCAAAAGGCGCCAGACTCCTTATGCTCGGAGTCTTGCTGGTTGTAGTAGATCAAGTGATAAAGGTACTCGTCAAGACCAATATGAGTCTTGGCGAGGTTATACCTGTGTTTGGCGACTGGTTCCGGCTATGCTTCGTGGAAAACGAGGGTATGGCTTTCGGAATGAAGTTCGGCGGGGCTGTGGGAAAGTTCATCCTGTCTTTCTTCAGGGTGTGTCTTTCCGGATTCCTGATTTGGTGGATTGACAAGCTCAATAAGAAAAATGCCGCTCCTACGGGCGTGCTCGTGGGACTTACCTTCATTACGGCTGGTGCCATAGGTAACATCGTCGACTGCCTTTTCTACGGACTCATCTGGGACTATGCTCCGCTTATGTTCGGTAAGGTGGTGGATATGTTCTCAGCCACATTCTTCCCGCCGGTGTTTAACTTTGCCGACGCCTGCGTGACTTGTGGCGCGTTCTATCTAATTATCTTTCACTGGAAATTCTTTTCGTCACTTGATAAAAAAGACTAAGTGAAATTCAAGTTGGAATCGGACTATACGCCGTCGGGCGACCAGCCTAAGGCGATAGAGCAGCTTACCTCGGCCCTGAAAAGCGGCGTGAGCGACGTTACCTTGCTCGGCGTGACCGGTTCCGGCAAGACCTTCACCATGGCCAATGTCATCCAGAATCTCCAGCGGCCTGCCCTGATTCTAAGCCACAACAAGACGCTGGCCGCACAGCTCTACGGAGAATTCAAGTCCTTCTTTCCGGCCAATGCCGTCGAGTATTTCGTGTCCTACTACGATTATTATCAGCCGGAGGCCTATCTGCCTACGACCGATACCTACATCGAAAAGGACCTCTCCATTAACGACCAGATAGAAAAGCTCCGCTTGAGTGCCGCAAGTGCCCTCCTTAGCGGACGGCGCGACGTGATAGTCATCTCTTCCGTGAGTTGCCTTTACGGTATAGGAAATCCGGAAGACTTTCACGCCCAGACGGTTCATGTGGTAAAGGGAGAGCGCCGTAGTCAGACTTCTCTGCTCTACAAGCTGGTGGATGCGCTTTATTCGCGAACGGAAGGGGATTTTACCCGAGGAAGTTTCAGGACTAAGGGCGATAGCGTGGATATTTTTCCGGGTGGAGCCGACCGCGCCGTGAGAATAGAGTTTTTCGGCGACGAAGTGGATAGGATCTTATCCATAGAGCCAGCGAGCGGAGCCACTATAGAGGAACTCGGTGAAGTCGACATCTATCCGGCAGGTAATTTCGTGACCACGAAAGAGAGGAGCATCGCGGCCGTGAGTGCCATTCAAGACGACCTCTATCAGCAGATAAACTACTTCGAGGAAATAGGCAAACCGCTCGAGGCCAAGCGTATACAGCAGCGTGTCGAGAACGATCTCGAGATGATAAAGGAACTGGGCTACTGTCCTGGCATCGAAAACTACAGCCGTTATTTCGACGGAAGAAAACCGGGCCAGCGACCTTTCTGTCTTCTGGACTATTTCCCTAAGGATTTCATAACCTTCATAGACGAGTCTCACGTGACCCTCCCTCAGGTGCACGCGATGTTCGGGGGAGACCGCAGCCGCAAGCAGACGCTGGTGGAGTACGGATTCCGGCTTCCTGCCGCTTCCGATAACCGTCCTCTGACCTTCGAGGAGTTCGAAGACATTACGGGCCAATGCGTCTATGTCAGTGCGACTCCCGCCGATTACGAGCTCGAAAAGAGCGAGGGGCTGGTGGTGGAGCAGGTGGTAAGGCCGACCGGACTTCTGGACCCGCCTATAGAAGTGCGTCCCATCGAGAATCAGGTCGATGACTTGGTAGAGGAAATCAAGAAACGCACCGAGGTGGAGGAGAGGACATTGGTAACCACTCTTACCAAGCGTATGGCCGAGGAGTTGGATAAGTATCTGCGAAACATCGGGGTGCGCTGCGCCTATATCCACTCCGACGTGGACACCGCTGAGCGTGTGGAAATTATAGAGAACTTCAAGAACGGACTTTTCGACGTGTTGATAGGCGTGAACCTGCTGCGTGAGGGATTGGACATTCCGTCAGTGTCGCTCGTGGCCATTCTCGATGCCGATAAGGAGGGCTTCCTGAGGACGACTCGTGCCCTGACCCAGACGGCAGGCCGTGCCGCCAGAAACGTGCACGGATTGGTCATAATGTACGCCGACAAGATCACCGATTCTATGGCCGCCACCATTCGCGAGACTAATCGTCGACGCCAGAAGCAGATCGAATACAACGAACTCAATCACATTACTCCTAAGGGCGTGGAGGTGAAGCATAACATCTTGGCCACCCAGCTTAGCGGCAGGGTGAGTGCGGCCAATTCTTACGACGATCCGCGCTATATTCCTAATCCTTCCGATTTGGGCAAGGGTTCTGTCAGCGTGGGACTTGGCCACGATTCGCTTAGACTCCCCGGCGATGCCTTCGAAGACGGGCACATCAGGGCCGACTTGGCAGCCGTCCTGCAAGACCCTGTCATCAGGAGTATGTCCCGCAGTCAGGTAGAAAAGCTAATCGAAGACGACAAGGCGCAGATGCACCGGGCCGCCTCCGAACTGGAATTTAATAAGGCCGCACATTTCCGTGACGAAATGTGGGCCTTACAACAATATCTAAAAGTCTGGAAAGACTAATTCTTAAGCAATTCTTCGCTTCTGGCGATGAACTCTGCCAAATCCTTACCCTTAAGGAGTCCCTTTGAAAGCAGGGCCAAATCCACTACCTGATGGAGTGTGTCTCCGGTATTCTCCTTGTCCGCCCAGATCTTGCCGATCACAGGGTTCTCCATATTTACCTTAACGGTATATGACTCAGGCAAAGAGCCGTAGAAGTTCATACCGCCTCCGATAGAGGACATTTCACGCCATCTGCGCATAAACTCGTTCTGGGTGATGAGCACCGGCTCGGCGTTTTCGCCCAGATTGGCAGGTTCGATCTCCCATTCGGTTCCGGTAGGCAGGGCGGCCTTGAAAAGCTCGCTGAGGGCCTTTTTGTCGTCGTCACTCATCTCCGGCTTCACCTCGTCCTGTTTAGGAATCAGGTTAGCGGCAGCGTCCGAATCCACGCGGGCGAAGCGGCTGCTTTCTATCTTCTGCTCCAGCAATCCTACGAAGTGAGCATCGAGCTCGCAGTCCATAAGGAGTACGTTGTATCCCAAATCCTTAGCCGCCTTGATGGAGGTGTATTGCTCTTCCGGATTGGTGGCGTAGAGGAATACGAGCTTGCCGTCTTTGTCTTTCTGGCTCTCCTCTATGGATTTACGGTACTCTTCGATGCTGTAGTACTTGCCTTCGGTGTCCTTAAGAAGGGCGAATTCCATGGCGCGCTCGCAGAACTTCTCGTCGGAAAGCATACCATACTCTATGAAGAGCTTGATGTTGTCCCATTTCTGCTCGTATGTCTCGCGCTGCTCCTTGAAGATTTCCTCAAGTCTGTCGGATACCTTCTTTGTGATGTAAGTGCTTATCTTCTTGACATTGGCATCGGACTGTAGGTAAGAACGGCTGACATTCAGCGGAATGTCCGGAGAGTCGATGACACCGTGAAGAAGTGTCAGGAAGTCTGGAACTATATTGTCCACGTGGTCCGTGACGAACATCTGATTGCAGTAAAGCTGTATCTTGTTCTTGTCTATCGCCATTCTCTCCTTAATCTTAGGGAAGTAGAGCACACCGGTAAGTGTGAACGGATAGTCTACGTTAAGGTGAATGTAGAACATCGGATCTTCCTCCATAGGGTAGAGGGCGTGGTAGAAATTGATATAGTCTTCTTCTTTCAGCTCTGAAGGGGCTTTTGTCCAGATAGGCTCCACTGAATTTACGACCTTTCCGTCGAATTCGACAGGGAACGGCATGAATTTGCAGTATTTGTTAAGCAGAGCAGAGATTCTCTCCTTATGGGCGAACTCGTCGGAGTCGCTGTCCAGATAAAGAGTGATTACCGTACCTCTGTCTTCCTTCTTGCATTCGCCCATCTCGAACTCCGGAGAGCCGTCGCAAGACCAGAACACCGGTTTCGAACCTTCACGATAGCTGAGCGACTCTATGGTAACCTTCGTGCTTACCATAAACGCAGAATAGAATCCCAGACCGAAATGGCCAATTATACCGCTCGCCTGGTCCTTGTACTTCTCCAGAAACTCTCCGGCCGATGAGAAGGCTATCTGGTTAATGTACTTGTCTACCTCTTCGGCAGTCATACCGATACCTCTATCGGTAATCTTCAGCGTTTTGGCGCTTTCGTCGAGTTCGACGGTGACCTTCAGCTCGCCTAGTTCGCCTTTGTATTCACCGGTCGATGCCAATGCCTTAATCTTGCTGGTGGCGTCGACTGCGTTAGCTACAAGCTCACGAAGAAATATCTCGTGGTCGCTATAAAGAAATTGTTTGATAACCGGAAATATATTCTCGGTTGTTACACCTATTTGTCCTTTCATGATATATAAAAATTGCGTTTTCTGCCTAGAGAAAACGCAATTTCCATTCCACTGACAAAATGTCAATTCTATTATTTGTAAAGGAATCGCTTGATACTCATCTTAGGAGTCTTGGCGAATGGCTCAAGTACGATTTCCACTTTAGTAATCTTACTGTAGTTAGGAAGTGACTTATTAGCGTTTATCCTTATGTTCTCAGGGATGTCCGAGATGGCTTCTTCGTCGAGTCCGGCCTTCTTGATGGCCTCTTGATCGAGATAGACGAGAGCTACGAGTTTCGATGCCCTGTCTACTACTACCGATTCGGTTACGAAAGGTTGTGAGTTAACTGCAGCTTCCACTTCCTCCGGATAGATATTCTGGCCTGAAGCGCTGAGAATCATATTCTTAGAGCGACCCTTGATGTAGATGTTACCTTCTTTGTCGATTACGCCGAGATCGCCCGTCTTAAGGAATCCGTCCTCCGTGAATGCAGCCTCGGTAGCCTCAGGGTTCTTATAATATCCCATACAGATATTGTCACCCTTAGTCTGGATTTCGCCTGCGATTCTCTGTGGGTCATCTGAATCGATTCTAACCTCTGCGCAGTCCACTTTCTTACCGCAAGAGCCCTTGGCGAACTTTCTCCAGTCCTCGTATGCGATGAGAGGAGCAGCTTCCGTCATACCATAACCTATGGTATAATTCAGACCAATCTTGTGGAAGCAGTTCTCGACCTCCGGATTGAGCGCTGCGCCACCCATAATGAAGTGACGGACGTTTCCTCCGAACGCAACTGCCAATGCGCCACGAACTTTCTTGAATATGATTTGGTTAAGGCCTGGTATGTGAGACAAAACCTTAACTGCCGGTTTGCTGAGCGCCGGCTTGAGGGAAGATTTGTAGATCTTTTCCATAACAAGCGGCACTGTGATGACCACGTATGGCTTCACTGTCTTCATCGCTTTCAAAAGAAGTGACGGAGCCGGAGACTTGCCCAGATAGTAGATGCAAACTCCGCAGGTAAGAGGATATAGGAATTCGAACACCAGTCCGTAGATGTGAGCCATAGGAAGCATAGACACGATGGTCTCGCCTGCCGTACAGTGAACGTGACTGATAGCGTACTCGATGGATGCGCTTATGTTCTTGTAAGACAGCATAACTCCCTTAGGTGCACTGGTAGTGCCGGAGGTGTAGTTGATGACCGCAAGGTCGTTTAGGTTACTGTCGTCAACCCTGAATTCCAAATCTTCCTTACCGAAGCCATTAGGATATTTGGATGCGAAGCTCTTGTCTAAGTCGTCATATATAGTCTTGAAGTTTTGTTCTGAGTAGTAGAGAAGTCTGAAATCGTCCGGATTTATGACTATCTTTACTTTAGGCATCTTGGTGATGTCCAGTTTGTTCCAGATTTCCTCGTCGGTAAAGAGAACTGCGCTGTCCGAGTGGTCTACCAGAGAATTGACGCTGTCCGGAAGGAAGTCGGAGAGAATAGGAACAACTACGGCCCCGTAGGTGGTTCCTGCCAGGAATGAAACGGCCCATCTGTTAGAGTTCTTGGCGCAGAGTGCGATTTTGTCGCCTCTCTTGACTCCGAGCTCGTCGAAAAATATTTGGAATTTTGCGATGTGTCGGGCCAATCCTTCAAATGTTATGGTTTCGCCCTGAAAGAAACAAAGGGCAGGTTTGTCCCAGTTGTTCTTTATCGTGCTGTGTAAATCATTTAGATAATTGTGCATAATTTCGAAAAATTTGTTGCACAAAGATAAACTTTGACTCCCTTAAAAAGCCGTATTCTCTTTACAATGTGGCGAAAAATACTCATCTTTGTGGTGAAAGTCGTTATTTGGTGGCGAAAAGGGCCCTATGTAAAGACGATTTTTTACGAATTATTATACTTTTGGGTATGAAAAAACCGATAGTAGCACTTATTTATGATTTCGACGGAACTCTCGCTCCGGGTAATATGCAGGAGTTCGGATTCATTCAAGCCGTGGGCTCGACCCCTCAGGAATTCTGGTCTATGAGCAATCAGATAGCGGTGGGACAGGATGCATCAAACGTGCTGTCCTATATGAAACTTATGTACGACGAGGCTAAGGTGAAGGGGATACATCTTCGCCAGAAGGATTTCAAGACTTTCGGAAAGTCCGTGGAGTTTTTCCCCGGCGTCGAGCAGTGGTTCAAGCTCGTGAACGACTACGGAAAGTCTCGCGGCATAAAGGTGGAGCACTACATCAATTCCAGTGGACTTAAGGAAATAGTCGAGGGTACCACCATCGCTAAGGAATTTCGCTATGTGTTCGCCGGCAGTTTCATCTACGACGAAAACGGAGAGGCGGTATGGCCGGGAATCGCGGTGGATTCCACTAATAAGACTCAGTTCCTCTTTAAGATAAACAAAGGTATCTTCAGCGCTCGCGACAGTGTTCGTCTCAATTCCTCTATGGCCGAGGAGAAGAAGCGCGTGCCTTTCCCTAATATGGTTTATTTCGGCGACGGAGAGACGGATGTCCCTTGTATGAAGATAGTCAGTATGTTCGGAGGTAATTCCATCGCCGTCTATAAGCAGGGCGACGAGAAGAAGCACGCTCTCGCGCGTAAACTAAAAAGGCAGGGGCGAGTAAAGTTCACCGTTCCTGCCGATTATACTGTCGATGGCGATGCCTACAAGGTGGTTTGCGCCATTATCGATAAGGTGAAGGCCGAATCCGTTCTCCAGAGCCTAATGTAAGAGCTCTTTCGCCTTCGTAAGTGCCGGAATGATATGCGGCTGTATGCAGCCGTCCGACAGCGTCTTGTCCAGTCCGAATTTGTGAAGCGTGTCCTGAACCGTAGGGTTCACTCCCGAGAGGATAATCTTTATGCCTCTCTTCTGGTTGCGCTCTATCAGGTTCTTCAGGTTGTTTACGCCTGTCGAGTCTATGAAAGGCACTTTCCTCATTCGTATGATTCTAACCTGGGTGCGTTCGCCGCTTCGCTGCTCGAACTCCTCGAAACGATTGGCCAGTCCGAAAAAGAAAGGTCCGCTGATTTCGTATACTGCCACTCCCTTAGGAATGTCCAGCATAGGCGTGTCGTCCGGCGAAAGGTTTCCCTCGTCCTCGCTGGCAACGACCTTGTCGGATTCGCTTTGGCTTATGTAAGAGGTTTTCATTACGCGTCTTACGAATAGCACTACAGAGAGAAGAAGGCCTATTTCTATGGCCACCGTAAGGTCTACGATTACGGTGAGCAGGAAGGTGAGCAGGAGCACTGCCACATCCGATTTGTCACCGTGAAGCAGATATTTGAAGCTCCTCCATTCACTCATATTATAGGCTACCATCACGAGTATGGCGGCAAGTGTCGAAAGCGGAATGAAGACTGCATAAGGCATAAGAAGCAAGTAGATGAGCAGCAACACTATGGCGTGCACTATGCCCGTAACCGGAGTCTTACCTCCGTTGTTTATGCTGGCCATCGTGCGGGCTATGGCTCCGGTAGCCGGTATGCCTCCGAAAAGAGGGGTGATGATATTGGCAATTCCCTGACCGATGAGCTCCGTATTCGCGTTATGATGTTTTCCCGTCACGCCGTCCGCGACCATGGCTGCCATAAGCGATTCGATGGCGCAGAGAATGGCGATGGTGAATGCCGGCGACACCAGTCCTCGCACTGTCTGAAAGTCCACTT
>Ga0129317_1000812_pt1 | contig 28156 bp, 20 predicted proteins | sample Cm1ome_FD_94430 | JGI IMG/M metagenome (GOLD analysis project Ga0129317, IMG submission 94430) | Eastern black-and-white colobus group fecal microbial communities from Wisconsin, USA - Cm1105 metagenome | ecosystem: Host-associated > Mammals > Digestive system > Large intestine > Fecal | place... | reverse complement strand
CTGACAACCAATATCGTTATTGGAATCAAAAGAAGTAAACGATTTTAGTGAGATAATAATTATAGGAATAACAAATTAAGTTTAACTCTCCTAAAAGTGACAACCTTTTTCAGTTAAGGTCAGTGTGTCGTAAATCTATGGCGCATTCTCTTTTTCTTATATTCTTAATGTCCGTTTTCACGGTTCAAAACGATTCGTTTACAACTCGAAAGGATTCGTTTACGATTCTAAACGTATCATTTACGATTCTCGATAATAGCTTTTTGCCGCAAAATCGGTGATTCGTGATCCTATAGGTAATAAATAAAAATCTTCAGCCGTTGTGACTGAAGATTTTGAGGTACCTAGCAGAGTCGAACTGCTCTACACGGTTTTGCAGACCGTTACCTAACCGATCGGCCAAGGTACCATTTCCTGTTTTGCGAGTGCAAAGGTACTAATATTTTTTGATATGACCAAATGTTTTTGCTATTTTTTGTCGCAACACTGTTTTTTTTCTGATTTATTGTCACAATTGTGGCATCCGTCGCATGAAATACGCTTGTTTTTGATAATGCCAACACAATGACGGATGGCGAAAAATACGGCGGCTGTCACGATGATTGCTACTATTACTGTCTGCATGTGTCATATAATATAATTATAAAAAAGTATCCCAAAATCTTTTTATTAACAGAAAAACCTTTGGTATTCCGATTCGAAGTTTGGGGTGAACACATCCTTGCCCATGTTGGCAGCTATTTCCTCTCGGCTCCAGAACCGGCCTCCGTCCAGCTCCTCGGCATTGGGTTTCACAGATCCGTCGTATGTGGTTTTGTAGGCATACACCAATTCTTTCTCGACCTTGCTTTCAAACACATAGTGTCCCAATAGCTCGGGAGTGAAATCGGTTATACCCAATTCCTCGCGAACTTCGCGTGTCAATGCCTGTTCCACATTTTCGCCCAAGTCAATGTGTCCTCCGGTTGCGGTGTCCCATTTACCTGGCTGTATGTCTTTCCACATGGGGCGGTGTTGCAGGTACAGCTCACCTTTGCTGTTGAACACGTGCAGGTGTACTACAGGGTGGAGAGTTTTTGTTCCATTGTGTGCCTCACCTCTTGATATTGCTCCTATGATCTTGCCGTTTTCATCAACGGCGGGAAACATCTCGTTCTTGTTGTCCATATTTTCTGTCTTACATTTTTGTGAGTTTTTTCAGCAACACTTTATTCAGTGCCTGAATCCTTCTTCCTTGCTTTTCAATATCTTCACGTACAATATTTATATTGTTGAAGAAGTCACTGAACACATTGAGCATTGCATTTGGCTGCAGTTCCACCTCTGTTATATCAGGGTTGGTTATTATCCTTATGCCTTTGGGTTCTATGTGTACGTCGATGTCCTTGCCGGTCATTATGGGGTCACCGTCGAAATGTATTGCTCCGGACGATGTGCGCTGAATGTGTATGCTCTTTGCCTTGAAAGTCTTTATTTTTGAATTTCTGTCAAGTGTTTTGTTAAACATGTCAATGCTTATCTGGGGTGCCTCCAGCACGTCAAACGGCTCCATGATTATCACGTCCATCAGTCCGTCGGTCATAGTGGCTTTAGGGGCTATATATGCATTGTTGCCATATTGTGACGCGTTGGCGCAGGCTATCAGAAAGGCGTTGTATTTGTGGGTGCCCGTGTCGTCTGTCACCTCGTAGATTTCGGGCTTGTATTTAAGACCCTCCTTTAGCACATTTTCGAGATAGGTAATGGGGCCGCGCTTTCCGGCAGTCGAAAACTTATAGCTTATGAATGCGTCAAATCCCATTCCGCAGGTACAGAAAAAGGGGAGGTTGTTGATCACCCCATAGTCCAATTGCTCTATGTTGCCGTGGTTTATCACCCGTATGGCGCGCTTTATGTCGAGCGGTATTCCCAAATGCCGTGCCAGTCCGTTGCCCGAACCGCACGGTATGATGGCAAGTGCCGTGGCAGTGTGCACAAGTGCGCGGGCAACCTCGTTCACGGTGCCGTCGCCGCCTACTGCTGCCACAATGTCGATGCCGTCAGCCACACATTGGCGGCAAATCTCTACAGCATGTCCGGCATACTCTGTGAATTGCACGCTGTAGTCGAAACCCTCCTTGTTGAGGCTGGCTGCAATCAATTCGGGAATTTCCTTTTTTGCCTGTGTGCCCGAATTGGGATTTATGATGAATACAATTCTTTTCTTTGTCATTTGGTTGCAAAATTACGAAATTAGTATGAAAAAAACATTGTTTGCACCATAAAAAATAACTAAAATGAAGAATATTTTTCATTTTATTGCACTATTTCATAAAAAATGTGTACCTTTGTAGCCGTATTTTGAATATAATAAAATAAGGTATATACCCAATGGGACAATTACAAGAAAAGTACAAACATTATCGTGAGCCCCAAAAATATATGGCGGCTGACGTTTATCCATATTTCCGTGAGATTACCTCGAAGCAGGGCACGGAGGTGGAAATGGGCGGTCATGAGGTTCTTATGTTCGGCTCAAATGCTTATACAGGTCTTACAGGCGACCAGCGTATTATAGACAAGGCAAAGGCAGCTCTCGACCAGTATGGCTCGGGATGTGCGGGAAGTCGTTTTTTGAACGGAACACTTGACTTGCATGTTAAGTTGGAAAAGGAACTTGCTGAATTTATAGGCAAGGACGAGACGCTTTGTTTCTCTACCGGATTCTCTGTCAATGCCGGTGTTCTGGCTGTAGTGGTGGGTCGTAACGATTATATCATCTGTGACGACCGTGATCATGCAAGTATCGTTGACGGCCGCCGTCTGAGTTTCGCCAAACAACTTCACTATAAGCACAATGATATGGAAGACCTTGAGAATATTCTGAAGACTCTTCCTCACGATGCGGTGAAGTTGATTGTTGTTGACGGGGTGTTCTCTATGGAAGGTGATCTTTGCAAACTTCCTGAAATTGTAGAGCTGAAGCATAAGTATAATTGCTCTATTATGGTGGACGAGGCTCACGGAATTGGAGTGTTTGGCCGTCAGGGCAGGGGAGTGTGCGATCATTTCGGACTCACCGACGAGGTAGACCTCATAATGGGTACATTCTCTAAGTCGCTTGCAAGCATCGGTGGATTTATCGCTGGCGACAGTGACACCATCAATTTCCTGCGTCACACTTGCCGCACATACATCTTCAGCGCTTCCAACACTCCGGCTGCTACTGCCGCCGCCCTTGAGGCTCTGCACATCATACAGAATGAACCCGAGCGCATAGAGGCTCTCTGGAAGGTTACACGCTATGCCTTGAAGCGCTTTGCTGAGGAGGGATTTGAGATTGGTGACACTGAGAGTCCTATTATCCCTCTTTATGTACATGATGTTGAGAAGACATTCCTGGTTGTCAAGCTGGCGTTTGATGCAGGTGTGTTCATCAATCCTGTGATTCCTCCTGCATGTGCTCCTCAGGACACTCTCGTGCGTTTTGCCCTTATGGCAAGCCACACCGAGGAACAGGTTGAGCGTGCTGTCATTGCCCTGAAGAAAATTTTTGTGGAGCAAGGCATCATCAAATAACAGCAGTTATAGCAGGATATAGCAATGCCTATTATATATAAGGTACGCGCACATAGCGCGTACCTTTTTTATTTATGATATAAGGATTTTTATTTATGGTATAAGGGCCGTTTTATGGCAATTATGCAATATGTATTTTGTGTAATGTAAATATGCAGATAACAAAAAACCAAGCATTTCGCTTGGTTTTGTCGGGGCGACAGGACTCGAACCTGCGACAGCCTGGTCCCAAACCAGGAACGCTACCAACTGCGCTACGCCCCGCTTGCAGAATTTATGATTTTCATCATATTTTTCTCTGTTTGTGCTTTGTGCAAATTCCCGAATTCTTGCGGTGCGTACGGGACTCGAACCCGTGACCTCCTGCGTGACAGGCAGGCATTCTAACCAGCTGAACTAACGCACCAAAATCGTTATTTCTGATTTGCGAGTGCAAAGGTACTAAGTTTTTTTTGAACCACCAAACAATTCGCGAAAAAAATGCAGAAAAGGGCTAATGTTTTCGGCTTTCTTGACGAAATGCGTTTTTTATGTGCTTCATACGCTCATCAGACTGTTTGTTCTGCCGTTTTGGCAGAAATCTGCCATTTTGTATTGCCTTTTACCTGCGTTTGCTAAAATTATTAAAACTTCACGTTTTGTTTTTTTCAACATTGCAGCGTAAAATTTAAATAGCCGTTAAGCGTGATATTTGAATTGTTAAAATGCGAGAAAAATGTACGCCAAATGATTGTTTTTCCAATTTTTGCTATTATTTTTGCAATAGTTAAACAATGAAATTAACAATAAATAAAACAGATATGAAAAAAATTGCAAAGTATGTTTTTCCAGCTTTGAGCTGTGTTGCCATAGCATTTTCTGTGGCTACTTTTAACAAGGTTAACGCTTCTACTCCGACTCCCGCGGCAGCGGCACAACCTGTAGACCTGACTTTTGCTGCCGAAAAGGCATTGCCTTCGGTGGTGCATATTAAATATGTGCAAAATTCAAAGATACAGACCGTGGATGTGCAGTCGGATCCGTTCAGTGATTTCTTCGACCCGTTTGGAGGTTTCTTCGGACGTGGGCAGGGCGGCACGCAGAAACGTCAGGTGCAGACTCCAAAGAGAACTGCCACCGGTTCGGGCGTAATTATCTCTGCCGACGGATATATCGTGACTAACAATCATGTGGTTGACGGTGCCGATGAGCTGACGGTGACCCTTGATAATAACAAGGAATATTCGGCACGTATTGTTGGAACAGACAAGAACACCGACCTTGCGCTAATAAAGATTGACGGAAGTAATCTGCCGGCAATAGCAATAGCCAACAGTGACGATATAAAAGTAGGTGAATGGGTATTGGCAGTGGGTAATCCTCTTGGACTGAACAACACTGTGACTGCCGGTATTGTAAGTGCAAAGGCGCGCAGTCTCGGTGCCAATGGTGTGGAGAGTTTCATACAGACCGATGCAGCCATCAACCGCGGCAATTCTGGCGGTGCGCTTGTCAACACCCGCGGCGAGCTGATAGGCATCAACGCCATGCTTTATTCTGAGACAGGCTCGTATGCCGGATATGGCTTTGCTATTCCTACAGCCATTATGAACAAGGTTGTAGAGGACTTGAAGCAGTATGGTACGGTGCAGCGTGCTGTCATCGGTATTCAGGGCGGCGACGTTAAGAACTTCGTTGATGCCGAGAAAGAGAAAGGCAAGGAGGTTGACCTCGGTACAATGTCGGGCATCTATGTTGCCAAGGTTATTGAGGACGGTGCTGCTGCCGATGCCGGTTTGGAGGAAGGCGATGTGATTGTTGAGGTAGACGGTCAGAAGGTTACAAAGATGGCAGAGCTTCAGGAGATTCTTGCCAAGAAGCGTCCCGGCGACAAGGTTACAATCACATATCTGCATAATAAGAAGAAGCAGAGCAAGAGTGTTGTTCTGAAGAATGAGCAGGGCAATGTGAAAGTGGTGAAGAATGCCGACCTTGATGTGCTTGGTGCAAACTTCCGCGAGGTGACCGATGCTCAGAAGAAGCAGCTTGGAATATCTTACGGTCTAGAGGTTATAAAGGTTAACAACGGCAAGATGAAGGAGGCTGGCGTTTCGCCGCGGTTCATCATACAGCGCATCAACGATGAGAGTGTGAAGACCATCGACGACCTGCAGAAGATTGTGAAGAATGCTTCGGTGAGCAAGGATCCTGTGCTTTACATTCAGGGACTTTATCCAACGGGTAAGAAGGCTTATTTCGCTGTGCCGCTTCAGGATTAAGACAATATTGATTAACAAGAGAATAGGGTGAGCCGACATTGTTTGGCTCACCCTATTTCTTTGTGTGATGTAAAAGTGTTTTGCAGAACGGAGGTGTGTCATGTCCCAACCTCCTGTTTCCTTTAGGCACTGACTACACGGAATGCTGAGATTAGTGAAAGAAAAAATCTGTGGCCGCAAAGTTGATGAACTCTTATAAAAAGAGAACAATGCGTGAATAAATCTGCGTAATCTCTACAGCTCCAGGTCGCCGTCGAACACTTCGTGCCAGGGCAGCCCTTGCTTGTTGAGCTGCTCCATGAACGGGTCTGGGTCGAACTCCTCAACGTTCCACACTCCCGGACGCTTCCACAATCCCTTGAGATACATCATTGCGCCAATCATGGCGGGCACACCGGTGGTGTAGCTTACGCCCTGCATACCAGTCTCCTTGTATGCCTCCTGGTGTGAGCAGTTGTTGTAGACGTAGTATGTGCGCTCCTTGCCGTCCTTCACACCGCGTATGCGGCAGCCGATGGAAGTCTCGCCCTCGTAGTTTTCGCCGAGGTCCTGCGGGTTTGGCAGCACAGCTTTGAGGAATTGCAGCGGCACAATCTTCATTCCGTTGTAGTCGATCTCGTCGATGCGTGCCATGCCGATGTTTTGGATTACGCGCAGATGGGTGAGATATTCCTCGCCGAAGGTCATCCAGAAGCGGCCCTGCCTGATGGTGGGGAAGTTTTTCACCAGGCTCTCCAGTTCCTCGTGGTGCATGAGGTAGCTTTCGCGCGGTCCGATGTTGGGGTAGGTGATTGGCTGGTGAATCTCCAGCGGTTCTGTCTCAATCCACTCGCCGTCCTTGTAGTAGAGTCCCTTTTGGGTTATCTCGCGGATATTGATTTCGGGGTTGAAGTTTGTGGCGAATGCCTTGTGGTGGTTGCCGGCGTTGCAGTCAACGATGTCGAGACAGTGCATCTCGTCGAAGTGGTGCTTTGCGGCGTATGCGGTGTAAATGCCGGAAACTCCGGGGTCGAATCCGCAGCCGAGTATGGCTGTTAGTCCGGCGTCCTCGAATCGCTTCTTGTATGCCCACTGCCATGAGTACTCAAAGTGAGCCTCGTCCTTTGGCTCGTAGTTGGCAGTGTCGAGATAGCTGACTCCTGCGGCGAGACAAGCCTCCATGATGGTGAGGTCCTGATAGGGCAGCGCCACGTTGATGCAAATCTCCGGGGCGTAGCTTTTCATCAGGGCGGTGAGGGCGGCGGTGTCGTCGGCGTCCACCGCTGCTGTTGTCACGTTTGCGCTGTATTTCTTACGCAAAATCTCTGCCAGTGCGTCGCACTTCGACTTTGTGCGGCTGGCAATCATTATTTCTGTGAACACATCCTGGTTCTGTGCCAGTTTGTGGGCTGCCACGGTGCCTACGCCTCCGCAGCCGATAAGCAATACTTTACTCATAATATGTTTTTTGTTGTTTGTTGTTTTTTTCTTCAGTAGGAGTTGTAGGAAATGTAGGAGTCCTCACTCCAGATAGGTGTATCCGTATAGTCCCGAGCGGTAGGTGCTGAGGAACTCCTTTCCCTCCTTTGAGCTGATTTTTCCCTGTTTTATGGAGCGTGCCACCCATGTTTCGAGCGAGCGCACCATGCGCTTGGTGTCCCAGTCGACGTATTCCAGCACGTCGTCCACGGTTTCGCCGTCGATCATCTTGTCGATGGTGTATCCGCTGTCGTTCACGGTGATGTGTACGGCGTTTGTGTCGCCGAAGAGATTGTGCATGTCGCCGAGAATCTCCTGATATGCTCCCACGAGGAACACTCCGAGGTAGTATGGCTCTCCGGGCTTTATGGCGTGTACTGGCAGTGAGTTGTTCATGTTGTTCGAGGTGATGTAGCGTGTCACCTTGCCGTCGCTGTCGCAGGTTATGTCCTGCAGCGTTGCCTGCCTGTCGGGACGTTCGCCGAGCCTTTGCAGCGGCATGATGGGGAACACCTGGTCGATGCCCCATGAGTCGGGCAGCGACTGGAAGATGGAGAAGTTGCAGAAGTACTTGTCGGCAAGCAGCTTGTTGATTTTGTACAGCTCTTCGGGCACTCGCTTCATGTGCTGCGCCATGTGGGCTATCTCTCGTGTCACGCTCCAGTAGAGTTTCTCTATCTGTGCCCTTGTCTTCAGGTCGATGATGCCGTGCGAGAATAGTTCGAGCGTCTCGTCGCGTATTTGCTGCGCGTCGTGCCAGTGCTCCAGTGCCGAGCGCTGGTTGATGTTGTCCCATATCTCGTACAGGTCTTTCACCAGCTGGTGGTCGTTCTCGCTTACCTCCCATTCCTCTGGCATCTCGGGCAGGGTGGCTGTTTCCAGCACTTGTGTCACCAGCACCGAGTGGTGGGCGGCGAGTGAGCGCCCGCTCTCGGTTATGATGTTGGGGTGGGGCAGGTTGTTCTTGTCGGCGGCCTCCATTATTTGGTAGAGCACGTCGTTGACGTATTCCTGCATCGAGTAGTTTACGCTCGACTCGCTGCTGGCGCTGCGCGTGCCGTCGTAGTCCACGCCCATGCCGCCGCCTGCGTCGATGTATTCTATGTCGAATCCCATGTTGCGCAGCTGCACGTAGAACTGTGATGCCTCGCGTATGGCGGTTTTTATGTGTCGTATGTTCGTCACCTGACTTCCTATGTGGAAGTGGATGAGCTTCAGGCAGTCGTCGAGCTGCATTTCCTGCAGGTGCTCAAGGCATTCAAGCACTTCGCTCGATGTGAGCCCGAACTTGCTGGCGTCTCCGCCGCTGTCTTCCCATTTGCCGCTTCCGCTGCTTCCCAGCTTTATGCGCACTCCGATGTTCGGGCGCACGCTGAGGCGCCGTGCTATTCGTGCTATGATGTGCAGCTCGTTCATTTTCTCTATTACGAGGAATATGCGCTTGCCCATCTTCTGCGCCAGTAGCGCCAGCTCGATGTAGCTTTCGTCCTTGTAGCCGTTGCAGATTATCAGCGAGTCGGCGTTTACGCTTGCGGCTATCACGGCATGGAGCTCTGGCTTTGAGCCGGCTTCAAGTCCGAGGTTGAATTTCTGCCCGTGACTGATTATTGCCTCCACCACGGGGTGCATCTGGTTTACCTTTATCGGGTATACCGAGTAGCACTGTCCCTTGTAGTTGTACTCGTCCTGTGCTTTTTTGTAGCACGTTGCCATGCTCTCAATGCGGTTGTTGAGAATGTCGGGAAAGCGCAGCAGCACAGGGGCACTGATGTCTGACAGCGCCAGCTCGTCCATCACTTCGCGCAGGTCTACTTCAATGCCGTCTTTCTTGGGAGTTACCACGATGTGTCCCTTGTCGTTGATTCCAAAATAGGAAACACCCCAGCCGTGTATGTTGTACAGGTCGGCTGAATCTTCAATATGCCATTTCTTCATTTTCTACGAAACAGTAGGTTGAGATGCAGTTTTTAAAATTATCAATTATTATTTGTTATTTGTTATTTTCGTGCAAAGGTAATGTATTTTTGTGACATGGCAAAGCTTTTGCGCTTTATTTTTGCCTTTTGGGCTGTTTTTTAGCCGTGATGTCAGCACTGCGGGAGGGCTGGGGCATTGCCGGGGCTTGGGGAAAGGAGAGGCGGCGGGCGGAGACTGTGAAAAAATCTAGCGCTACGGAATTTATTTTCTAGCGCTATAGAAATTTTTCTATAGCGCTACAGAAAAAAAATATAGCGGACACGGCATAAAAATTCTGCCGATAAAAATATTTATTTACACTTGCAGTAAATTAATGCCGTTATTAAAAATTTTTTCCTAATGCTTATAAATAAGGTTAATGACAGAAAAATAAGTATGGTATAATTTGCAATTCTCACTCCACACTATTTCACCGCCTCAACGCTGTATCCCGCGCCGCGTAGCAGGCTGAGCACTCCCTTGTCGCCGGGCAGATGTCCGGCTCCCACGGCAAACAGCGTGGATTTCTCAGCCATTATCGCCGGCATCTTGGTGAGCCAGTCGGCATTGCGGCTGTCGATGAGCGCCTCGCTCTCGGCGGGCGTCGAGTCGCAGGCGTTGTTCTGCTTTTCGTCCATCAGCGCCTTCACCTTGGCAAGGTCCTGGGCGAAGTAAGCCTGTGCCAGTCTCTGTGTTTCGCAGTCGTAAAAGCCGGCGTTGTCCACAAGACACATTAGGAGCTGTTTCTGACGCTCAACCGACATTCCCTGAAATAGCGTCTTGATTTGGAAATCCACGGTCTCCAGTCCCTTCACCGGCTTTCCGCCCTTCGCCGCCTCCTGCTGGAAATAGCTGTCGATGAGGCTGGCGGGATTGAAACCGCTGGTGTGCTTCATATACATGAGCATGGTGAACTGTGTGGTGAGAGCCTGCGGAGTCATGCGCCCCATCTGCTGCTCCACCATCGCGTTGGTCATGTCGGCACCCACCAGCTTGGTCATGAAGGCGTTGAGGCGGCTCTGCTCCTCGGCTGTGAGGATGTCCTTCAGCGTCTTTCCGTCGGGCAGCATCATTGCCTGCATCAGTTTCTGGCTGCCCTCGGCGCTCATCATCTGCTGCATGTCGAGCTCGCCGCACACCTGCTCGGTCTGCGCCATTGCCTCGCGCATTCCGGCTATGGAGTCGGCAAAGCTTGCCTGTGCCAGATGAAATGTGCCCACGATATACGACGGTTTCTTCAGGTTGCCGCCCGACACCTTGTACAATAACTGCGCGTTTACGCTTACAAACACTGCTGCGAGCAGCATGACGATAGTTGAAATTCTTTTCATTTCTGTTTCTGTTTTTTAATTGTTGATGTTATTTTGTTTCTTGTCTTTATCTTCCGTCTTTCCGTTTTTATTTCCCACCTCTCATTTTTTTCATTCTGTCCGTTAGACGCGTCAAATCCGCATTTACTACAGTTTTTTTCAAAAAAAATAAAAAATCCAATCCATAAGCCATCGGCTTACAGATTGGAATAAAATAAAACGGTGGATTTCGTTACACTCTCAATTCAGGATGCTGTTCCAAAATCTCCTTTGCCGAAACATACTTCACACCTCCGTTACCGTCGCTAACCACAATGCTGGAGTTGCGCATGGCATGTTCTTTCAACATCATCTTCTGCGACTCGTAGAGTCCTTCGTCTATAAGTTTCACAAACTCTTCAGCTTCTTTCTCTTCCATAGCTCTTTATTTTTTCAAACTTTGTCTTATCGTTAATTTTCAAAGGAAATCGCGGACTGCCGAATGCAACTCTAACACTCTGGTTGTCGCTATTGTCCAACAACACCCATACATCGACAGCTTTCATGTACAGACTGAACAAGTTGCGTATTCCGGCATAATATCTACGCTCTATCACGTCTTCAGGAATATTGTGACCGCCATTTGCGACACGGGCAGCCACACGCTGTCTTGCCAAGTCAACCCCGTCAAGCCAAAAAAACAGCAGATGTACGAGGTAGCCTTGCCTTTGTGCCCGTTTCACAAGATTGATGTACGATTTTGTTGCCAAAGTCGTCTCGATAGAGAACGATTCATTGGCGTTGAGCAATTCATCTATGCGTTTAAGCATCAGGCGACCGGCTTCAATGGCAACGCCTTCAGGATTAAACGGCGACAAACCATGTGCAATTTCGTCGGCATTGACAAACTCCTTCACAAGCAGCGACTTGGGAAGGATTGTCTGCGATGCGGTGGTCTTTCCGGCTCCATTGCATCCTGCTATTATGTATAGATGTTTTGCCATTGGGCACAAAGGTACAAATAAACAGGCGCAGGACAAAATAAAAGAAACATTTTTATGTTTTTTTATTATTGTAATAAAAGCCGCAAGCGGAATGTCGCTTGCGGCTTTCTCTATTTATACATAAAATATACGGGAGTATATAGCGTTACTGCGCATTGTAGGCAATCCACTCGTAGATGCAGCTGCAAACGCCGAAGGCGGCGATGCCGGCAGTGCAGAGGGCGAGAGCCAGACGCGAGCTGCAGTCGCTCTTGAACGTAGGCATTGGATTGTCGTTGGGTCGGATGTACATTGCCTTCACTATCAGCAGGTAGTAGTAGAGACTCACCACGGTGTTGATGAGGGCGATGAACACCACGAAGTAGGCTGCGAACGAACCCTGCTGGGCTGCCGACATGAACACGAAGAACTTGCTGAACATACCTGCAAACGGAGGGATTCCGGCAAGTGAGAACAGTGCCAGTGTCATGAGGAACGACAGCTTGGGGTTGGTCTTATAAAAACCGTTGTATGCGCTCATCATCGTGCCGCCGCCGTTGTTCTCAACAAGGCTGATGACGGTGAACACGCTCATGTTTGCCACCACGTAAACGAGCACGTAGTAGGTGAGAGCCGCCATGCCCACCGACGAATTGCCGATGACGGCAAGCATGATGTAGCCTGCCTGCGAGATGGAGCTGAACGCCATGAAGCGCTTCAGCTCGGTCTGACGGATGGCGAAGAGGTTGCCCACGGTGATGGTGAGCACAATCACGATGTACATCATCATGTTCCAGTACTCCACCATTGGCGCAAACACCTTCATGAAGATGGTCATGAGGGCGAAGGCTGCGGCACCCTTGGAGATTACGCTGAGATAGCCGGTGACGGCTGTGGGAGCGCCCTGGTAGGTGTCGGCGGTCCAGAAGTGGAACGGCACGAGAGAAAGCTTGAAGCCCAGACCCGAGAAGAAGAACACCAGACCCATGATGCTGAGCGGAGTGGCAGCGATGCTGGCATCGGCAAAGTAAAGTGTGCCGCAGGCTCCGTAGAGCATCGAGATGCCGTAGAGCATCACGCCGCTTGAGAATGTGGCGGTGAGCACGAACTTTGCAGCGCCCTCGGCGCTCTCCTTGCGGTAGCGGTCGAGAGCCACGAGGCACGCCATGGGCACGCTCGCCATCTCAAGACCGAGGAAGAACAGCAGGAAGTGACCTGCCGACATCATCATATACATACCGAGCAGGGTGGAGATAATGAGCATGTAGAACTCGCCCTCAGTGTCGGCAATGCCTTTCTTCGTGAGCCACGGCTGAGCCATGGCTATGACGATGAACGTGCCGGCGGTGAGGATTATCTTCATCACGTTTACAGCGTCGGTGGCGACATACATGCCCGCAAACGCCTCGGACGACTCAGCCACGAGACAAACGCCGGTCTGAGCCAGCATGAGCACGCCCGTGAGGATGCTGAGCACCTTGTGCTTAGACTCCTTGCCAACCATCATGTCGGCGAGGAACACGATAACGAGGACAGCCATCAGTGTGGCTTCGGGCAACATATTGAAAAATTGACTGTAATCCATTTTTTCCTTAACATTTAGATTTTACATATTACATCCAATATCGGAGCCACGCCGTTCTCGATGACCTTGCTTGCCCAGAGCGGGGCGCAACCGAGGGCTGCAACGCAGAACACAAGGCAGCACACGGCGAAACGCTCGTCCCAGGTGGCATCGGTGAGCTCCTCGTAGTGAGGATTGGTGACCTTTTCGAAAAGAATCATTCCCACGGTGCGGAGGATGTAGACAGCCGTAATCACGATAGAGCAGCATGCGATGATGGTGCAGACGCGACGGAAGGTGTCGGCATTCTCAAACGAGCCCACGAAGATGGTCATCTCAGCCACGAAGCCCGAGAAGCCCGGCAAACCAAGGTTGGCAAGACCTGCAATAACGTAGCCCACAGAGAGGAACGGCATGATCTTCATCAGTCCGCCAAGCTTGTGGATGTCACGGGTGTGGGTACGTCCGTAGATCATACCGATGAGCGCAAAGAAGAGTGCGGTCATGAGTCCGTGAGAAAGCATCTGGAGAATGGCTCCCGTGCAAGACGTCTTAGTCATCATGAGCAGTGCGAAGAGCACCAGACCGCAGTGTGACACCGACGAGTAGGCGTTGATGTACTTGAGGTCGGTCTGCACGCAGGCAGAGAAGGCACCATAGACAACAGAGCATGTGGTGAGGATGAGGAACACCCAAGAAAGCTCCTGTGCAGCCTCGGGCAACAGATACATAGCAATGCGGAAACAGCCGTAGCCTCCAAGCTTCATCAGCACTCCGGCATGAAGCATTGACACGGCTGTAGGTGCGCTGGCGTGACCGTCAGGGCTCCATGTGTGGAACGGGAACAGGGCTCCCAGCACTCCGAAACCGATGAAGATGAAGGGGAAGAATACCTTCTGCACCTCAACAGGGATGGCGTGCATGGCTGCGATGGCATTGACGTTCATGGTGGTTGCGCCGCTGAAGAAGTAGATGCCGAGGATGCCGATAATCAGCAGTGCCGAACCGCCCATGAGCATGAGCGTAAGCTTCATTGCGGCATACTCCTTCTGACCCGAACCCCACACGCCGATGAGCAGATACATGGGGATGAGCGCCACCTCATAGAACATGAACATTGTGAAAAGGTCGGTGCTGATGAAGAAACCATAGACACCCGACGAAAGGAGTGTGAACCAGAGGAAATACTCCTTGGTCAGAGGCTTGAGCTGCCAGGAGGCAAATGTGCCGGTGAACACGATGATGCTCGAAAGCAGCAACATAACCACCGAAATGCCGTCGACGCCCACTGAATATGCTATATTGAGCGGAGCAAACCAAGGAGTGCTGTAAGTAAGCAGCATCTCGGCAGTGTTGCCCGCCGCGCGCTCCTGTATGAAATACACTGTCAGCCACGCCGACAATGCCAACAGGCAGGTGGAACCAACCACCATCACCCCACGCACCTGATTGAGGTTGCGGGCAATCCAAAGACCCAGCAACATCACCACGGGGATTACTACGAATAGACTTAATATACTCATTGTTTTTATCTTTCTTTATTGTTTATGAGTAGCCGGCATTTATACCAATGCCAACAATATTAACGTAAGGGCAATGACACCGGTGAGGAACCAGCCGGCATACTTGCGCACATCGCCGCTCTGCCATGGGCGCAGCGACTCTGCTCCCTCGTTGGCACCCCATGCCATGAAGTCGAACGTGCCGTCGATGACGTGGCGGTCGAACCATGCAATAGGAGTGGACACGCAGCGGAAGATAATCTTGTGGGTGACAAACATCCAAACCTCGTCGAGATAGAAACGACGGTAAGCCGCACGATGCAGTGTGGGGAAGGTCTTCGCCAGCTTGTCGGCAAGCGGAGTCTCCTCACCTTTATACATATATGTGGCGGCTGCGATGCCTATCAGTGCCAGCACGGTGCTGCTTGCAGCCACAGCCCAGTTGGTGTGGGTGTGGAAACCAATACCGTTGCCGCTCACGAGAGTACCGAACTCGAAGATGTGGAGCGTGCCGAGAATACCCACCACCATTGTGATGGCACTCAGGAACACCAGCGGACCGGTCATCACGAGCGGTGCCTCCTCGGGAGCGCACTTGCACTTGTCCTTATTATTCTCGTAGTAGCTCTTGCCCCAGAAGATAACGTAGTAGAGGCGGAACATATAGAATGCCGTCATCATGGCGATGCCGCTCATAATCACTCCCATCACGGGCGAGAAGTTGTAGCATGCCACAAGAATCTCGTCCTTGGAGCAGAATCCCGAGAAGAACGGAATGCCGGCAATGGCAAGACACGAGATGAGGAAGGTGGCGTTGGTCACCGGCATGTACTTGCGCAGACCTCCCATGTAGCGCTTCTCGTTGGCGTCGTGGGTGTTGGCATAGTGATGCACGGCGTGGATGATGCAGCCTGCGCCGAGGAACAGACAAGCCTTGAACATGGCGTGGGTGAACAGGTGGAACATTCCAGCCATGTAGCCTAATGCGCCAGCGTCGGCGTATTCCTCAGTCATAAACTCAGAAACTCCAGAGGCAGGTGTGCACACGCCGAGTGCAACAAACATAAAGCCGATCTGAGAGATGGTAGAGAATGCCAGCACGCGCTTGATGTCGCTCTGGCAGCAGGCAACAGCCGCTGCGTAGAATGCGGTGAACGCTGCAATGTAGGCAATCCAGTGAATCTGCTCAGGAGCATACATCATGAAAATCGGGAACAGGCTTGCCACCTGATAAACACCGGCAACCACCATGGTTGCAGCATGGATGAGGGCTGACACAGGGGTCGGACCTTCCATGGCGTCGGGCAGCCAGATGTGCAGAGGGAACATTGCCGACTTACCTGCACCACCGATGAACATGAGGAACAGCGATGTGGGAAGAATCCAGCCCAGCTGCGGCAGGCGCATGATGCTCTCGGCAGGCATGAGCGAACCGTCAACGGCTCCAGGCACAAAGTAAGAGGTGCAGTCGAAGTTGAAAGTTCCCACATAGAAGCTGAACATCAGGATACCGATGAGGAAGAACAGGTCGGCAAAACGTGTGGTGATAAACGCCTTCTTGCTGGCTGCCACCGCCGCATGGAGCGGATAGTAGAAACCGATGAGCAGGTAGGACGACACACCCACAAGCTCCCAGAACAGATACATCTGGAAGATGTTGGTGGCAACCACCAGTCCGAGCATCGACAGGGTGAAGAGGCTCAGGAACGCATAGTAGCGCTGAAAGCCCTTCTCGCCGTGCATATAGCCGAATGAGTAGATGTGAACCATGAGGCTCACGGTAGAGATAACGATAAGCATCATCACCGAGATAGGCTTCAGCACGAAGCCGAGGTTGAAGGTGAGGTGCATGCCGTTGATGATTCCGAAATCAAGCCAGGTGAAGTTGAACGCCGAGATAATCGGGTAAATCTCACCCGCCCTGCCGTTTACAACAAAATATTGTATGGCAGTGTAATAACACAAGATGGTGACAACCGACAGCACCGCAGTGCCGATGAGTCCCGCCGCCTTGTGCGACATCTTCATGCCCGCCAGTCCCAGCACGAGGAACGAAAGCAACGGCAGAAGTAGTATCAAAAATACATAACTATAATCCATAACCAATTATTACATTTTCATGTTTTCAATACTGCTTACCTGGTCACTCTTGAAATGGCGGTAAACATTAATAATAATAGCGATAGCCACGGCGCTCTCGGCTGCGCTCACTCCGATGGAGAACAGGCTCATGAACATGCCTTCAAGCTGTCCGGGGAAGAGCATGCGGTTGATTGCCGCAAAGTTGATGTCGACGGCATTGAGCACCAGCTCCACGCTGATAAGCATCGCAATGAGGTTGCGACGGGTCACGAAACCGTAGACACCGATGAAGAACAGCAGTGCGCTGAGCACCATATAACATTCTACAGGTACCATATTTACTTAACCTCCTTATCTTTACGTGAAACAACAAGCGCTCCGATGATGCAAGCCAACAGGAACACCGAAATAAACTCGAAAGGCAGCACATACTGATACTTGTCGCTGCCGAGCAGGGCTGTACCTATCTCCTTCATAGGCACCTCCTTGTCCTCAACGCACACAGCCGAGCGGAGCAGGCTGTTCTTCATCATCACAGCCACCGTAACCACAAGGCCGAGGGCTGCGAGCAGCGCTCCCTTGACTGCCAGCGAACCGCTCACACGCACGGTGAGTCCCTGCAGCGTGCGCTTACTTACGAGCTGGATGGCGAAGATGTAAATCATAGTGATACCACCGGCATAGACGCTGATCTGTGCAGCTCCGAGGAACGTATAGTCCATGAGGAAATACAAGCCTGCCACTCCGAAGAGCACCACCAGCAGGAACGTGGCGGCACGCATGATGCGCGTTGTCATGACACACATCAGGGCAGACCCAAGGATTACTACAGCCAGGATGCCAAACATAACTAAATTTGCCATATCTTTGTCTCCTCCTTATTTCTTTGCTGTGTTAAACTTGCCGATGGTCTGCTCCGCACCTCCGTCGAGGATGTTTGGCAGAGAGCTCTCGTAGTGCTCCTTGTCAAGATGCAGCTTGAGCTGCCCGCGGTCGAACACGGCGTTTTCAAAATCGTTAGTAAACTCGATGGCGCCAAAGTTGCAGGCATTCACGCACAACTGGCAGAACATGCAGTCGCCAAGGTCGTACTGATAGTCCACAAGCTGGCGCTTCTTCTTGCCGTCCTCGGTGGTCACCATCTCTGAGAGAATCTTGATGGTGCCGTTGGGGCACGCCTTTTCGCAGAGTGTACATGCGGTACACTTCACCTGGTCGTTCTCATCGCGGAGCATGACAAGACGTCCGCGGTGGCGCTTTGCCACATGGAGCGTGGTCTTGCGGTTTTCAGGATACTGCTCTGTGCTCTTAGGTATGAAGTACTCCTTGAGAGTTACCTTCATTCCAGTGGCAAGAGTCTTCAGTCCTGCTGCGATACCGCCGAAATATGATTTGTTTTCCATATTTGCTATTTACTTTTTTACCTTAGTTTATTACAATGTGAGGCCCAGTGCCACAACCACTGTCATAAGCACTAAGTTGATGAGACACAAAGGCATGAGATACTTCCATTCAAGTTTCAGTATCTGGTCGATACGCAGACGTGGGAAGGTCCAGCGAATCCACATCAGCAGCCACACCACGGCAAATGCCTTGCCGAGGAACCAAACGATGCCGGGAATGTAGTTCATCACGGTGTCGAATGCCTCGATGCCGATGTTCACCGGCGCCCAGCCTCCGAGGAAGATGGTGGTGGCGATGCCCGAAATCACAAACAGGTTGAGGTACTCAGCCAGATAGTAGAAGCCGAATCCCATACCCGAATACTCGGTGTGGTAGCCGGCGGTAAGCTCGCTCTCTGCCTCGGCAAGATCGAACGGTCCGCGGTTTGCCTCGGCGTTACCTGCCACGAGGAACACGAGGAATGCAATCACTGCTGGGATGTGTCCCTGGAAGATGAGCCAGTTCCACGGTCCAGTCTGGAAGTTGACAATCTCGCTCACCTGCATCGAGCCTGTAAGAATCACGGCTGTGATGAGGCACAGTCCGAGCGACATCTCGTAGGAAATCATCTGCACCGCGCCACGCATTGCCGACACTACAGAATATTTGTTGTTACTACCCCATCCGGCGAGGAACATACCCACAACGCCGATGCTTGACACGGCTGTGATGAGGAACACGCCCACGTTGAAGTCGAGCACGTTGGCACCGTTGTTCCACGGCAGAAACGAGAACGTGCCCACCGAGGCGATGATCACAAGGAACGGAGCGATGTAATAGAGCACCTTGTCCGCCTTGTCAACAGCGAAGATCTCCTTGATGAGCATCTTCAGCACGTCGGCAAACACCTGAAGCACGCCCCAGGGACCCACACGCATAGGGCCAAGGCGGCACTGGAAATAGGCACACACCTTACGCTCCATGAATATCAAGATGATGGCGAGCACGGCATAGCCCACAAGCAGGCCGAGCCCCACAAGCACACACTCGATAAGAATCGACAGAAAGTCGCCGAGACCGAGAGTCTCGCGCAGCAAAGCGTCGATCCATGTTGTTACTATTTTGAAATCAAACATGTTGTTTAAAATTTTCTTGAAAATTTTAAAAATGAAGAATGAAGAATGAAGAATGAAGAATGGCTTGCGCCGTTTGTCTTCCCATATTTCTTTCTTTACCCGTCATCTTCCTTTTTATCTTTTCATATTTCAACTCTTATTTTTCCCTGAGAACTCCGAATTCAGAACTCTAAACCAAAAAGATTCTTCATTCTTCACTCTTCATTCTTCATTTCCCTTTATCTGTCAATATCAGGAATCACGAAGTCGAGAGCAGCACCTACGGTGATTACGTCGGCAACCTTGAGTCCGCGGCACATCTCGTCCATTGCCGCAACATGGTTCAGTCCCATCGGACGGAACTTCAGGCGGTACGGACTCTTGTCACCACGGCTGTCGAGGTATACGCCAATCTCTCCGCGGCTTCCCTCGGTTGAGAAATACCACTGTCCCTCGGGCACCTTGATGATTGCCTTCTGCTTCACGTAGAAGTCGCCCGCAGGAATGTTGTCGATGAGCTGCTCGATTATGCGTATACTCTGGCGGATTTCCTCCACACGGTTGTAATAGCGAGCCATTGAGTCGCACGTTGTGGCGGTAATCTCGTCGAACTCCACCTTGCCGTACATGGCGTAGGGGTGATTCTTGCGCACGTCGTTGTGCCAGTTGCTGGCGCGTCCGCTTGCTCCGGTGACACCATAGCTGATGGCGTCTTCCTTTGAGAGTACTCCCACGTTCTCGAAACGGTTGTGGGTGATAACGTTGTCGCCAAACACATCGGTGTACTCCTTCACCATCGGCTTCAGGTAGGTGCAGAGCGCCTTCACGTTCTTCACGAAGTTGGGGTCGATGTCGTCCTGCACACCGCCGATGCGGTAGTAGTTCTGAATCAATCGGCCGCCGGTGGTCTCCTCCATGCAGTTGAGCACATGCTCACGGTCGCGCATAGAGTAGAGGAATGCGGTGAGGGCTCCGAGGTCCTGGGCGCAGCAGCCAAGATAAAGCAGGTGGCTGTCGATACGCTGCAGCTCATCCATGATGGTACGGATGTACTGTATGCGGTCGGTAAGCTCCACTCCCATTGCCTCCTCGATTACTCCCACGAGGGCGTGGCGGTTCATCATTGCCGACAGATAGTCGAGACGGTCGGTGAGCGCAAGTGTCTGAGGATAGGTGTAGCTCTCGCACATCTTCTCAATACCGCGGTGGATATATCCGAAGTGAGGATAAATCTTCTTCACGGTCTCGCCGTCGAGTATGGTCTGCAGACGGAGCACACCGTGGGTTGACGGGTGCTGCGGTCCGATGTTCACCACAAAGTCGTCGTCGGTAAACAGGCGGTTCTTCTTCACAGCCAGCTTGCCCTCCTTGTCGATGTAATACTCGTTGGTGTAGTCATCCTGTGGCTCGTCGTCCATGCTGTAGCCCTCCTGTGCCTTGAAGTCCTTGCGCAGCGGATAGCCTGCGAAGTCGCTTCTGAGGTACAGACGGCGCATGTCGGGATGCCCGAGGAACTTTATGCCGAGAAAATCGAACACCTCGCGCTCCAGCAGGTTGGCGTCCTTCCACAGTGTGCAGACAGTGGGGATGACAAAATCATTCCCAACTTTGTCGGCAATCATCTTCACCGAGGTGCGCTCATTGGTGGCGGTGTTCTCAAGAATGTAGATACATCCCAGACCCTCCTCGCCGAAGTCTTCGCCAACGATAGTCACAAGGTAGTCGAAATTCTTCTTTGTGCGCAACTCCTGCATCTGCTGCTCGAAGTTGGCATTAGTAAGTACTATATTTTCTAATTTCATATTCCTTTATACCTTTTACTATATTAGTCCTCTTTAAGACCTTCTTTGGGATCGAAGTCCTCGGGAACGTTTCTCACTACTATCGGCTCCATTGCCTGACGGCGCTCCTCGGCGGTCATCTTGTGGTTGCGTCCGCCAAGGAACTTCTCAACCTTAACCTTGCGCTGCAGCTGCATCATGCCATACATGATAGCCTCTGGGCGCGGAGGACAGCCGGGAATGAACACGTCGACGGGCACAATCTCCTCGATGCCCTTCACCACGTGGTAGCTCGACTTGAACGGACCGCCGCTGATGGCGCAACCGCCCACTGCTATCACATACTTTGGCTCTGCCATCTCGTCGTAGAGACGCTTCATCACAGGAGCCATCTTGTGGGTGATGGTGCCGGCACACATTATAAGGTCTGCCTGGCGTGGAGAGTTACGTGTAACCTCGAAGCCGAAGCGGGCAAAGTCGTAGCGGGCGCAGCCCACAGCCATAAACTCGATGCCGCAGCAGCTGGTGGCAAACGTAAGCGACCACAGCGAGTTGCTGCGGCCCCAGTTGATGAGCTGGTCAAGACTGCCGCAAACCACGTTCACGCCGCCCTCGTGCAGCTCCTCCACAATCTTTTCGAGAGTCTCGTTGTCCTTAAACTCAGCGTAAGGAATGCTCTTGATAACTGGTTTCTTTACTTCCATTCCAACGCTCCTTTCCGCCATGCGTAAGCAAGGCCAAATACCAATACCAACAGGAAGAATCCGATGCTACAGAGTGCCATAGCGCCGAAATCCTTCACAACTACAGCCCAGGGGTAGAGAAACACGGTCTCGATATCGAACATCAGGAAGAGGATAGCAAAGAGATAATATCCCACGCTCACAGGCATCCATGCGCTGCCGCGTGTGGGAATACCACACTCAAAAGGCTGTCCCTTCACCGGATTGTACGTGCGCGGACCGATGAGTTTGGCAACAACGTATGCGCCAACCACCAATACTGCAGCCGTCAGAATAACGGTGATAAACAAAATAAAATCCATAAAAAATTTATAATTATAATTACGTTTTTGCAAATGCGGTGCAAAGTTACTATTTTTTTTTCAATTATTAAAACGTTTTTATGGATTTTTTAATTGTGTAAGCTGATAAAGATTGTTGATGCGGAGTTTTCGCCATTTCTTCTGCAGGATTCAAAAAAATTATCGTGATAATCTGAAAAAATTATCCGGATAATTTGGGTAAATCATCCGGATAATTTTTTTGAGAATCGGTACTGTGTATTTTCGTACCTTAGAAATTGTGAAATAAATTTTACTTTACGATTCTTTTTTTGCCGTTCTGTATCACCACACCCTTATATGATTTGTCTACTCGTATGCCCTGTATATTATATATAGGTGCATCGGCTTTTTCGGCTTCAATGTCGCTGATGCCTGTCACTGTCTGTGAAGGAGCACCCAGACCGCCGCATTCATTGGCTACACGGATGCTATATTGACCTGCGCCTGTATTTGCAGTGTCGTATGACGCATCTGTGGTGAATGCCACCACGCTGCCGTCTTTCACTATGGCATATCCGATGGCTCCCGCAACCGGCTGCCACGAAAGGGTAGTGCCGCTGAGTGATGCGGCCGGTGCTGCAAACTGTGCCGTGCGTGACTGCGGAGACCAGTCTGTGCCCAATACTTTTTCCAATGTATATTCGGCAGCTTTCTCTGCTGTTATCACAGGTTCGTCGGAGCCGTTGGCAGGACTACAGTTTGACAGCGAGCGTTTTGTCAGGTCGAGTTTGTTGCCGTTGGCATCCATCGAGCCATATTCATGCAGACGGAGCACGAGATTGGCTGTCATCTTGCCCCACCCTTCTTCCTTCGGGAGCTGTATGAATGTGGTATTCAGATAGGTGGCATGCGGAGAATCATTCCACGGACGGCCGAGATAGAACTGACCGGCAGCAGAAGCATCACCATCCACAATACAACCGTTGAACACCATACCGTAATATCCCGTCTGAGTATTCAGCGCAGTTATGTATCCCGCACCTGTGTTATACAATGTACACTGCTCAAACCACGCCGTACCGTCACCGTAAACATAGTCAGTCTGACCGGCAATGGTAGAAGTCTCGAAATAAGCCGAGCCATCAGCCTTGTTCAGATAATATGTGTCCTGTATTCCCTGTAGCATCACGTTCTTGTAAACGGCACGCTTTCCGCGCTGGCGGATGGCGAGTGCCTGTCCACGAGATTTCTTAATCTCCCAGTCACGTGCCTGACGCACAGTGAGGTCCTGCATGTAGACATCATTCTGGTTCTGGTCGATGAAGAGCGTAGGTGTCTGGTCCTGATAATTTGTCACCGTTGTCGACGGGCAGTTTGTTATCAGTACTCCCTCCATGCTCTCGCCTATAAGCGATGTGTTGCCCTTCACCTCGTTCTTTGCTGATGTTCCGTAGTCGTAAACTCCGTTGTGCAGGAATATGCGGTAACGCTGCGTCATGTCCTCACGGCTGTTCGCCTTTGCCAGCGCCACTTTCAGCTCATTGACGTTCTTCACTGCAGCATCGAATGGAGCGGCATCAAAGATGTAGCCATAGTCATCATACGACTTGTAGTTTGCCGTAAGCTCCGTATTGCTCTTCACCGTGTATTTAAAGTTCTCCTTGGTGCTTACAACATCGCCGTTGGCATCGGTCCAGTTCTCGAAGAGATAGCCCGAGGCAGGTTTTACAATCAGCTCAACCTCAGTGCCGTCCTCCATCTCGCCGCCTGCAGGTGTCCAGCTTATCTGTGCCGCATCGGCAGGAGAAGCCACAGCATTGAATGTGTATTTCTTAACATCGGGAGCAGTGCCGCTAAACATTCCGCTGACCTTGATATTGTTCAGACCGATATCCTTACCTACACCTTCGGCGCTGAAGAACACATCGTAAATATACACACGAACCTTCAAAAGGTCAGATGAAGCGATTATACCATTTATTGATGTCAGGTCTACAGATGTAGCCTTCAGACTTGCGTCATTGTTTCTGCTCAACTCAGACTTCTCAAGTACTGTCACCTCTGCACCGTTGCCCTGCTGCACAGTGATGTCAATCTTGCCGTGACCAGTTCCAAACTTCACCGCATGCAATGCAATGTTCTGCGGAATAAAGAATACGCCAGTTGCAGTCTGTATGTCGAATGTCACCACATCGGCGGCATCTCTGTCGGCATGACATATTCCGCATGTTGGCGTGAACGAAATAAATGACTCGCCGAATGCCTGTTTGTTCTGCGTTGTGAAAGCATCTGTGCTGTATGTTGCCGCAGCCTTTGTAAACATGGTCGACGGTATCTTTACGCCGTTCTCCGTAGCCTCGCCCGACATCCATTCCCATGTAATGCTGGCATCGCCCTCGGTAATCTCGGGCGCAGAGCCGATAAACTTCACGGCACCCACAGCCACGTCATTGCCCTCGACACTCATCACCTGCAGACGGTACTTCTTGGTCTTGTCAAGTGCAAGCTCAAGCACTTTCGGGTCTTGTTTATGCTCAAAGGCACCCGACTGCACGCTTACAGCCCCGCTGCCGTCTGTAGGCGTCGCCTTGACAAGCGCATAGTCTGTGTTGCTGCTCTGGCTTGTCACAAACACGCGGACTTTCTCCGTGCCTGTTATAAACATATCCATCGTCCTGTCGCTGTTGTTCACAACCACGGCCTTGCCAACATAATATTTAGTATTATCTTCGGTCACAGGGTCGATGAATGTACGGTCATTAGGATAATCCAAATACGACGCCAGTATCCAGTTTGTAGCCCTTACATTGTCTGGTGTGGTATAGAATATCTGATTATCAGCACCTACAGGTATCTCCGGTGTATAATACGCACGGTCGGGCGTGTTCCAGTTGTAAGGCATTACAACCGTAATGCTTCTCAGTACGCCGCTGGAGTGAGTATATACGTATGTGTCGCCTGTTGTCACTTCTTCCTTTGCGTTTGCCGCCGGCAATGCGTCAATCTTCACTGTAGCTCCTGCGCATGTGGGTATGGTCACCACCGAGTTGTCGTAGCGCAGCATAACATCGTGGTCGGCACCGGCAAACTTTGTCTGTGCGACATATATACCGCTGCCCGTTACGTCTATTCTGTCTGCTTTCACATTCCATGTCACGGTCACGTCGTTTGTGCGGTCAGCCATGTTCACCTTGTTCTTTGTGAATATAGCAGTGAGCGTCACGGTCTCCTTCTTAAACACGGTTTCCTGTCCCGGTGTATACACTTTTCCTTCTGCCGTCCAGCCAGTCAGAGTATATCCCTCTTTATAGAGTGTTGTGTTTACAGGTATCTTCACTGAGCGGCCGTCAGTGCCGTAACTGCCTGTCGACTGTGCAGGTACGGTTCCCTCCACACCAGTGTCGTTCACCTTATATATAATAGTGACAGTCTCGGGAGCCACCACCTCGGGTCCTGGCTCTATGTATGTCGCCGATGTCTCATACTTGGTCTTGTCTATCGTTCCGTCGGCAACGCCGTTCATATAGTTTTCCAGATTTGTATACCCATTGGCAGCCACGGCGTTTCCATCCTCAGCGTTGTTCTTGTCAAGCCCAACCTCGTCCTCATATCCGTCGGGCATTCCGTCGCCGTCGGAGTCACGCATATACTTGTCCTGTCCCTCCACAAACATACGCGGCATATTGTTGTAAGACACACCGTTAACCACATATGTTCCAGGATACGACAACTTTACATCATCGGGGGAGTCAATAACGCCCAACTTGTTGTTGCTTCCCTTAAATTGCGGATCAGCCGTGCCGGCAGCCTCAGCCAGCAGACGACTGTCCACCTCGTCGTAGCGCGGCAGCGATGCACCGGCTTTTGTCGTAACACTCATGAAAGCATCGTCAGCGGTCTCGTAATTCAGACCACTGAGTTCGTATGGCAGTTCCTTCAGTAGATATTTCTCAGCATTTGCTCCCGTGATGTTAATACCGCGGCTGGCATTACCGGCTACTGCACCATAATAGTTGTCGGCATTCACCTTGGCAAGCTCGGCATCGCTCCACGGCGTTGACTTGGGCGCATACTTGCTGGAAAGCTCAAACTTGTTGCCCGTGAGATAATATTCTCCGTAGTTTGGTCCTGAGGGAGTTGTGAAATAACGGTTTGAGCCTGCGTTTGGTCCCGGGCGCCAGTAGTTGTTGATCATGTACACCCGGTTGTAGCCCTTGCAGTCGGGATAGTTTTCGCCGCCGTAGCTTCCGTTGTTGTTTGTTCCCCAGTTGAAAAGCACGTTGTTTGCAAACTCCGAGTCCACATAGCGGTCATGGTCGCCGGGATTATTGCTCACTGAGCGCACTCCGTTGAATCGTGGTGAGCGCGACATTGAGTTTGTGATAAGCGTGTGGTGCATGGTGGAGTGCTCGCCTCCCCACTGCATGGCGTATGCACGTGCTCCCTTCGAGTTTTTCGAGTTATACAGTCCCTCTCCCACGATACACCACTGTATGGTGGTATAGTCGGTGTCGTATGCAGTGAGACATTCCTCCATCGACCAAGTCATCGAGCAGTGGTCAAGAATCACGTTGTCGCAGTTTTCCATGTCAAGTCCTGTAAGACTCTCACTGGGAATGTCACCTGCACGGAAACGCACATATCTGATTATAACATTGTTTTTACAGATGTAAAGAGGGAAACCAGTAATGGTAATGCCTCCTCCTGGAGCTGTCTGTCCGAGTATTGAGACATCGGGATACTGCATTTTCAGTTTGCTTGTCAGATAGATGGTGCCCGATGTCGCAAACAGAATTGTACGCGGTTTCCCTCCGTTGTCATGACGCAAAGCCCAGCGCAGCGTTCCTTCCACGAGGTTATTGTCAGAGCAGTCGTCCGTACGCGTCACATAACACACTTCACCGCCACGGCCGCCTGTGGTGTATTTACCATAGCCGTCCGCACCGGGAAACGCAAGCATCCTCTCTTGTGCCAGCGTCTCGCCTATCGGCAGTATTGCCAGGATAAGCGCGAGTAAAAAATAAAATTTTCTCATTGTTTTCGTAGTTATAATTCGTCAGTAATTCTCAATCTGCTGCAAAGTTACAAAAATTTTTCTGAAAAACAGAAAGAATTAATAAAAAGTTGGGTTTCTGCATCACTTTAGGTAGTAACTGCGAAGCTGATGAGCCTGCATATTACACTTTTCTGGACGAACTTTTGTTTTTTACAGAAAAAATCATTAAATTTTCATTTTGCCTCGTGCATGTCCTTCTGATGCATTGAGTCAAGTATCTCAATCGTTAAAATATTTCACTAACTGTTCTTTAGTTGTTTTCTTTTTATATAGAATTTTATACTTATAGTCCAACCTAATAGATAATGTCTTTATTTAAAGATATATAAGTCATATTATAGTCCAACCCAAGTCCAACCCCGGTCCAACCCAAAATCGTGTTTTTACCCCTATTCCTGACGTTTATGAAACAAATCTTATGTTTTCATATTTTTATGATGTAAAATAAAATTACAACATCCCCAATTCTCCATATTATATATTAATTCTTGAAAACATCACATTAAATGTTGATTTTACAACCTAATCACCAAGGTGACGAGGTCACAAACAGGCGAAATAATCTTTTATATAGCCGAATTACAGTAATATAACGCACATTCAGCATATTATATTCCCCATTTCACAATTTATACACAAAAATAGATGTTTCGGGTTGGGGCAAGGTTGGACTTGGGTTGGGGCAGGGTTGGACCTGGGTTGGACTATGAAAATGATTAACGACCTGAACATCAGTGAAATATCCCATATCGGGTTGGACTATGAACAAAACTTACTAAATTTTATTGAAAATTTAGTGCAGACTCATCAATCATGCGAACAAAATCTTGTTTTTGGCAAAATGATCATTTTGTCAGCCATCCGCTCTCAGTATTAAGTGACTCTGTGATTAAAAATAAAATAGGTGAGTAGTTGCTTCTTTATTCTATGTCTGCTGAATAAAAACAAAGAAGGCTGTGCCCGTGAATACTGCGGCACAGCCTTCTTTGTTGTTTTTGTTTTATGTCTTTTCACATAAAGTCATTGTATTTGTTATTTCACTACAACCTTCTTGCCGTTGATGAAACAATTATGTTCTTCGACAATACACGAAACTACTGCAAACGATCTATCTCATCTTTCGACAACCCCGTATATTTTATAATTTTATCCAACGGTTCATTAG
>Ga0129317_1000808_pt1 | contig 28394 bp, 29 predicted proteins | sample Cm1ome_FD_94430 | JGI IMG/M metagenome (GOLD analysis project Ga0129317, IMG submission 94430) | Eastern black-and-white colobus group fecal microbial communities from Wisconsin, USA - Cm1105 metagenome | ecosystem: Host-associated > Mammals > Digestive system > Large intestine > Fecal | place... | reverse complement strand
AGAGCCAGCACCACCGACAGGGGCACCGACACCAGCGAGAAGAACGCCGTGTTCTTTGCCGCCTTGGTGAAAGCCGTGTTGTGAAAGAGCTTTGTGTAGTTCTCTATACCTACAAATTCTTTTAAAACAGGGTTGTTAATAAGAGAGTAGTAAATTACTATGCAGAACGGAATGAAGAAGAATATCATCACTCCTATAAGGCTGGGCATGACGCAGATATTGCTGAATATCCGCTCGCCCCTCCTTCCGCACTGGTTTCGGGTCTTGTTTTTCATCTGAATACAACCTCACAAAATGTCTTTTGTTCTGAGTTTTCTGTCTGACCTCCATCATATCGTTCTCTGTAGATAAGTGTCCTGAGAACCCCCAAAAAGACGAAGATCAGACATATTTTTTTATTTTAACTATATCATGCTGCCACCGGGCAGTTTGTAACTGTATCATTTCTCCTTCTCAGCGGAGACTTTACTGTATAAAGATATATGATAATTCCAAGGCATACAGCACCGAGCAGAAACATTGACCGGCGGTATTCCCATGAGATGATGTCATTCATCATGAACAGCAGCTGTACCGCTATGAAAGGGATCACCATTATATTATAAAGGACAGCCTTGTTCTTGTTGAGCAGCTTTACCATGAGCCAGCCCCAGACTGCCGCCGCAGTACCGAGAGCCGTGTAGGCTATAAGGTCGGGGACATCGGAGAACATCGCAGAAGAAAGGCTTCCGCCGAACTTTGCATACTCTATCGTATGCTTGACTGCTGCATATCCGTAGTAGCCAACGTCCAGCCCGAGAAATGTGAGAAACAGGTCACGGAGCATTGCCTTCGCATCAACGTCCCTGTGTATTATCAGCAGTATCACCAGCGGCCATATGGTCATATCCGAGATGAGATCGCTCACACACAGCGGAACTTTTTCGTGAAGCTCCCCGAGGAACTGTCCTGCTATACCCATTGCAGCTCCTATCCACAGATAAGCTGTGGTCTTCATTATTTTCACAGTACCACTCCTGAACACACCACACTATATACACAGATCAGAACTTCATTTTCGTGCATATGGCAGCATTTTTTTGTACTATGAACAAGATCAGCCGCTTTGAGAACTTCCCCTCATTTTAATATAATACATCATTGACAAACCGTTGTCAATATCCCACAGTAGATTTTTACATTTTCTTTACTATATGGAATATATATATTAAGTGCCCTGATAAAGAGGCTCATAGAGGTCCTCAGCCGCCTCAGGCGACCGTTTTCAGCGCCCTCTTTCATAGTTCTCTTATATCATACACTGTCAAGATGACATTAACGTGACTTTTTTATAACAAATCTGTCACTTAACTTTTCAGAGAAATTGCCTCCTATATAATTAGACGTTTCAAAAGCCCGAATTGTGACAAAAGTTTTTAAAATTTTTCTGTCCTGCAAGCCATAATCAGCATTTTGTCTTTCGTCAAGGCGGTATACCGTAAAATTTTAGTCAATGTGACTGTTTTTCAAAACTGCTATTGACAATCCGCTCTGATTATGATACAATATTTTCTGTTGAAACGCCGTGCGGGTGTAGTTCAATGGTAGAATTCCAGCCTTCCAAGCTGGTTACGTGGGTTCGATTCCCATCACCCGCTCCATTTATTAGCAGCTATGGCTGCTAAAGTTTTCTGTGCGCCTTTAACTCAGCTGGATAGAGTAACTGCCTTCTAAGCAGTAAGCCGCTGGTTCGAATCCAGCAAGGCGCGCCACACCGAAACTCTCCGTTATATGACTCCATCTAATGGAGAGCTTCGTTTTTATTTATTGAATATGGTGGGTGTAGCTTAGCTGGTTAAAGCGTCGGATTGTGGTCCCGAAGACCGTGGGTTCGAATCCCACTATCCACCCTCATGAAATAGGCACTTTCGAGAAATCGGAAGTGCTTTTTTCGTTCCATTTCCTAATACTTTCCTAATATGAGTGCTCTGAAGCCCAATTCTGACTGCGATTAAAGAAGGCTTTGGAACACAAAAAAGAAACTGCTGACGGACATCAATCCTGTCCATGTAAGATGATATAACAACAGGTGCTCCTGACATTTCAAGAGCACCTGTAATCGTTTATTCAGTACCATTATGATCGAACAGTTCTGTGAAACAACTGGTAATGTAGTCCATCTCGGTCTTTTTAGCTGAATCATCAGCGTGACTGTAGACATTGAATGTTGTAAGAAAGTCTCCATGTCCTGCATAATCCTGTATCTGTTTCATCGAGAAACTGTTATTGTTTGCAAGAAGACTTATACAGGAATGGCGAAGCGCATGGAACTTTATATGCGGAAGACCGTTTGCATCGAGCAGCTTGTTGAAGTGAGATGTTATACTGTCAGGAGTAATGAGAGTTCCCACCGCATTCACACAGACAAAGTCCATATAAGCCTTGGTCTCCCTCGGCATGATATCATGAGTAGCTTTAAGAGCTTTCAGATAGTTATACAGGTCGTCGTTCATAGTGAAGCTACGCTCACTGCTGTCTGTCTTGAGGAAAAACTTCAGTATGATATCCCTCGGTTTCTTACTGCCTGTACGTCCTATGACTTTATATGTGCCGGGCGTAAGGATACTTGAATCTCCCACTATTACTGCCTGTCGTATATGTATCAGCCTGTTTTCAAAATCTACGTTATCCCATGTCAGACCAACTATCTCTGAACGTCGGAGTCCGAGTATCATCGCAAGGATAACAGGTGTTTCGATATACGAGCCTTTCGCAGCTTTTGCGAGAGCGTTAAGCTGCTCAGCATTGTAATAACTAGTAACTGATTTACTCTTTAACGGCTTATCTACGACATTCATGGGATTCTTGATGATAAAGTCGTTCTTCTCTGCATATCTGAACGCTGGGCCTATAAGGCTCAGCAGCTTATGTACCGTTTTTGGACTCTTCCCCTCACTCAGCTTATAACTGCAGAACGATTCGATATCCTTTGGTTTCAGATCTCGTATAGGCTTTCTGTTGGCAAAGTAAGGCTTCAGATGTGTTTCCAATGCGTTAAGATAATCGTTATATGTAGTCGGCGACAGCTTTGTTTTCTTCAGTTCAAGACAGTAAGCTGCACACTTGTCAAGAGTCCAGCCACCATATTCACTATCAACAACGCCTTCAAACTTAGCAATTATCTCTTTAGCCTTGTCCTCGCCCTTACGCTTGTTGATTTGCTCTCCCCTGTTATTCAGTCCCTTGACGCCAGTCGACAGCTGTTTCAACTTTCGCTTTCCTGTTGCATCCTTGATGTAAAAGCTAACGTGCCATATGCCTTTGTTAATATGAACACTATACTTCATGTTTATCCCTCCTAAGTTTTCTGCCGCAAGTTCAAAACCTGCGGCAGTCTCGTCGTTTTTGTCAGTTTCCGATAGAATTGCGATTGAGGAACTCAATCACATTCACCTTCGGTATCTTGAAGGTATATCCTATCTTGATATATGGGATCTCGTTGCTGCGGAGAAGTTCCCTCGCCCTGTTCTTTCCGATATGAAGCATTTCCTGAAGTTGCTTCACTGAGATGATATCAGGGTAATCCTTGAAGGCATTATCTGTTGTCATCATGTGTTGCTCCTTTCCGGTGGATTGTCGCTCCACCTATTTGATTAACAGTAGCGATGCCCCACACAGGAGCATTGCTATCATGCTTATGCACTACAATAGTATATAGGCGATTCGGACTACTCTATCGGTTCCTTATTACACTTGATATAGCCTTGTGACAGAGACCATCCTACATCACCATATTCAAGAATGTCATTGATCGTAGAAATTTGAAAGTTGGTGCTAAGATCAAATGGCTTTTTACTGTTACCTCTTTTGAAGTCGATACCTGTTTTAACAAAGGCCTCTCTTAACCCGTCTCTCAACTTATCTAAAGCGGCAGCGCTGTGATCACTTTCGTCGAACACTTTAGCTGCTTCCTGTATACGTGACTTACAATCGATAATGGCATCATAGTCGATACGCAGTTTATCACTGTATACATTTCCCTTGCTGTATAAGCGGAGGATGTACCTCACAAATGCATGTGGGTTTTCCTGCTCCTCAGCTTTGAGCTTTTGAATGAACTTGAGCTTGATTTCAAGAGTCTTGATAGCAAGCTCGTTAGGAACAAGTATTCTTCCTTCTGGCGAAGAATAGCTATAGGGCTCACAATCAAATACGTATGGATTATCCTTCGCTTTTTTGAATTCTTTCAGCTGCTCATACAACATATGTTCTATTTACCCTAAATCACCGGTATCGTAATCAGGAATGAGAACCGTGATGTTTTGCGGATTCTTCTTGTTAACTCTGACTCGACCTATGATCTGCTGAATAGCAATATAATCATAGCAGTGAGCAACAATGATCGTCACTTTGTCATCATGAATCGATAACCCGTTATTTGCGACCTTCGTAGGTAGCAGTACAGGTGAATCAAAGCAAGAGTTCATCGTGATCTTCCTGATTTCCTCGTTAAGCTCGTCATCCTGCCTGTCTGAGTAGATCTGCAGTCCTTGAGGTTTTAGTTTATCATTGAACTCACGACCTTTATCCTTATCGTTGAACAGCATCAATGTCTTGTAGCCATCTGCTGAGTTCTTGTTAATGTAATCAGCTAGTTTATTCTGATTACTAGGATCGTAGGTCTTGAATGTAATGTAGCCCCAGTCTGGCTTCATCAGGTAAAGATGTTGGATGCGCGTATGTTGTCCAAGCCTATGCATAACAATATCTTCTGATGAAGCATTAAGAATCCCTTCTGATGTAAGAGGTTGATAGAAAGAACCTTCCTCTGGTTCAAACTCAAGATCCCACAACAAAGGAGCTATGTCAGCTGGTGTTCCTGTAACATATATCCTTATGGTTCTGTCACGATTATTCTTAAGCCACCGTATCACTCTCTGAGGATATGATGAAAAGGTTGCATCTTCACTTAAGCAGTGAACCTCGTCACATATTACTATAAGCTTCTTGTCCGTAAACTCGGATTCTCGTCCGACAAAGCTTTGATATGTAGTAATTGTTACCCTCATATGCTTCTGTAGTTCCTTCAGCGTCTCAATAGGAACGCCCATCTTCTCAGCGAGTTCTTTTAAGAACTGAAGGTCATTACATAATCGAGGGGAGAGTACTAGTACATAGTACTCTCCAGAAAGATCAAATGTAATGTTTTCTAATGCATAGCTCTTGCCTGAGCCAGTTTGAGTACATATGAAGATTGCTTGTCCCCAGATAAGTTCACGTATTTTTTCCTTATCGAAGAAATCTGCAAGATATTTGTTAGAGGGGACTACTGTTGTCTCAACAAGTCTACTCGCATTAACTAAGGTTTCGTTTGATGTAGCTTCAGCTGCTTCTTTCTTACGTTCAGTAATAAGCTGCGACCATTCTGCGACATCTTTACATCCTACCTTATAGTAGCAAGTCCTGCAGTCGTTACAGTCGGGATTCAGTTCACACCGCTTTTCTTCTTCAAAAAATACATCTACTTTTGTGCTCATGTGTTTCACATCAAGCGTTTTTGATTCTATTACCATTTAGAGCGCCTCCTTTAGTGTTACTCCTCTGTATACCCAGCAGTTGCCGGCTGAGGTGCGCTTTTTGTGTTTGATGATTTTTCTGCTCTCATTGGCTCTGTTGAATGCCTGTGAGAAAGCAGTGACATCTTTGAATGTGTCGCCGTATACATTACGGAAAGCAGTGTATAGGTCTTGAGTTGGTGTAAACGCCTCTGAATCAGAGAAGTCACAGTAACATTCACTGAAGTTGCGTATAAGGTCATATTCTTCCGAACTCGGAGCAAAGTGAAGCATATTGTTAAATTGCTCCCTGCCAGAGAACTGGTAATTGTTAGCTTTAAGCTTCAAATAACACTTCATTGCTCTAGTAGCAACCGCGTCTCTCTCAGCCATAAGCTTATTAAGTAGGTTCGGATCCTGCTCTTCTTTCGGGATCGATACCTCGAACGGAATTGTAACAAGTCTTCTTTTAAATGCTGGATCACTTGTGGTATACCCAACACTGATATTATTATTACTTGCTATCAATATCTTGCAAGTGCTCAAAAACCTTATCTGCTCCTGACCTTTAACATCACCGTTGATGTAGTCGTGACCTGAGAGATTCTTGAGTTGTCCTAATGCTTCCATGTTGAGGCATATAGTGCCTTCATCAGCTGATGCATTCACTCTTGCAAACTCCAATTCACTCATAGCAAACCTGCTACCGAGCAAGTTCTTCATAGAAAGATTCTTTACTCCAGAAGGGGTTAAGAATGATTGGATGTATGAAATATAGGTGCTCTTGCCATTATCACCTTTTGGACCCCAAAGGACAAAAATGACCTTAGCTTTAGCATCGGAAGATATACAGTATCCCAGACATTGCCATAGCAGCGCTATCTTAACAGGATCACCACCTGCGATGTCGTTGAAAAACTTATCGGTCAAAGGATGATAAAGAATATAGGATTGATCGATATAGTTAGCTTCGACTTTTATGGTCGGAAAGTAATCAGGAACACGGGCTAGAAGTTGCCCTGTTTGATTATCAACGTACCCGTTCAAGAAGAAGGTAAAACGCTCATCGTTAGGAGTTCCAAGAAAATAATCTGCACGACACATTGCTTCACTAAGGATACCATCACATACTGAACAGCTGGTAGGTTCAAATCCGTACATTGTTATTATAAGATTAAGTATTGCTTGTACCATGAACAGTTTGTTATATCGTACATACACTTTGTCCATAAGCATATACCTATCATTTCGATACTTATATAACCAACGATTGGTGTTAACTACCATCACAATCTTCCAAAACTGATCATCGGTCAATGTTCCAAAACCATGTTCAAAATACGCAGTTTTTCCCGTTGTAGGCTGATACTGTGGTCCAGCATATAAGTTGGGAGGTGTATAAGGCATTGGTATACCATTAACTGTAAGTATAGAAGGCGATCCGTTATGAGGATTATGGCTACAATTATAGTCAACTCCACATGCTGGACTTACTTCAGATTTCCCATAAGGTGCAGGAAGTAGTTGGACATCAGGTGGCTTTCCACTTGCGTCCATATTTGGGACAAGAACTTGAGTTGTTTCTGATGTCTTCGTCACCGCTGAGGTGGAGGGCGTATACCCCTCCACGTTCTTTGGTGAGCCTTCTATTGTTGATATGGAAGATGTACACATACTGCTTGTAGGCAGCGATGTAGCATCAGCTGTAGTTCCGACCATAGTAACGTCCGGGTTGCCTTTACATTGGGGATTAATGAGTGTAGGGTCGAATTGAAACAGCATCTTCATCTCACACTTCTTAAAAAGCAATTGAGGTTGTTGAACGTCAGGTTGTTTTCCACTTGCGTCCATATTTGGGACAAGAACTTGAGATGGTGCAGGTGTTCCTGTCTCCGATGATGTTGATGCAGGACTCATTTCAGCTCCTTGAGAAGTGTTGTCAGACGGTGTGACAGTTTCACCATTAATGACTGAGTAATCATTCGGATTCATTTAGATTTCCTCCTTCCATATAGCTCTTAGAATACGATCATGGTCAGTCCCGGACCTTCGTTCTCGTCGAGATTTATAGGTTCAACAAGCTCGAATGGAAGACCTGATGCGATTCCCATTGCTGTTGCTTCCAACAATGAAGCCTTTGCCTTGGACGGCTCTTTTGAGTTACTCTCGCGTGTTTGTGACTTTGTTACGTCACGTTTCTTTTTGTTAGTATCCATAACGATACTCCTCCTTTAATGATGTAATGCCTTCATGAGATGAAGGATGCGCTGTCAGCGCATATGCTGACAGCCTGTTGAGTTGTTGTATGAAATGTGCTATAATATATTATACTCAAAGGAGTTCGGAGTGTCCTCGGAGCTCATTCGGAAAATGTTCGGAAATTTTGCTACACTAACAGAAGGAGGTATAGTATGGATTTTAACACGAAGAGAGAATTGCTTACATCGGTGGTTGAGACACTATATGAAGTTAGTAGCATATCCTTCAATGGAACAGGATTGGACAGATACAGCTATCATGTTAACAAAGTTAAGTTTAATAAGAAGGGTGAGGAGAGGTTCGAAAAGGTGTTCCGTTACACATTTATAGAGAAGAAGCCTGTATATGACAATCCTCAACGTCAAAAAAAGGAAGAACCGATTCCTAGAATCCCCACTTTTAAGAGGGCATTGATGTGGCTCAGAGACTTCTTTAAGATGGGAATTGTGCCTGAATCGTTGATCAAACGTCAAGATGAAGAACTTGATGCATGGGGGAAAAAGCTTTATGATTGCTATATGGATCTGATTGATGTCTTGTTTCTTGATCGTGGTAGCGGAGAAGATGAAAAGATAGATTGTGAAGTGATTAGAAACAAACTATCAAACGTCATAAAGGAAAGACTGTTAGGTCAGAAAGATTGTGATGGTGCTTCAACGCCTTGTATTCCTCAAGCCTATAAAGTCGATTCTAAGCCTTCTCCGAGGGAGATAGCTGCTATCCTTGGTACAAAAACTTCCTTAGATTCCTTAGTAGCGAAAGTGCCGAAAGGTCGATTTGGAGAATTACCGCACAAAGAAGAGTTACCTCAAGAAGTTGATTATATGTACAACTATGAAGACTTTAACAGAGATATCGATAATGCTAACAATACTCTATCTCGGTTGTCAAAGGAGCTTGATGAACATCGATTGTTTTCTCTTAATAACAGCGTTTCGGACATTAGTACGAAGCTGATGTACTTCAAAGAAAACCTAAGTTTTGAGAAAAAGCAGCATACATTGAACGTTCTGAAATCAACTTTGGAGCGCTTCTTCAAAGAAGAGGAAACTCAACAGGAGCCATTACCTAAGCCAAATCCTGATACCGTAACAAGATATGAATTATGGCTCTATGAGAAAAGGACTCGTACATACCACGCTTTAAAGGCATCCATTGATAAACTCAAACGACTTACAGATCATGAAACTCAGGATAAGATTCCGCTGACAGGAACACCGGAAGAGAAAGCAATGATCTGTCTTAAAAAAGCAGGTTGGTATGATGGACGAAGTGTTGATCTGAGCGAAGTTAAGGCATTTTATGAATCGGGTGGTATTACATTACCTACAGGAGCGGAGAACTTTCTGAAAGAATATTATGGATTGAATGATGAATGGGCATTATATGAGGTTACCGAAAATGGATTGCAGGAGACAGGACGTTTCATATTCAAGTTGTATCCAATGTCCGATTCTCCTTACGATAACGATAGATACTTTGATGATGAATATTATTCCACCCCATTTCAAGACAAAGTTGAAGCCTTTGCTGAAGATGATCTTGTCTACATCGGTGATATTGGATATAAGTATCCAGCCAAAGTGTACCTTGGAAATACAGGCAAGATTTATACAGAGCAGTTAGGATTAATACGCTGCTATGATTCAGTACCAGACATACTTATTAACAACTACAAGTCAGTATCTGATGAGTCAACAGATAGTACATTTATGAATAACTTCAAATACGCTGACAATTGGGAGTATGTCACCATGAGAAGGTACTAAGAATCTTAGTGATACTAGAACGTTCTTTATAAAATGACTTTATATCAGAGTTCTGAAGCCACCTGCACAGGCTTTATTGGGAACCCCTACTACGACGAGAAGGGCGTTTGTGAGGTAACCGTGTATGATTGCTCATAGATGGCTACAAAACGCATCGTAGAGGCGATTTGGCTAAATAGTATAACTAGACAAAAGGTTTGGACGTGTCGATTGACACGCCCTTCTTTTTTACGTCATTCTAAAAGTTCTTCGATACTCTTGTCATGTCCGAATGCCAACTTCCATTGGTAATCGCCTGTGGCTTGTTGTACGTGCTGTTTGAACTGCATTACATCAGTCCAGTCATTCGCATACATCTTGCCATTTACAAAGCTGACAGGATTCATTACGATGTGGATGTGATAGAAGGAACGAGGCTTACCTCTGCTGTTTTCCATAGTCTGTTCGTGGACACCGAACAGAAGCTGATACTCATTACTGAAGAAATTTGCTATGCGGTATCCAGCGTTCACAGCAGCTTCGAGATTACGGAACCTTGTATCAAGCACGACAACAAAGTGTACGACCTGATTTCCACTGACCTTACCGAAGTACTTCCTCACAGCCATAAACTGATTCAGAGCATCGTCGCTCCGAACATTGACAGCTCCACAGTACTTAGTGTGACCGCCAGTAACATAGTTACAGCAATTGATTAAATATTCATTGCCAGCATCAGCATGTGTGATTACTTTAATAATTCCCATAGCTGATCGACCTCCTTTCTTATCTCTTCCTTCTCGGAGCATTCTCTTCCTGCCATTCTGACACAACGATTCACGATATCCTCCAGCCTGCACATCACTTCAGGTGTAACAGAATGATCGCCGTGGAGAGCACGTGTAGTAACATATGCCGAGAAGCTCATATCAGAAGCCTTAGCAGCTTCCTCTAAAGTTTTAGCATCCTCGGGCTTCATCTTCATGGATTTGGTGACAGTTTTCATGTCGTTCTTGTTTTTTCTCATGGTGTTTTCCTCCTGTTTCTATATGTGTTATAGTATATAGAGAGTGTAGTATCTATAAGATATAGAGTCTTATAGTATCTCTCTTACACTTGGTTTAAAGGCAGCACTTTGCCAGTATACGGTAAATGTATTACCGTATACTCGGGCAGGCTACCTGCTTGTCCCCGTGAAGGAGACAGCGTAGCGTTCTGCAATGAGTCTCACAGTCCGAAGACCACTTACCCATCACTTATATGTTGTATAGGTAATACTTTTACACGTATCCCGATATATCATCTCTTTTCGATTGTATATCATTGATATGCCTCTATGTCAGGTACTGATTATACGATAATGGCTGACCACATAGAGACCGCTACGGCGGATCATAGGAGCATAGCAAACGGAAGGAGGAAACGATGTTTACAAATGAACGTTATCTGACCTGTGGAGTTGACAGCACGATACCGCTGGAACTTCAGCTGTTCATGTGGGAATGCGTGGAAAGGATGCAAGGTACGAAGGACTATCTTCAGGTCTTCGAGCTTACGGCATCAGGCCCGATGCAGAGCATATCTCACTCGTCAGAAGAACCCGAATACCACATGGAATATCTGATACCCTCAGATACTCCGATCACAGCCAAAATCTACATCATAGACGACGGCGATCACTCAACAATGCTGCTTGCAGAAGAATACTGATACAAAAACGAAGCTCCTGCCTTAACCGGTAGGGGCTATTTTTATGCCCTGAGGAGGACACTACTATGGAAGAAAACAAAATTTACTGCTCACACTGCGGAGCTCTTATCGAAGACGATGACTACGAAACCGTAAACGGTGATATCGTCTGCACCGATTGCTACGAAAACCACACCACCACCTGTGACCGCTGCGGCTCTGTTATCTGGACTGATGATAGCTACGGCGACGAATACACCACGCTCTGCTCCAACTGCTATCACAACCACTATACTCGCTGCAGCTGCTGTGATGCTCTGCTCCATGAGGACGATGCCTATCACCTTGATGGCTACGATTACTGCAGCGACTGCTACCATGACGAAGTTGACAAGAACAGAAGCATACACGACTACGGCTACAAGCCTGAGCCTATCTTCTATGGCGATTCTCACCGATATTTCGGCGTAGAGCTTGAAATTGACGGTGCTGGAAAAGACTCAGACAACGCCGACGAGCTTCTTGCTATTGCCAATAAGGACGAGGAGCATATCTACATCAAGGGTGACGGCTCACTTGACGACGGAATGGAGCTAGTCACACATCCCATGTCTCTTGCTTTCCACAAGCAGTATCAGTGGGCAGAGATCATGAAAAAGGCTATATCTCTTGGATATCGCTCACATCAGACTTCTACCTGTGGACTTCACGTTCATGTGAACCGTGACTGCCTCGGCGATAACCGTGAGGAGCAGGATGAAACGATAAGCAGGATACTGTACTTTGTGGAGAATCACTGGAATGAACTACTGAAATTCTCACGTCGCTCTGAATACGCCATGAACAGATGGGCAGCTCGCTACGGCTTTGAGAAGACAGGCCGTGAGATACTGGACAAGGCTAAAAAAGGCAACAATGGTCGATATGCCGCTGTAAATCTTATGAACTACGCAACCATCGAGTTCAGAATGTTCAGGGGAACGCTGAAATACAACACTTTCATCGCTGTTCTTGAGCTTGTCAACGCTATTATCGATGCAGCGATCAACAACACCGACGACACTCTGTCCAAGCTGTCATGGCTGGATTTTGTAGGCGATATCAGTGAGCCTGAGCTGATAAAGTACCTGAAAGAACGGAAACTTTACGTCAACGACGATATCAACGAAGAGGAGGAAATGTGATATGTGTGCATTATTCGGATGGCTCGATTATAGAGGAATTGTCCCATACAGAGTGCTCAGAAAGCTCACTCAGGCTCTGGCAAACGCAGCTGAGGAAAGAGGAACAGACGCTGCCGGTATCAGTTATATCAACAGCGGAAGAGTAACGATATTCAAACGACCGAAGGCAGCGCACAAGCTGCACTTCAACGCTCCCGACGGTACAAAGGCTGTTATGGGACATACAAGATTTGCAACACAGGGCGATAAGAAGCAGAATTACAACAATCACCCGTTTGCCGGTCACGCTGACAAGGAGTTCGCTTTTGCCCATAACGGAGTCCTCTGGAATGACAAGGAGCTCCGTCGAGACAAGGTTATACCTGATACATATATCGATACTGACAGCTATATCGGCGTTCAGCTTATCGAGAAGCAGGGAAAGCTTGATTTCGACAGCTTGCAGTACATGGCAGAGACTGTTGAGGGGAACTTCACTTTTACCGTGCTCGACCAGACCAACAGCTTATACATTATAAAAGGAAGCAATCCTATGTGCCTGCTCCACTTCGAGACAATAGGCCTTTTTGTATACGCATCAACAGAGTCGATCATGAAGAAGGCTCTGAAACAGCTGGGCCTGCATAAGTTCGAGAGCAAGCGCATCGATACGAACGAAGGCGATATCCTGTGCATCGACAGAAATGGAAGGATATCGAAGTCGCAGTTTCAGCCCAAGATATATCGCTCGAAGTATCTGAGCTGGTACGACGACGAGCCTTATTATAACGTGCATGAAGAACTCTTGCTCGCCTATTGTGGCTGTTATGGCGTTGATACCGCTGATGTGGAGCTGCTGCTTGAGTTCGGCTATACCTGTGACGAGATCGAGGATATGCTCGCAGACCACAGCCTGCTCCATGAGACTCTTTGTGCTATCAAGGGGGAAGAGGAATACAGCCTGCTTGAGGCGTTCTGAGCAGAGACAAAGATAACCACGAAGCGAGAGCACCGTGGTTATTTTTTGTTCCAAGTTCCGAATGTTGTTCAAGTTTTAGCAATGAAGATATCTTATATCTATGAGATTCTCAGTCTAAGTTCCATCTCAAAACTTGCTTGACACTTGGAACATGGAACACTACTTCTCTCTTGTCACTGTAACTGTCTTTTGTCTCGCACTATATATAGGGAAAAGACCAAAAGTGAAGATACCTAAAAATGATTTTACGGTATATAGGCGAAAACAGCAGACAGCTTTATCAACGCTTATCGTTGAAGCTGTGCTTGTTGAAATGAAATCAAGTAAAACAATTCCGAATGTAAGCCAAATTCATGAATTGATAGGTGTTTACAAACCTCAAACTATGTGATATCATTGACTTACAGGAGGCGGTCGTATGAATGATTATGAGTATTTGCAGCGTTGGCTTGATAAAGAAGCTGATGAGAATGAAACTATAGATGACATACTGAAAAGCAAAGATATAACCAAAGACCATGCGCTGACTTGTGCTGAAAAGTTCCGGAGCAAGTTCTATGAGTTGCTGAAAAGCTGTTGTATCCGGTTTGATAATATCAGCGGAATAATTATGGGAGTATGTGAACTTATCAGGCATGATAAAAGCGAAGAAGCAATATTTCTTTATACTTCCATTATAGCAGAAAAAGGGCTGTTATTCAGTAATCATACTGATGCTGATCAGCTCATATCGCTATGGCTGGAGCATGGTGAAAAGGTCAGAATACTGACGAAAATGTTCGCTTTAGCACCTTCTTATAAGAAACGTCTCGATCAGTTGCAAAGAGTCAATGAAAAGAAGCTTTCTGCTGAAATTGAGCTTGAAGAACAGGCGCTGCTTTATAGAATGGCATTGCAGCATAAGTTCCTCAACAGTGACAGTGATAAGAATATCCTACTTGAAAACTTAGGCGAACTCATACGCTGTGTAAACGCAAACGAGCATTATCGCTGTATAAAGCCTTATATTTACAGTGCGGTACTCAGCCGAAAGCATAAAATGATGACGAGCAGAAGGAATTACAGCCCAAATCTTAGTGAGATTTTCAAATACATGGGCTATAAGATAGGCGTTGATAACGGTAAAAACTACGACACATACCAGTCTTATCTTGAACTTTATGAGCAGCTCAGGCGGCATTATTCCGATGAGTGTAATATTGAGTTTTCAGACTATTGCTTTGCAGAACTCAGCAATCTCAGCGAGTGGTATTATGAAAATTGTGAACCTAATGAGGAGATACCAATGACGCTTGAATATGCGGTATCATATTATGCAGAGCGAATTGATCTTGGTGATGTAACCGTTGAAGGGGAGAATCCTTTGCTTGAAATAGCATACGAAAATGTACTCTCCAATGCTGATAACTGGGTGGATTTTGTCAATGCCATGCAAAACGGCGATAATATCGCAAGATTCTGTGAAAGATTGTATACCGAAGCGAACGCTGCAAAGATATGTCCCGACAAACGTATTGCTATGCAGTATGCCAAATTCTACCTGATACTGTTCATGGAGGAATACAATCGCAGCTTGATTATCGAAGCGGCAAAACAGTTCCGATAGATTCAGAAAAAACAGAACTATTTGAGCTATCTTTTCTATAAGGAATGTGGTATCCTTATAGCAGAGGTGATAAGGATGCTTATGAATGGTAAAATCGTTCATGATTGCGATGAACTGCTCAGGAATTTCAGCATAGAAGATGTGCTGAACGGCTATTTTACGGGTGAACTGGAGATATTCCTCAGAAGGATCGGTGAAAGCAAAAAGGCTGACAGCGTTGTGGCTGTCAGTCCTGATAATGCGTATTTACTTATGAAGCTCTATGACATCTTTGATTTGCCGTATGAGCTTTCGGACGAGGAGATCAGGACTCGTTTTTTCTGAACGAGGCTATCTTTTCTACGATCTCAGCGATATCGGTCGCTTCTTCGTCGGTAAGAGGTAAGAGTGCTTCCTGTATGCGGTGCATAGCTTCACTGTGAGAAGGCTTGATATCTGCCGATATATCGAGAAGTTCTGACAGAGGGAGCTTCAATCCCTGCGATATCTTATACAGAGTATCTATAGTCGGACACTTCTCGCCACGTTCAACTCTGCCAAGATAAGCAGGGTGTATATCCGAGGCGAGAGCAAGCTCTTCCTGACTCATTTTACGCTGTACACGAAAGTCGTGTATCCTTGCACCTACAAGGTACGATATTTTATCACGTTCGATCTGCATCTCAAAACTCCATTCATCTTGTTATATTATAACTGTAATGGGTTTTTGCATACATTTCAACGACCTTTAGAGCATAATATATATGCTGTTCATGTTGACTTTCAACAGAAAATATGTTACAATTTTAATGTACGATATCACTATCGTACAATCGATTTAGCACAGGGGGAATGATTATGGCAAAAAAGATACGTTTTCCGTTGAAAATGAACGGAACAGATGTAAGAACAATCGAAGAACTTCGTGAACATTTTGATCTTGAAAGTGTTCTCGGCTATTTTGCAAACGGAAAGCTTGTAACATGGCTGCGTGATCGTTATTATGATAATGAGGCAGATGCTGTTGAGCAGATTGATCCGGGCGATGCTGCTCTGAATGCAAAAATCTGTAAGGCAATAGGTGTTGACTATGCAGATGACGAGAGCGAAACTGACCTTGAAGCAATAAGGCTTCGCAATGAAAAGCTGATGAAACTCAGACAGCTTACATCGGAACAGAAAATCATAGATTCCGTGGATATCGTTGCGTTTTCACAGGACGAGCTTTTCGATATCCTTGATGAAGATACAAATGATGTGTATCTCTGCGGCGAACAGTTCTCAATTCCACTCGGAAGAAAGAATATACGCTATACAGGCGTAACGAGGCCGCTTGTACTGCTTGGCAAGAATACTCTGAAAGATTATGAGACTAACGGTATAACCTTTGAGAATATGAGGTTTGAGGAAGGGGTATATACTCCCGAACCGGAAACCGAGGCGAAAAGTGTCGGAAGCTGCGGAAGTTATACAAACAAAACCTTCGTCAATCAGCTTCTATCGGCTTCGGAAGCTGAAAGAGCTGAAAGAATGTACGACAGCATAGCACAGGCGATCTCAGACATTGATTTCGATATTGATGCTGATGTTCATAATATGAAACGTATAATAAACGATGCTCACATTTGTGAAGCAGGCAGCAGATTTATAGAGAGTTTATAATGGAGGTATTATTATGACAGATAATAATGTTAATGAGATGAAGCTTGCTAAGTTTGAGTCGTTTGTTCAGAATATAGTAAATAAATTAAGCTGGGTAACCCGTGTTTATGATCAAGAAGGTTATTCATGGGATATGAACTTCCCAATTGATATAATATTTGGTACAACAAAAAATAACGGTTACTCAAGAAAAATCGACTTCTGTTTCACTGCACAAAATGGAGATTTTGAGGAGAATGTTGAAAGACTTGATAATTGTGATTTAATGGAATTTGAGTGTAGAATAAAGTATTTTAAAGCTGTAAAAACAAATCACGATACAGCCATTGCAAATATATTTGCTGCATTAATGTCTCTCGCTGTTGACAGAACAGACTATGAAGAACGCCTTTCAACAGTGTGCGATGTTGCTGTAATGCTTGATATCAACGATGATGAAATGGATGATATAGTACAGGCAGTCAGATTCGTATATCGTGATATAAAAGCTGAAGATGTTGCTTTGAAAACAGAAAGCTGTCAGAAGTTCTTTAAAAAACTCATACCGTCTTCGTAATAGCTTTAGCTATTGAGTAGTAATATTATTTGGCAGGTGATAATAATGGTCAAGAAGATACGTTTCCCGTTGGATATGAACGGAACAAATGTAAGGACGCTCGAAGAGCTTCGGGAGCATTTCAATCTTGAATGCGTTCTCGGCTATTTTGCAAACGGTAAGCTGACCGCATGGCTGCGTAACCGCTATTATGACAGCGAAGCAGAGGCAATCGAAAAGCTTACGATCAGTGACAGCGAGCTTGTTTCTAAGATATGTGCTGTCTTAGGCGTAGATTTCACAGGCGAAGACCTGAATGTATTGCAGATATCACGAAGATACCAAAAGCTTGTAAAGCTGCGTCAGTTCACTGATGATAAGGAAATAATAAGTGCAGTGGACAATATTGCTGTTGATCAGAACGATCTTGCGGACATTCTTAGCAATGATCCTGATACGGTATATCTGCTTGGCGAAAGCTTCAAGATTTCTCTTGAGCATAAGAATGTGTGCTATATCGGCATAAACAAGCCTGTTCTGTCTATCGAGGGTAGTGACCTCGGTATGTATGATGAGAATTATATAAGCTTCAAAAATGTTGACTTTGAAGACGGCACAGACTACTATACGCATTGTAACAGCAGCAATGTGAGAATACGGATATAGAGGTGATACGATGAGCCTTAAAGATGAACTTATAAAATATGTCGATGCAGGCTATCCCATAATCTACATAAACTCCTTCGAGGAAGTCAAGACTGACGGCATTATCAAAGAGGTGCTTGGCGGACGTGAAGGTCTTGAATGGAACGGAGCGAAAGGCTTTATAGATTTCAAGACAAAGCAGCCGCTTATAGCAGGAAAAGGACTTGCTGAAACGCTGAGACTTCTGAATACAGACGATGAACTGGATAGAAAATACCTTGTACTCAAAGACGTTGCAGGCTATCTGGAGGAGCAGGAAATAACAGCTGTCCTGAAGGACATCGCTTTGCAGATATCACAGGGACTTGATACTGTTATCATAATCGTGGCTTCTATAGTAAAAATACCAAAGGAGCTTGAGAAGTTCATAACTATTGTTGAACTGGAATACCCTGCACAGGACGAGATAAAGCAGCAGATAAAGCGGTTTGCTGAGGAACAGGACGCACCTATATCGGACGAGCTTCTTGAAGAGATGTCGATGTCATTCAAGGGACTGACTGAATTTGAAATTGAAAGTCTGCTTGCGTCTGCACTTGCACAGAACGGAATGTTCACAAGACAGGATTTGAAGCTGATTTTCGACCAAAAACAGCAGATGATAATGAAGTCAGGCATACTTGAAATGATACCGCTGAAAGAACGTCCTGAGGATATAGGCGGCCTGGAGAACCTCAAAACATGGCTCAGACGCAAGGCAAAGGTATATAAGTCTATCAATAAGGCTATGGATTTTGGTGTCGATATGCCAAAGGGTGTTCTTATTGCAGGTGTACCCGGTTGTGGAAAGTCGCTTGTTGCCAAAGTAACAGCACAGCTCTTTGAAGTTCCGCTTCTAAGGCTTGACATGGGTAAGATAATGGGCAAGTACGTTGGAGAGTCCGAGGAGAATATGCGTAAGGCAATTGCTCTTGCAGAGGCGATATCTCCCTGTGTGCTGTGGATAGACGAGCTTGAAAAGGCTTTTGCGGGTATTGACGGTTCGGGCAGCGAAGTGACAGTAAGACTTTTTGGTACATTCCTCACATGGATGCAGGAAAAGACAAGTCCTGCGTTTGTTATAGCAACTGCCAATGATATAACAAAGCTGCCGCCTGAGCTTATGCGTAAAGGTCGATTTGATGAGATATTCTATGTTTCGCTCCCGAATAAGACTGAGCGCAGGAAGATATTTGAGATACATATTTCAAAGCGCAGAAAGTCTGACCTGAGCAGTATCGACCTTGATAAGCTTGTTGATAAGACCGAGGGATACAGCGGTGCTGATATCGAAGGAGTTGTCAAAGATGCAGTAGAAACCGCATTTGCCGATGATAAGCCAAACATCACAACTGATTACATCATGACAGCAATAAAAAGTACACATTCACTTTCTGAGATCATGAAAGATTCTCTTGATAAGCTCTCAAAGGAATATCAGAATCGTAAGTTTAAGAATGCTTCTTTATAGGAGGAAATATGAAAACTGAAATTCTCACACAGGATAATGCCGAAAAGTTTGCCGATATACTGCGGAAAGCTGTAACAAGCTATATCGACAATAAGGATACCGTTTCCACAAGTGACTGGCTCAGGGGATACCTTACAGCTGAAATGCCGAATAAAAGTGCTGATGAAATAGCATTGATAACAGAACAGATAATCAGCACAATAGCTGCTCATGAAAAGCAGGTCATATCATTGAAAGAGGCTCTGACATCAGGGAAATCTGTTGAAAAGTGGTTCTCGGACGAGCTTGATAAGGAAAAGTCGGCAGGAGAACAGGCTAAAGAGCTTGTAGAGTGCCACGTTGAGCTTGCCAAAGCTGCTAATGAATATTCAGAAGAAGATGAACAGCAGGAGATCGTTGAAGTAGAAGAGATACCGCCCGAAGAATGGAATGATGAAAACTGGAACAAGTATAAAATGAAGGATCTTGTTTCAGAAACAGTCAGACAGGCAGGCGAAACAGCTCTTAAAGCTACTGCAACCGATCTTTATCAGAAAGTCACTGAATATGGCTTTAAAACGGTGCTTTGCGACAAGGAATTGATAACAGAATCAATTATGAACGGTGCAGGTCAGGGCATAAAGGCTGCAACTGCCGGTGCTCTTGAAATAGCAAGTGAGCGCAATATACTTCCGAGAACGGGAAATAGCAAGACTAAGGCGGTTCTTGCCGGTCTTGCAATTGAAAATGTAAAGGTGCTTGGAAAAGTCGCAAAGGGTGACATCGGACTTTCTGAAGGTCTGGCAATGATTAAAAATAACACCATAGCTACTGTTTCGACTATAATCAAGGAAAAGATTGGTATGAAAGCGGGAGCAGCTATCGGAACGATATTCGGTCCGGCAGGAACAGCAATAGGTGCTTTTGTTGGCGGCGCAGTAGCTAAATTAGCAGGAACAAAGGTTGGAAGTAAGATAGTAAGTACCGCCAAAACAGTATGTTCGGCAGCTAAAACTGTTGTCTCCAAAGCGGTAAGTACTGTAAAAAGCGGTGTAAGTAAAGTTGTAAGCGGAGTGAAGAGCTTTTTCAGCAGGTGGTAAGTATGATGATATCTATCAAACTCAACGGCAACACTATGAAACGCTGTGCATTCTGCAAGAACTGGTATGATCCTGCGAATCAGCACATACAGCCACAAGATCCACGCCATTCTCTATGGAAATACGACTTGAATGCCAAATGCAAGTGCATGAAAAGGAATGTGGACATGGGTGCAGGGCAGCGGTGCGATAAGTTCGAGAACAAGATCACTTAAAGGATGTGATATTATGAACAGGTTTGAAAAGAAAGCAAACGAGATATGCGATATGGCTGCCGAAAGAATAAGGCAAATGGGCTTGTCAGACATAACAAATATGCGATATGAGATATGTGCAGATGTTACAGTCCAGCCTTCCAAGTATAGTTTCTATATTACCCGTGATAATGACAAGGGACAGGCTGAACAAACTCTTGCTAAGCTGAAATATGAAAAGCTGTACTACACCTGCAATATATATGAAGCCGATCTTTCTATGGAAAATGATATCGAGGCAATAGTCCGTTTCCTTGTAAATGCAGCAGCATATCCTTTAAAATACGAAACAAAGGATAATGCAGTTATACAGTCGATCGACGTGTTTATTGAAGACTGTAATACCGCTGCAAGCCAATGCAAAGCATTTTGTCCTAAAACTAAGTCGATCAACGTTACTTACATAATAAACGACATTGTTAAAAGAGTTTACGAGCGTCTTGCCGCTTATAAACTTACGGACGAAGGTTATGAGCTTCATTTCGTTTCCAAAAGTTCAGACGCAATAGATTTTCAGGTTTCTATAACCCATATCGGTTATTCTGTTCCGATAATACCGCCGCTCCCTAATAAAAAAGACTTTCTGAGCTTTGAGAGCTATAAAAAAGAAATACCCGATGTTAATACGGAGGATACAAACGCTTCTGTCAGAATTGAGCAAATTATCGATAAGTGTAACGATGATGCCGCAAAACAGATAGCAGATCAGATCAAGACCCATCAGGTTCTGAAGAGTTTTGAGAAGATAGTATACGACAAGTATGTTGTGAAAAAGAACTTCCCTAGTCCTGAACAGATGTGGGAAGAGTTCAAGGCATACTACGATGCAGTCAAGTCAATACCGTCACCTATACCATTCCCCTGCACAATAGCAGATTGGTGGGTAAAGCTTGAAGAAACAATCAAGCGGAATACTGCTTTCTGGTTATGTACATCGACTCATGACTATTCATTGATGAAAAAGTATATAACTGGAGAAGTGAACGACTGTATGAGTCCCTATATATTCTCTGTAACAATAGATCTTTATGAAGTATATAGCTTCTCGTCTCATGATGATATGATGTCAAAGCTTGGCACAAGCGAAATAGTTAAAACACCATTCATATGTAATCTTGAGTTCTTTGAAGACAACTTCATCAACGAGCTCAATGGCATTCCTGCAATCGTACAGACCAGTATCCCGACAGCGCAGCCTCAGCAGACAGTAGTTTAAGATCAGTGAAGAGAAAGGTGGCCAGTCCACCTTTCTTTTTAGAAAGCAGTGTTCCGTACAATACGATAGAAATAAGAAATCCCCGAATCGCATAGATTCAGGGATTTTTAGCAGTTACAGTTAGAATAGGATTATCTCTTGCATATTAACAGCTTAATTATTCTTCAACCTTCCAATCAGCGAGTATCCTCTTCTCGGAGTCGAAAGATACGCCGATCTTGTACAGCTTTCTGCTGTCGGCTGCAAAAGGAAGTGTGTAGTCTTTATCGTTTATCTGCTGCAGTGCCTTTTCAGCACTCTCGTCACGCTTGAACTCGAACAGATAAATGAACTTCTGCGTCTTAACACTGCAATCGATACGTCCTGAGAAAGTGTGCATCTCACAGTTCACAAACTGTCCGAGCAGGGTAAATACAAGATATATCACGGTCTGGAAGTAATGCTCAAATGTGGTATCGGACGATGTATAGGGAATATTTGCGAACAGCGAAGTCAGGAAGTCCCTTATTTCATCGAGTTTACCGTTTTCGATATGATCTTCCAATGTAAAGATATCAAGACCATTTCCGGCGGTAGCTGAAGGAACATAGGCAGGCATCAGGCTTTCAAGGAACGCATATTTGACTTCCTCATTAGGCAAAGCGAGTGTATAACGCCTTCTTTGAGCGTTATAGTCTGCAATTGTAAGGTATCCGCTCTGGTAAAGAAGCGGGATCAGGTCGAGCGAATCTCCTGTATAGTCCTTCAAAGTACGCTCATTGGCGTATATGGTCTTATCCGTGAATTTCCGCACATCGAAGTGATTGTCACGGATCTGCTTTATCAGAAATGAAGGTGTTCCCGATTCAAACCAGTATGCACCGAATTCCTTGTCACCAAAGGCATTTATAAGGCTGAACGGATTGTATACGCCTATGCCTTTATGATGATAGCGATAGCCATCATACTGCTGTTTCAGCTTTGTTAAGCACTCTTCCTCGCTTATTTGCATTTCCTGAGCCATAGCTGTTATCTCAGGAGCAAAGTTGGCTCTGAGTTCCGTATCTGTAATGCCACAGATAGCAGAGAACTCTTCATTCAGCGATATATCTTTCAACTGGTTCAGGTCGCTGAAAATGCTTACCTTATGGAACTTCGTAACGCCTGTGATAAAAACGAAGCGGATATAGTTATCACAGTTTTTAAGATTGCTGAAAAAGCCCTTGAATACAGCCTTGTTATGCTCCTGTAATTCCGGATTATCAACAAGGTCGAGCAGTGGTTTGTCATATTCATCCACAAGCACAACACAGCGTTTGCCTGTCTTTTCACTGGCTGATATCAGAACTTTCTGGAAACGGTCACCAAGAGTTACACTTGTATCAGTTATACCATAGATTTCCTCCCAACGTTTCAGATGCTTGACAATAACATCTTCAACAGGAGTTATATCATAATTTTCACCATTGAAGTCAAAGTAGAATACAGGATACGTTTGCCACGCCTCGTTGTTATCAGCCTCAAGCTTCTCTATTTCAAGTCCTGAGAACAGCTCTTTCTTTCCTTCCCAGTATGCTTTCAATGTTGAAAGCAGCAGACTCTTTCCGAAACGACGAGGACGGCTAAGGAAGAACTGTGCCACATCATGTGCTAAACGGTAAACATAAGCTGTCTTATCCACATAGATGCAGTTTGATTCTCTCAACTTTTCAAAGCTCTGTACGCTGATAGGGAGCAGTCGTTTCTCATTCTGCATTGCTCATATCTCCTTTCTGTATTGATGGAATCGGCGTTATCAGCCGATATGTCTTCCTTTAGATTATATCATGGCTAAGGATATAAGTCAAGCGGAACCCAAACAACAAAAATTTCCCCAATATTATGATTGACATACGTTATTGACTTGCTCTCAGTGATGTGCTATAATATATTCAATATCAAACAGCGAAACAAATGCCGAAAGATGTGTATTCAACCACTATTCTCGCAAGGAGAAGTTCCTAATATTTTTCCTAATATTTTCCTAATACAATCAACTTCATTTCTCTTTCGATGATTAGAGGAAAGTGTGACTATGAGGCTAATTTAAGCCAATTGTGAAACTTGTCAGAACATCTCGAATACACTGGGATCTATGCTGGTTCGGCTTGTGGTCCCGAAGACCGTGGGTTCGAATCCCATCTCCCACCCTCATGAAACAGGCACTTTCGAGAGATCGGAAGTGCTTTTTTCGTTGATTTTCTAAGACTTTTTCTAATATAAAAGCTTTCTAATATCAATGTCCCCGCAATCGCGGGGACTATCTTTATCATATTTTCATTGATTTTTGAATCTATCTTGGTACTAAGCCGTCAAGCAGGGGCGGATATTATCCGCCCGATAATAAAGCGGCAAAGCCGCTTCCTTATGGCTAAAAGCTAAAGGCTAAGGGCTTCTATATATCCATCATTCCTTCACGATCACAGCTATAGCGCATGGCATCCTTCCGTTCACAACATGGTATTTCACATTTTTATATCCCATATCCGAAAAAAACTTCTTGTAGGAATCCATATCAAACTGCTTTTTGAAATCAGCTCCCAGCATTTCAATGAGCCTTACTGCATACCTTCCTGTTTTTTTCGACATATTTATGTATGTCGGGATAATGATACTGCCGCCATGCTTTACTACCCGTTCAAGCTCGTGCAAAGCCTTTTCGGGTTCGGGAAGCAGGTGTATAACATTTCCTGCGATCACCTTATCAAAGCTTTCGTCTTTGTACTTCAGCTCCGTTATATCCGCTCTCCTGAACGTAACATTCCGATACATACGGCACTTTTTTTCAGCCTGCTTTAGCATTCCGACAGCATAATCGGTCGCGATAAGCTTTCGGCATTTTTGCGCTATATAAACACTTATAGCACCTGTTCCGCAGGCACATTCCAGTACATTATTCGAAGTATCTATCATTTCAGCGACCTTTGCTCCTGTTCCCGTAAAGACCTTCCTGTTGTAAACAGTTTCAAACAGGTCATAGATCGGTGATATCCTGTCCCAGAATACTTTTTTGCTCATGGAAAAACCTCCTGTAAGATATGCTCTGTCATAAATGAATATATGAACATCTATTCATATGATAGTATACGATCTGCTGTTTGTCAATAGGCATTTTTACATTATTTTTCCTAAGTTACAGATCTTTCCGTAATTCATCTGCCTTCTCTGCAAATATTTCCATATCATCGCAAAGTCAGGCTCTCAGAATAAGCCCTGCGTTATTATGGCACAAAGAAAAGTCCCCACTACTGTGGGGACTTTTTTGATGTATTATTTAGTCTTTTCTCTTTTTGTATGCTGCTGCGGATAACAATACTGCCGCTATGCCTGTCACAGCTATTCCCGCAGCACCGCTGTCGCCTGTTTTGGGAGAGTTATTATTTGCAGTGGTGGCAGCTGTTGTCTTTGCAGCAGTTGTTGTAGTTGTAGTTGTTGTTGCGGCAGGCTTTGAACCGTCATCGTTCAGCACCACAAATCTTATATCGTTATCCTTTGCGTACTTCTCGATATCCGTATCCTTGTATCCGTAGATCGTAAGCTTATCAGTGCGTCCCTCAAATGTATTCTCGCCAAAATACAGCTCTTTTCTTACCGGTACGATCACTTCCGCAAGCTCTGTACAGTCCTTGAAAGCATTATCACCAATGTATTCCACAGTGTCGGGCACTGTAAGCGATTCAAGAGCTGTGCAGCCTTCAAAGGTACTCTCGGTTATCGAAATCAGCTCGCTCGGGAGATTTACGGAAGTAAGTCCCGTACAGTTCCTGAAAATTCCGTAGCCAAAAGCTTTGACATTCTCGGGGATGGTTATTGAGGTAAGTCCTGTGCAGCCCTCAAAAACATGATGTCCCACATCTTTGAAAGATTCGGGAAGTGTTATCGAGGTCAGACCGCTGCAGCCTGAGAAAGCATCGTTTTCTATGACTTCAAGTCCCTCGGGGAGCTTTACCTCTGTCATGCCCGAACAGTCAGCAAAGGCTGAGCCGCTGATAAGCTTTATACCATCAGGGACAGTTACAGATGTATTATCAGGCATAGTTCCCTTGAATTTATACACGGTTTTTCCTATAATGACCATTCCGTCAGGCTGTTCTTCGTACCATTTCGTGTTGGCAAAAGCATTTCCCATGACATACTCAACTCCCTCGGGAATATTTATGTCGGTCAATGAGATGCAGTTTTCAAAGGCTTCATAATCAATATCTCTGATACTGTCGGGAAGCTGAACGGACTGTAAGCTTGTGCAGTCCTTGAAAAGACTGTGGGAGATCTCTGATACGCCGTCGGGGATATTTACGGAAGTCAGACTGCTGCAGCCTTCAAAGGCATACATTGAGATAGTTTTTACACTGTCGGGAACTTTGACCGAGGTCAGTTCTTTACAGCCGTAAAACGCATTTGATGATATCCCGTTGACTGCTTTGCCGTTTATCTCTGACGGGAGCACAACGTCACCGCCGCTTCCCTGATAGTGTCCGATGGATACGTTGTCAAATTCGTCGATGGAATAGTGTACCGATGAACCGTCTTCAAGCTCGTAGTCTCCGTGTTCCACTATCTTGACAGCCCTGATAGCTGAACTGTCATATGCTTCTGCGCTGAATGATGCAAATGCCCCTGCAATTGCAAATGATAAGATGAATGATGCAGTCTTTTTCATAATAACACTCCTTACTTGTATGTTTTTTGCTTAAACGAAACAAGGGTATCATATCCCGTTTTTATTCCGTGCAGACGGCTGCACTTTTGTTTATTATACTCCCCATAAGATCATATGTCAACCCCGGGTACGAGTCTGAAAGCATACTCCTCAGTCCGCCGCCCAGTCCTTGAAGTAATTCCCGAAAAATCGGCAATGCCACAGCTTTTTACATAAATGTTAAGCCCCGTTGACAGATTGCCTGCCGCAGTTGGTAGACTCCTCGCAGCAGAAATGGTACCATGAAAGCAGAAGAAAAAACTGTCACGCTGTGACAGAAGGAGGTATCATTTATGAAAAGATCATTGGTTTCCGTGAAAGGCTTCATAAAAAGTATAAGCCCTTTCAACAGCAAAGATGATATGCCGTCGGCTTTGCTCATCACAAAAAAGCTGCTGGCATTTTTCCTGTGCTATCTGGCAGGGATTTTTCTTGCGGAGGGACTTGTCATCGGAGGACTGTTCCTCTGCGGCAGGAACTTCTTAAAGGGAGAAATGTTCAGCGAAAATGTTATGCTGCTCATAAAGCTTTACGGTATGATCATTCTCATTGCTGTATGCATTCTCTATTGGAAGCTTGTCGTGAAAAGGAAGCTTAATGAAATGGGCATAACCAAAAAGATCTCGGGCTGGTTCATGGGCGCAGGTATGGGAGTTGTATTGATTATCACCGCAGTTTCTGCTATAATGGTTACAGGAACAATAAAATTCAGCGGCTTTTCCGCGAATTTCAATATAACAATGCTGCTCATGCTCGGAGGATACATAGTTCAGGGAGCAGCCGAGGAGCTTCTTTCCCGAGGACTGGTTTTCTGCTCGCTGAAGGATAAGGTATCTCTCCCTGCTGCTGTCGGTGCAAGTGCTGCCGCATTCGCCCTTCCCCACATGGGTACGCTGTGCAGCTTTGAAGCCGAGTATATATTCCCGGGTGTGATCTGTCTTATCCTTATCTCATGTGTATTCTCTCTGCTGACTCTCCGTACAAAGAGCATTTGGGCTGCCTGCGGACTGCATTCCATGTGGAATTTCTGTCTCAGCTGCATTCTGGGACTTGACCTCAGCGGAAGCGAAGGCTCATGGGCAGTCATAAATATGCGTACATCGGGCAAAAACCTTTTCAACGGCGGCAGATACGGCATAGAGGCAAGTATCATCACCGCTGCGGTACTGGCTGCGGCAGCTGTTCTGCTGTGGCATATGTATAAAAGAAACAATACAGAAAGGCAGGCGTGAAATATGGAATTCAACAACAAGCTCTACGAGCTTCGCAAGCAGAAAGGCTTTTCACAGGAGGAGCTTGCAAACCGTCTTAACGTATCAAGGCAGACCGTCTCAAAGTGGGAGGTGGGCGACTCAACTCCCGATATGGAAAAGCTCATTGCCATCAGCGACCTGTTCGGTATCTCTCTGGACGAGCTGGTGCTGGACAAGGCTCCCGAGCCTGCCCCTGACCCACAGTCCGTAAAGTCGGAGCTGTATGCAGATATAAAGGAAAAGGTCCTCACCGAAGATAACGGAAAGAAAGTCAGAAAGGGTCTGAAAATTGCAGGCATAGTTCTCGGAGCAGTCATGCTCGTAGATATCATCTCATTCGTGATCTATGTCATACTCAACGGCTTTCCCAAATGATCCGAAGATATTTTTATCAAAGCTCCCTCGGGAGCTTTTTTTATTTTTCGGCTTCTGAGCTAAATCATAATTTAGCGCATACGCGAAAAATTGGAAATGTAGGGGACGGCGTCCTCGACGTCCCGAAAAATTCGTATTATAGTGGTGACTATCATCCGCTCAATCAAGGGACGCCCTCACTTGCAGGGCGT